>Ga0190316_1000600_pt1 | contig 11043 bp, 7 predicted proteins | sample 48701112_MG_FD_161663 | JGI IMG/M metagenome (GOLD analysis project Ga0190316, IMG submission 161663) | Hydrothermal vent sediment bacterial communities from Southern Trench, Guaymas Basin, Mexico - 4870-11-1-2_MG | ecosystem: Environmental > Aquatic > Marine > Hydrothermal vents > Sediment ... | reverse complement strand
TAACGAGCAATAATGCATCTATGGGTGTGAGTTTGTTGACATCTATCGCTTTAAGTTTGGTGATTATCGGGTGTTCACTTTCCTCAAGTGTATCGAATAGCGAGACCTGTGTCGATTTCAGTATCTTCTTAAGGACTTGACGTTTCTCCTCGTATTCAAGGTGCCGCAATATCTCTTTTGCACGCTGGATGACGGGTGATGGTAGGCCAGCCAATCGCGCTACATCCACACCGTAGCTTTCGTCACTACTGCCGGGTTTCACCCTATGCAGGAAGATTATCTGATTTTTGTAGCGTTTGGCCTCTACGTAGAAATTCTTGACAATGGGTATCATATCGGCTAACCTCGTAAGTTCATGGTAATGTGTGGCAAACAATGTATATGCTTTGATGTTTCGTGCTATGTACTCAACGACTGCCCAAGCGATAGCTAATCCATCAAACGTGCTGGTGCCACGTCCGATCTCATCCAGTATTATGAGGCTACGTTCAGTAGCATTGTGTAAGATGTTGGCGGTTTCGTTCATCTCAGCTAAGAAGGTTGATACCCCACGTGCGATGTCATCGGATGCACCTATCCTTGTGAAGATGCGATCCACAATACGTAAGCGTGCACTTTCGGCAGGTACAAATGAGCCCATCTGCGCCATAATTAATATGAGTGCAACTTGCCGTAGATATGTGGATTTACCTGACATGTTGGGTCCGGTAACAATAAGTATGCGATGCCACTCGTCAAATATTAAATCGTTGGGCACAAATTCACCCTCCTTTAGTTGGTGCTCAACCACTGGGTGACGTCCACCTACTATTTCGATTCTGTCAGCTTCATGAAATTCTGGTCGCACGTAGTTATACTTGCGTGCCACGTAAGCAAGCGATGCCAGTACATCGAGTTCGGCCAACTTATGTGCAACCTCCTGCATCGATGTGGTGTACTTAGCTACCTCCTTACGTAACTCGTTGTAAAGTTTATACTCCAGGTCCTTTATTCTATCTTCTGCATGTAATACTTTGCTTTCATATTCCTTCAATTCAGGTGTGATGAACCTCTCTGCATTGACGAGCGTTTGTTTACGGATGTAATCCTTAGGCACTTTGTGGAGGTTGGGTTTCGTCACCTCAATATAGTAGCCAAAAACTGAATTGTAGCCAACCTTCAGCGATTCTATACCTGTACGTATGCGTTCACGGGTTTCAAGCTGTGCAATCCAGTTCTTACCTTCACGCACAATCTGACGTAACTCATCAAGCTCCGCATTTGCACCATCTTTTATCAACCCACCTTCGGTGATTTTAGTGGGTGGATCCTCAACCAACGTTTTGTCAATAATATCTGCAACTTCATGTAGGTCGGTAACCTTCCAAGCACTTAAACTTTGGGGTAGCAGTTCGTTTATCTTCGGTAACAGCATTATGGAGCGTTTCAATCCCTGTAATTCACGTGGGTTAGCTCTACCAACATTTATACGTGATATGAGACGCTGCATGTCGGGTAATTTTGCCAGTATCGAACGCAATTTCGTCAACAACGTGGGTGCATCGTACAGCACCTGTACTGCATCTAACCGTTTACGGATATGGGTTACATCAAGTAATGGTGATAACATATATTCACGTAGCAACCGTGCTCCCATGGGGGTGCAGGTTTCGTCCAATACCGATAGTAATGAGCCTTCATATTCGCCGGTTATCTTTTCGGTAAGCTCAAGGTTACGTCTGGTGAAACTATCGATAAACATAAAGTCCTGTACCCTGTATGGTTTTATGCTGGAGATGTAGTCGAGGGTTTGTTTTTTGGTCTCCTTCACATAGTGTAAGGCTGCACCTGCTGCACGTATTGCGAGCGGCATATCGGTGAGCCCAAACCCATCAACTGATTGTACATTGAAATGGCGACATAGTTCAGTGTTGGCGAGCTCGTTGTCAAAGTTGATATCATCGATTGTGGTAAGATTGTACGACTTAAGGAAATTCGGTATATTTGCCATACTTTGTGGGATTATGATCTCACTGGGTTGAAACTTTTGTACCTCGTCCTCTATGTGGTTGGCTTCTACCTCTGTTACCCTAAATTCGCCAGTTGATATGTCGATTACGGCAACCCCCCACATGTTACGTTCCTCGATAAGCGCCATCAAGTAGTTGGGTTGCCTCTCTTTTAGTAGCTGCGGTTCGAGTAGCGTGCCGGGTGTGATCACTTCAACAACATCACGATGTACTAATTTACCGGGTTTGGGTTCCTCCAGTTGCTCACATATTGCCACTTTGTAGCCCGCACGTACTAACTTGGCAATGTAGGGTTCAACCGCATGGTAAGGTACACCTGCAAGTGGTACACCTTCCTGACGTTGAGTTAATACGATGCCCAACACTTTTGAGGCAATTTGGGCATCCTCATAGAAAGTTTCGTAGAAATCACCCACCCTGAACAACAGTATAGCGTCGGGATACTTTGCCTTTATGCGCTTGTATTGATGAAGTAGAGGGGTAAGCCCTTCTTTCATTGACGTTGGGTTTCACGGATGTACATTTCCTTGATCCTGTCCATCACAAGTTGGCTTATCGTTATGTAACCTTGTTTATTGTCGGGGAATTGGTTCAGTAACTCAGTATCTATTAACTGGCCAAAGATTACTTTAACCTTACCACGACGTAGGGCTAACCGCCACAATGGTATATTTGTACCTATGATGAGGGTTGGCAATATGGGTGCCTTGTATCGCTTGGCAATATAGCCGAGACCGGGTTTGGCGGGCAAAAAATCGAGTGGCGTCCTGTTACGTGTACCTTCGGGAAAGTAAAGTAACCCCAATTCACGCTCCAGTAGGTGGCCAGTTTTACGTAATGCGGGTAGATCGAATTTCCTTGTATCGACTGGATATGCATTGAAGCTCCGTATCAGCCATGCAAACCATTTACTTGGTGTAAATAGACCCAGTTTGGCGAAATAGAAGAGCTCACGTCGTATAGCTGCAGCTGCACCGATGAGTGGTGGATCGTAATTTGATCTATGGTTAGCTGCAACTATTAACCTACCCTTGGGTGGTATATTCTCAATACCCTCTATGCGGAAGCCAAAAAATAGTTTCCATACTGTTCTGATTATGAAGGCTGCTATCCTATAGCGGAGCTTCATGCTGTTTGAGCTTACGTTTTATTAGGTTCACAACTTTGTTTATCTCCTCATCGATGGTCAAATTTGTGGTATCTATATAGATGGCATCAGGTGCTGGCTTCAATGGACTATGTTTTCGGGTTTTGTCGCGTTCGTCACGCTGCTTTAAACTTGTTATTACCTCTTCAAGTGAGACTTTTTCACCTTTACGTTGGAGATCTCTTAACCTACGGCGTGCACGCTCTTCAAGTGATGCATCCATGTAAATCTTGATAGCTGCGTCAGGGAAGACAACCGTACCCATGTCACGGCCTTCACATATTGTGTTACCACGTTGGCTGAGCTCACGTTGCATAGCAACCAGCACCTTACGTACTTCGGGGTATGTGGCAATCACCGACGAGAGTTCAGATATTTTCGACCCCCGTATGATGTCGGATATATCTTCGCCATTCATGAAGACCTTTACTTTGCCATCTTCTATTTTGAAATCGAATTTAAGCTTACGTGCTAAATTGGCGATAGCGTGACGGTCGGTTATGTCGATACCTGCACGTAATACAGCGAGCGCTACACCACGGTACATGGCACCACTATCGATATAAAATAAGCCCAACTTCTCGGCTACCCCTATGGCGGTGGTACTTTTACCCGAGGCAGCAGTACCATCGATAGTTACAACAAAGTGCATTTTTAAATATATCACAAGATAGGTGAAGTTCAAGCCGTTTACGGGTAGTGGTTACCTGAAATGTAACAATTGTAACCAAACCGCTGGCTCCTGTAACAACTTTAGTACCACACGACTTGGGTAATCCACATCCCCATAATCTGCTATCAATCGCAATATGTGTGGATGGTCGAGCACCTTTAAGATATGGTTCATGATGTTGTCATCCAACCGATTCAGTACCTTACGTAGTAGGGAGCCCCTTTTCAGCTCGCTACCGATTGTTGAACGCCACCATCTTTCGTAGGTGGTGAGGTAGCTTTCAGGTAACCCCTCGCTTATGTAGCGGACGATCACTTTTGTAGCTAATTTGGTAGCCATCAACCCGGGGTATATGCCACCACCGGAGGTGGGTTTCACCTGACCCGCAGCATCACCAATAAGCAGTATATTACCCTGTACGAACCTACGTCGTGTTTCGATAGGTATGAGCCCACTCCGTATATTCTGTGGCTGCAGGTTACAGGTGTTCAGGAAATTCATGAGATAGCGGTAGCCGGCTGCTATCCTGTCAGTGGCGAGACCTACCCTTGCAACACCATCTTCAGCTGGTACAATCCAGGCAAAAAAATTGGGTGCTATCGATCTACCGAGGAAGATTTCTACAAAGTCATCCCTTTTGGGATGATAGGGGACTACGGTTTGTAGACCAATTAACACATTGCGTATTGGTGGGAAGCCTGCACAGCTGGCAACTCTGCTGTGGCTACCGTCTGCACCCACTATAAGCCTACTGGTTACCGTGGTATAACTTCCGTGTCGCGCTACCCATACTTTGTTATTCTCGAGCTTCACGAACTTGCAGCCTAACCACACATCTACACCTGTATCAGCAGCACGCTCAATAAGTAGTTTATCGAATCGTGGACGATCGATCACATAGAGTTTGGGGGTGGTCGATTCCACCTGGATACTGTAACCATTGGGTGCATAAATATAGCCGCCACGAATTTCACGTAACACTACTTCTTTACCTAAACCTGATAGTTTCAAACATCTTGGACTTATGAGCCCGGTGCAACGAAAGGGTGGGTTGAAACTCGAACGTCGCTCAACGAGTAGCACCCGTAGGCCATGTTGGGCTAAACGGCTTGATAACACTGAACCTATTGGGCCACCACCTACTACGATGACTTCGTATGGCTTGCTACCCATGTTAAGTAAAGATATGGTGAACAATTTATCCACAATAGAGATTGACACTATATATGTAAGGTTATTATATCAACATGAAAGTTGCCATTATAGGGGCGACGGGTAGACTGGGTAAGGAATTAGTGAAGGTCTTTGGTACAAACAGTATACCGGTAACGCATCAGATGTTGGATATAACGAACCCGACAAGTGTGGAATCTGTGTTGATGAATTTAAACCCCACGATTGTGATCAATGCTGCCGTGTATCATCCCACCGATCTATGTGAGTTATATCCTGATAGGGCTTTCCTTGTGAATGCGGTTGCACTCAAGTATTTAGCTGATGTATGTAATAGATTAGATGCTACACTCGTATTCGTGAGTACGGACTATGTGTTTGATGGCGAGAAGGGTGCACCTTATCTGGAGAACGATCACCCTAACCCAATCAACATATATGGGTTGTCGAAATTCATGGGTGAGCGTATCGTTTGCCGATACGCGGGTAGATACTATATAATCCGTACAAGTGCAATATTTGGTGGTGAAGGTAAGCATAAGACGCTCGTGGATAAGGTTGTTACTCAACTAAGAGATAAGGGTTATGTACGGATGGCACGTGATGTGGTGATAAGCCCCACATATGTGAATGATGTTGCAAATATGATCAAAGATATAGTGAGCAACATGGAGCCCGGTATATTTCATTGCGCTAACTCAGGTTATGTATCATGTTATGAATTCGCAAAGCACCTTATGGAAGTGTTGGACATAAAGGGTGAAGTTGTACCTGTTGAGTTGACAGAATTGAATCTCATAGCCAGAAGACCCAAATTCTCGGCACTCGGATCGAATAAGATTAGGATGCCAGATTGGCGTGATGCAATCCATAGGTGGCGTATTTCAATATTGACACAAGGGTGTGATACATAACTTAGAGTAATGGAAAAAGACTATGGATTGAAGGATGCGATTCGAATTTTTTACAAAAGGGGATATATTTTAGGTTTCACGTTTGTGGGGTTCGTTTTTATTGGTATAACGTTAGCATTTGTGATGCCACGTAGCTATACGTCCGGGTTTAAACTCCTACCACCTGTAGCAACAAATATGCCGGGTCAAGAACTATGGGCTGCACTTGTACAAGTTTCTATGCAGAGTGGCGGATTCTATCTGGGAGGTGAACCTTCCGCTTTCATAAAGGATTTTGTACTCTCGAGGAGGGTACTCTATGCTGTGATAGATAGTTTGGACCTCGTTAAAGTATTGGGAAAGAGGACACGTGAAGATTGTTATGAGTCATTACTTGATCGTATAAAAGTCAAAATAAACGAAAGTGGTATGCTCGAGGTGAATGTTGTCACAAATGATCCAAAACTCTCGTATAGTATAGCACAATCGTTATTGAGCGAAACGTTTCGTGCACTACAGGAGTCGCTTGAAAATCTTGGCAGAGGTGTGAGTAAATTTCTAAAAGGTAAGCTGGATGAAGTAAAGCATGCATTGGATCAAGCGGAGGAGCAGCTTAAGGCATTTCAGAAGGAACATAAAACTGTTAAGTTACCGGTTGAATTAGAGAAAGTCGTCCAAAAGGTAAGCGACCTTAAGAGCGAATACTTGTCGATTAAGGTTGAGCTTGAGATGCTCAAACGATATGCTACACCCCACACAGCAAGTATAAAGGAGTTAGAAGCAAAGGCACAGGCGTTAGCTAACAAGCTAAATGAGATGGAAGAAACGGGGGGTGAGAATCTATTTGGCCCCGGGTTCGCTGCGCCTCTTTCGGAACTGCCGGAAATCAGTTTGCAATACGCAAGATTAGAGACCGAGGTACGTGTGTATAGGTCACTCTATGAATTCGTACGAAGCGCCTATGAACGTGCCAAATTTTATGAGTCACAACAACGACCACTCGTGGAGGTGCTGGATTATCCTGTGGTACCCACCAGAGGTAAGCCTCGCAAAGTGTTAATTATAGGACTCTCTATGTTGATAGGTTTCTTCGTAGGTACGGCACTGGTTTTCATATCAAACTACGTTGAAGCCGTCTTTTTCGAACACCCCGAAGGCCGACAATTATTCAACGAATTTCATAAGTCTCTCATCTACAAGATGCTCATTAGGTGATGAACTGTGAGGATTAATTCTTACAATGCAGAATGAGGTATATGCGAGGTTACCCTCCTTGCGGGTTAATTTTTTATGGGTAGCAACCGGTAGAGCTATCTTCGCAATCACACAGTGGGGGATAATTTCAGCACTATCAAAACTTGGTACACCAGTTCTTGTTGGTGAATATACTTTAGGATTGGCCATCTCTGCACCTATTTTTATGTTCATGTCGCTACAACTACGTTCCGTACAAGCAATAGATGCACGTGGAGAATACAGTTTGAGCCACTTTCTTAATTTACGCTGTATAACAAATGTGGTTTCATTGTTTATGATTGCACTTGTGAGCAGATTGATGGGGTACTCGGGTCACCTATGGGTTATCATCATAGCGGTAGGAGGGATGAAATTCATGGAGTATATGAGTGATGTGCTTTACGGGTGTATGCAAAAACATGAAAGAGTGGACTTGATGGCCAAATCTCTCATCCTACGAGGGACGGGTGGACTGGGATTTTTCGTCCTTATGTTGTTACTGTGCAAATCCTTGTTATGGGCTATCATAGGGGTTGCAGCTGTATGGTTGGCTATATTCGTAATTTTTGATCTTACTAATGCGAAATCGTTGGAATCTTTTAAACTGCCACATGATTGGTCGAAATTATGGACCCTGTTTCGGTTATCGCTTCCGTTAGGTATTGTGATGGGGATTGTAAGTTTGAATACCAATATTCCACGTTATTTCATCGAAAGATTTCACGGTACCGCTATGCTGGGGTACTTTTCGGCGCTCGCATATATCCCAACAGCTGGCAACATAGTGATTGTAGCATTAGGACAAGCTGCTATAGCAAGGCTTGCAAAGTACTATGCATTCGACAAGGAGGGTAAGGCATATGTGCGATTGTTGTTGAGATTGGTATTGTTAGCAACACTCATTGGTGGCGCTGGAGTAGTTATAGTGTGGTTGTTTGGGCCACAGATCTTACGGGTAGTGTATAAAGCTGATTATGCACGCTATCATCGTGAACTGATATGGTTGATGGTATCTGGTGTTATATGGTTTGTTGCAAGTATACTGAACCAAGGTATGACGGCAGCGAGACAGTTTAAGATACAGGTGTTGATATTTCTTATAGTTTTGGCGACCTCGGTTGTAGGCTCGCTCTGGTTCATACCACGTTATGGCCTGATGGGAGCAGTTCATGTACGTATAATTTCGAACTCTGTCATGGTAGTTGGAGCAGCTGCTGTCAACCTTTATGCTGTCAAGAAGAAAAAGTAGATATAACCTATATCATTCATTGCATGCGTGACTTATTGATTTCTATTTAGTTAGGAGGCACTATAACGGAAGATTGACCAAAATTGTAAGTTTAATATTTTAGAAAAAAGGTTCACATGTAGTATAATTTACGACAAATGAAAGCGACCACAAATAACGTTACATATGTTACAGATATTTATCGAAGTGCCCGTTATTTCACTATCTACTGGGCGATACCATGTTTGATAATAGTGATCACGTTAGCAGTGTTCTTTAGCTGGGCACCACAAACAGTTCATTGGTTTGTCATACCTATAGCGTTATGTGGCTTACTTATGTTACCGGACGGAGTGAAATGGATTACGGGGCAGTTGGATTCCTTTGACCCCAAGGGTATCATAGGTTTATATGGGTTTTACTTCTTCTATATTAGTCCATTGATCGCGGTGGCACTCGGTTTCAACATGTATGATGCGCCACCACCTCCAGATTGGCGACCATGGTTTGGTTATATGGGATTATTGAATCTACTTGGCATCATAACGTACCATGTGGGACATAAAATCGGTTATGGGATAGGAAAATCTGGTGGTCGATGGGAAATAAATTGGGACAGATTTTGGCTCGTGATGATTGCATCTCTTGTGGTTACCACCTTTGTAACAATCTACATATTCATCATATTTGGAGGGATAAAAGGGCTTATGGGGGCTTATACCTTCCGTAAGGTGATGTTTGAAGGAAAAGGGTGGCTCTTTGCTATAGGGGAGTCTATGCCTAAGGTATTATTGTTGTTGGTGGTACTATTGGGGGTGAGGAATAGGTGGTCAAAGTCTTGGCCTTTTATAGTGTTTATTATACTGATGTTTTTTATACTGCAGTTTGTTGATGGTGGGCTACGCGGTAGCCGTAGCAATGTAATCTTCTCATTATTTATCGGAGTAGGTATGATCCACTACATGTGGCGTCGTATCCCATCCATATTTTTGGTGGTAGGTGCAGCATTACTCCTGTTGTTTTCCTACATATATGGGTTTTACAAGGCATTAGGAGCAAAGACGACCACAGCAATGGAAAAGGTGGAGATCGAGGAGGTTAGTAAATACACTGGACGTACTGGTCAGTTTCTGTTGCTTGAGGATTTATCACGTGCTAACATTCAAGCTTATATCCTCTATAAGTTGATGGAGTATCCTCAGCATTATGATTTGCAAATGGGTAGATCGTACGTGGGAGATGTTGCAATTCTGATCCCCAAAGCCATATGGCCTAATAGACCACCTACTAAGATGAAAGCTGGTACCGAGATACTGTTGGGTAAGGGGTCGTATAAGCCAGAGGGATGGGCTTCTGTCCGTGTGTATGGGTTAGCGGGTGAGGCGATGTTAAATTTCGGCCCCATAGGGGTGCCGTTTGTCTTTTACATATGGGGATTCCTACTCGGCATATACCGAAAATGGAAGTCCGGTTGGCAACCGGGTGATATGCGGTATGTGCTCGCACCGGTGTTATCACTCTTGCTGTTTATAATGTTGTTTATGGATTTGGACAACGTAATTGCGAGTGCAATCTTTAGGGGGTTGGTTGTCAGTCTAACAGCTATCGGAGTTTCTAAGAGGTGAACGACGATGCGTGTGTTTGTGGGAATTGATACGCATTTTGTGAAATACGAGGGTAGACATTACAGTGTAACAACATATGGCTATTCTTATTGGAAGCGATATCTGAGTGTGTTCGACGAAGTTGTGGTTGTAGCTCGTGTGAGACCGATTAATAAGCTTCATTCCAACTATACACTAGCGGATAACAGATACGTTAAAATTGCAGAACTACCCGATTTTACAGGACCCAGTGGGGTGATACTTTTTTGGACACACCTGTGGAGTAAAATCAGAGAAATAGCAACCCAACGTGGTAGTTTCATACTTAGAGTACCAGGTATTGTGGGGACACTACTCTGTTTCATGTTGCGAAAATTCAAAAAACCTTATGCACTTGAGGTAGCAGGTGATCCTTGTGAACTTTTTAATATTAAATCAATAAGAACGCCATGGGCTGTGGTGGCTAAAGTTGTGATGCCCAAAATATTGCGCATACAATGTAGGAACGCCATAGCAGTCGCTTATGTGACGAAAAAATTTCTACAGAGCAAATATCCCACAGCTGATGGTGTGGCAAGCTTTAGCATCTCCAGTGTGGAGCTGCCGGAATCTCTGTTTGAAGAGATTCCAGATTTTGAAAGATTTGCAAGGACGCAACCCAAACAGCTGATTTTTGTGGGTAGCCTTGCACGCCCTTACAAAGGGGTAGATGTATTGTTGAAAGCGGTTGCTTTATGTGCAAAAAGTGGGATGGATATAAATCTTACAATAATAGGGGATGGTAAATATCGAAGTAAGCTGGAGCGTTTGGCGAAGAGGTTACATATTGATGATAGAGTAAATTTTCAGGGCAAATTGCCTCCAGGTATGCCGATCTTTAAAAGATTACGTGAAGCAGATCTGTTCGTATTGCCATCGTTTTCTGAGGGGTTGCCACGTGCATTGTTGGAAGCTATGGCGTGTGGCTTACCGTGTATAGGTACACGGGTGGGTGGTATTCCGGAAGTGTTACCTCACGAGGTATTAGTAAGCCCTGGTGATGTTAAGGGGTTGGCCAATAAGATATATGAAGTATTGAAA
>Ga0190316_1000599_pt1 | contig 11052 bp, 10 predicted proteins | sample 48701112_MG_FD_161663 | JGI IMG/M metagenome (GOLD analysis project Ga0190316, IMG submission 161663) | Hydrothermal vent sediment bacterial communities from Southern Trench, Guaymas Basin, Mexico - 4870-11-1-2_MG | ecosystem: Environmental > Aquatic > Marine > Hydrothermal vents > Sediment ... | reverse complement strand
TTGAATCTTTGCCTTTTTTGCGAGTTTGGAAACAATGTCTTCTATTTCTTCATTTTTTAATTTTTTTGCTCCGTACATATTCAGGACAATTTTATCGGAATACCAATAAGAGAAAAAATTAAAGAAGGCCGCGAAAAATAATGCGATAATTGCCCCCGAAATTCCCGCAATCAAAAATCCCGCTCCCAAAAAAATTCCGGTTAATAAACCCAGCAATAGTGTTGTTCTGAAGAAACTCATAATAATTACAGGATTTAAATTCTTATTTATTAAAAATGAATCTGCATATCCTGCAATATTCGGCTTCAAGTTCTTCCATCTTTAGATCTCTTGAAATTATCTTTTCTGAGAGTTCTTCTATTTTTTCTTTTACTCCCGGCTTCTCTTCCAGTTCTTTTACTTTTTTGCCTCTCACCTGCTTTTTGTAGAGAGCAACAGCCCCCTGCGACAAATATAATTTATCTGCAATTTCCTGCTGGGTAAATCCGAAGTTTATCAATTTTTTTGCAATTATTGCTCTGATAGCAGGCAGATAATCGTTAACAAATATTTCGCACTTCATAATTATATATAATATTACACTGTTATATTATTTAAAACTAATCGGTATTTCCTGGTTATTAAGCTAAAAAACTGTTTGAGAATTCTCTTATGCAGAGTGTCAGAACTTACTTTTTTCTCTCCGCCATAACACAAACATTATAAACAACTTCTATGTTATTTTCCAGGCAGAAATTAACAGCTTTTTTAGATTCTGATCCCGGCTGCATCCATACCTTTCTAATTCCCAATTTTTTGCATTCTTTCACAATTTGTTCTGTAACTCTTGGTTGAACAACAAGATTAACGACATCCGGTTTTTCTGGCAACTTTGAAAGAGCAGAATAGCATTTTTCTCCGTCAATTTCATTTGCATTCGGATTTATTGGATAAACTTTATATCCCGCTTCTTTTAGATTTTTATATACTTTGTATCCATATTTCTTTTTATCTCTTGAAACACCGACAACCGCAAAAATATTTTCTTTTCTTAAAAACTCTTTAATTAATCTTTCATCCATTTTCAATTCTTTTCTCTTGTAGGCTCTTTTAATCTGACCAATTTATTTTCAAAAAAATTATCAATGACTTCTTTCGCTGTTTCCCCCTTTGTTTTATAAACATCAATTAGTTTGTCTCTTAAAATATGCAGGGAGATTTCTCCGATTTCTTTTGTTATGAGAACGTCCGCTTTTTCTTTTATGATGAAATGTGCGGCTTCCAGCCCAGCTCTAACTTCTTTCTTTTTGCAGGGATTTTCCTTTGAATAATGTTTGGTAATTGAATTTTTGATTGTGTCAACAAACAAAAAATAATTTGCTCTTCCAAAATGTTCCATCACTTTTGATTCCAAACCCAAAGGTTTCAAAATCGGAATTGCGATTCTGTGTTTGCTTGTTTTGTAAGGTTCAACATGCACAGTAAAGGAATTAACTTGTTTTATCTTTTCTTTAATTTTGTTTTCGATTTCATCTGCAATTTCATGACCTCTTTCAACCTTAATAAATCTTTTGACTTTTATTTTTACTTCTCCAAAAATGAATGGGCCAGATTTTCTTAATTTCAGATCTGTAAAATCATCAACACCTTTTACACTCTTTATGATTTTCTTTATTTTCTCTTCCTCTTCTTTACTTGGGCTGATATCCATCAAAGAAAAAATAGAATCTTTTATGGAAAAAATTCCCACTTTCAGAATTAATAGGGAAATTATCATTGAAGTAATTCCCTCAATGCATGGAATTTTGTAATAATTCAGAAAGATTGCCAAAAAAACAAAAATTGAAGAAATGCCGTCGACAAATCTTTCCTTTGAATTTACAATCAGCAGTTCTGAATTTATGCTTTTTCCGGTATTTTTCAAATATTTTGATATGAATATTGAGACAAGAGAAGAAATTAAAGCGACCAGCATGGCGAGAAAAGGCACATCAATTTCTGAAACAATAAAGAGTCTTGAATAACCTTCAATTAACAATTCGCATGCAGCATATAAAATAAAAAGTGAAACGAACAAAGTTGTTAGAGATTCAACCTTGTAATATCCATAGGGAAACTTTTCATCCGGCTTTCTCTGCGCTATTTTCAATCCAAACCAGGAAGCAATATCAATTGTTAGATCGGTTAAATTGTGCAGAGCATCTGCAACCAAAACAACACTTCCGGATAAAAAACCCACAATTCCTTTTCCAACTGTCAGCGAAAACGAAATCAAACCCGCTTTTTCTACCGCCTTCTGACCTTTCTTTAAATCTATTGACATAATTAGTATTTGAATTGGTTTATAGATAAAATTAGAAATAAAGTAAAAATGAGTTTAAAAGAATAAAGAATCTTTAGATATTGTTTACAAAAGTAAATAAATATTTAAATACTTTTGTTTACAAAAGTAAATAATGGAAAGAGAGCAAATAGCGAGATATTTGCACGGAGAATTAAGCCGAATGCTTGAGATGGCTGAAATAATGACAAAAAAAGAGGGTGTTTCATTTAATTACAGAAGCCTGTATTTCAGGTTAAAAAAGAAAATTGATAATTTTTTAGGGGGAAGCGAGGAAAGGCTTGTGATAATGCCAGGATTGAGAGGTGTTGGAAAAACTACTTTACTGTTTCAATTGTATAACTATCTTACAAAAGAAAAAAGAATTGCTCCGGAAAGAGTGCTTGTTCTATTTGCGGATGAACTAAAAAAATATTTTGGTATTGGAATTTCTGATGCAGTTAGAGTTTTCACAGAAGATATCAAAAGAACTGATCTATCATTACTAAAAGAAAAGACCTTTATCTTGATAGACGAAGCCCATTTTGACAAGGAATGGGATTTGGGAGTTAAGATAATATATGACAGGAGCAAAAATGTTTTTGTTCTCGCAACTGGTTCATCTGCTTTGAGCATGGAGATGAGTGCAGATGTTGCAAGAAGATCTATAAGAGAGCCATTATTTCCATTAAATTTCTCTGAGTACTTAATTCTAAAATACAAATTTTTCCCTGAAAAAACCACAACATTAGCAATAAGAAATCTCATATTTAATTGTTCTGAAAATATCTTGAAGGAATCTTCTGAACTCTGGCACAGAATTAAAATAAAATCAATAAGAGAAAACATCAATCTAAACAAGGAATTTGAATTTTTTTTGATGAGGGGCGGATTTCCTTTTGGTTTAACAATAGAAGAAAAAAACACTTACGAAAAAATAAATGGAATGATAGATAGAATTGTAGAAAAAGACATATTATCCCTAAAATCTTTCAGTTCGGAAACAAGAAATCTCATCACAAGGATAATCTATTTTTTGGCAATTCAGAAGCCTGGAGGTGTTTCAGATGCAAAACTTTCGCAAAGATTTGGAGCATCTTCAAAATTGATAAGGGAAATTCTTGATGTGCTTGAAAAAACCCATCTAGTTTTTAGTGTTAAACCTTACGGAGGGGCTGGAAAATTAACAAGAAAGCCGTGGAAATATTATTTCCTATCTCCATCAATTAATACAGCAATAAGATACAAACTTGGCATGTTAGATGTTTTGGATAGAAATATGTTTGGAGTATTAGCAGAAAATCTTGCTGCATCAACATTTTTCAAAATAGAAGAAACTATATATAAATATGGAATATTCTATGATCCAGAGAAAGAAGGCGTGGATTTTCTTATTCAAAAAGGAATAGATGAAATAATTCCAATAGAAGTATCAATCGGAAAAAAAGGCAAGAGCCAGATAAAGAAAGCAATTAGCAAATACAAAGCAAAATACGGGATTATAATTTCAAATGTGAATGATGTTAAAAAGGAAAACAATATTATTTATGTGCCGATAACATTTTTTTCATTTGTGTAGGCGAGATGAAATCAAAACTATAAACATTCAATCTTTAGACGAATTTTCTATTTTCGGTATTTTCGTTAAAAGAGACATTAAATTTACAAAAGCGCAGAAAAATAAAAAACCCAGAACAATAAGAAAGATAAATGTTGTTATTACGATGACATCTAAAGTATTTACTTTAAGAACATTAAAAAAATAATGAAAAATAATAATTTCTTCATTTTTTGCTTGGGTTAAAATTTCGTAGAACATATAAAAAAATAAACTTAGAAAACCTATGATCGCATATAAAATAGATATTGTAAAAAAACTTTTTCTAAATTCAAGATTATCTTTAAAAAAAGAACCGGCAGTAAAACTAAAACCCGAAATTGCAAAAGTAACGGAAGATAGAGTTAAAAAGAAATCAATATTTGTAATTGAAAAATAGAGAAACACAATTGATATTACACATCCGTATGAGAAGTTTATAAAAAGATCGATAGGACATTCAATTTTTAAATATCTTCTAATAGCATTAAAAATTTTATTTTTTTCTTTAATAAAGTATAAGCAAAAAGAACTTACAACAATGATCACAGTTAAATCTATTACTACATATCTCAAAACAAAAATTGGTGTATTTATTAATACATCACAGATGTAATTTATTAAAAACAGTAGTAAATAAATGATAATTCCGATAATAATTCCTACTCTCAAATATTTTTTGACAGTTTTTCTCTGACCATTTTCCATAAAAATAAACAAATATTTACAATAAATCCCCCAACCTAAATTTGTACAGCTTGCCTTCATAAATCAAAACTTCAAAATTCTCAAGATCAACTTTTCTTAAAATCGGAGAAAGGAGCTCGCTTTGTGGAACTTTATTAATCTCTGTTCCTGGCATTATTGGGGAGAAGGCTGGTAATACAATTAAAGTTTTATCCAAATATTTGCCCTTCAGAAAACATTTGAACTTGTATTTTCCTATTCTCTCTTTTATCACAACAGCTGGATGTTCATGGGCAACAATAATGATTTTAACATTTTTCGGAATCTCGTACTCAACATGTCCGTGCTCGAAAAAATAATCTCCGAGTGCTAAGTAATTCAAAAATTTTATATTCCTCTTTTTTAAAATCGGTATCAAATAATTGTCATGGTTTCCTCTAACAACAATAATTTCAACTTTTCCTTGCAGAGTATCAAGCAAGTCAAGGGTCTCGTTCCATTCCTGGTTTAAAGAACTCCCAAATTCATGCTTAACATCTCCGTTTATTAAAAGCTTCTCAGGCTTGAATTTCTCAATTAATTTGATTAAATTTTCCTTAATTTTATCATATTGGCTTTTCGGAATAAAATAGCCAGAACTTTCAAGAGATTGCTCGTAACCTATATGCAAATCGGCAACAACAAGAATTTTCATTTCCTCTATAAATAAAGAGTTCTCATAAAAAACAGGGTCCATAATTAAGAGGAAATTTCCTTCTCTATCTGCTTACTGAATTTTTCCAATATTTTTCTTTTATCTTCAAGCATTAGAATATCTGTCAAACCAAGTAAAACAATATTGTGAGCAAAAGGGGTTGGGATAGAAGTTGAGAAGAATTTCAATTTTAATTCCTTATTTTCAATTTTCTCTAAAATTTTTTTAGCATTTTCAATATCCATTTTATCTTCCAAAATTTCTCTGTAAGTTTCCTCAACAATCGGAAAATTTTCTATTTCTTTTGCTATATCTAACAATAAAGATGCTGATAGTTGCTGTTTTCTGACTTTTATCTCATGACCTTTATAATTTTTTAAAATCATCAGAGCCCGAGTTGAGCAATGTCTAAAATACCTCTTCATCAGCTCTGTTTTTTCTATTGCTTTTTTAATAATCTCTTCAATATTTTTGTGATTTAACCTCTTAATAAATTCTGTTTTAATAGATTTTTTCGGGAAAATTAAGCAAAAGCCATTATCAGTTACAGCAATACCAACATTGCATTTATTCTCAATTCCGCCTAAATAAGCATAAACTCTTGATAAAACATCATTCACACGCCTGCCGAATAAAAAATGGAATATCAATTTTATATCTCTCGCATCTTCATAACTTTCAATAAGCAAATCGTTTTTGTTATATTCTACTCCAAGTTTTTTCAGATAAAGTGCTTCCTGCCTGAAATAATCATAAATTGCCAAAGATGCGTTTTTATCAAGATTGTAATTTTCCATTAAGTATTTTAGGGGCTTTAAATTTTTCAACATCTCTATTCTGAATTTTGAAACATCTAAAGCAATATCAAAACTCAATGGCAGTTGCTCGGAAAACCAACTCGGTATTGTTGGAGCTTCGTGGAAAGCTTCTCTAACTACCGCTTTCAACCCTTTAGACCCAAGAAATTCATAAACTCTGCCTCCAAGAACAAATCTGTCACCTTTGCTCAGATAATCCAAAAAGCTCTCCTCAATGGTGCCAATTAATTTTCTATCTCTTGTATAAACTTTTACAGCAACCTCTGAAGGTATTGTTCCAATATTTAGAGAGTAAATTACCCGAGCGTATTTTCCGCGCCTACCAAACATTTTATTTTCTTCATCATACCATATCTTGCTGTAAACATTTCTCTTTTCAAATTTTTGATGCTTTCCGCTTAAATAATCAAGAACAGAAATAAAGTCCTCAAATTTCAGATTGCGATAGCAATAAGAATTTCTTATTAATTCAAAAGCTTCCTCAATATTCCATTTCTTTTCAATTGCCATACCCATTATATGCTGCGCTAAAACATCTAAGCAATTTCTCGGAATTCTTATTTTATCAATTTTATTTCTCATTGCATTCCTTGCTATTATCGCGCACTCAACAATATCATCTCTATCAAAGCAATACAATTTTCCTTTTATTGTATCTTTTAAAGAATGTCCGCTTCTTCCAATTCTCTGCAAGCACCTTGCGATGCTTTTTGGAGAACTAATTTGAATTACAAGATCTATGTAGCCAATATCTATTCCCAATTCTAAAGAGGTAGAGGAAACAATAACCTTTAATTTACCTTCCTTCAATTTCTTTTCAACATCCTTTCTTATTTCTCTTGATAGAGAGCCGTGATGCGCCTCTATTAACTCATCCTTTGAGAGATATTTTTTCAAATTATAGACAACCCTTTCTGTTCCGCTTCTCGTATTTGTAAATATCAATGTTGTTCTGTGCTTTTTCACATCTTCAACTATTTGCTCGTACATTTTTTTAAGTGTTAGCTCTGTTGGAGTAGTTAAAAGAGATTTCACCGGAGAAATTACTTTAAGAGATTTCCGTTTTATAAATCTAACATCAACAATATAGCAATCTCTTTCTTTTTTGCCATCATAACCAATCAAGAATTTTGCAACTTCTTCTAAAGGGGAGATTGTTGCGCTTAGTCCAATTCTCTGAAAGTTGCCAATAAAATTCTGCAATCTCTCTAAAGATAATGAAAGATGAACTCCACGCTTGTTATCAGCGAGAGAATGAATTTCATCTATAATAACCCATTTAATGTTTTTCAAATTTTCCTTAAATTTCGGTGTGGAAAGCATTATTGCCAAACTTTCTGGTGTTGTTATTAAAATGTGCGGAGGTTTTTTTAATTGTTTCTGCCTCTCGCTTTGCGTTGTGTCTCCTGTTCTTATTGCATGGGTTACATTCAGATTTCTAATTTTATTTATCTCTTTCAATGGCTCCTCAAGATTTCTGTAGATATCATTGGAAAGAGCTTTTAATGGAGAGATATAGAGGCAATAAACCTTATCTTCCAATTTGTTTTTTTCTGCAAGATTATAGAGTTCGGAAAGAATTGTTAAAAAAGCTGTGAAAGTTTTTCCTGTGCCTGTTGGGCTTGAAATCAAAACATTTTTGCCTCGATGAATTGCCATTAACCCATATTTTTGAGATGGAGTTAGTTCTTTAAATTTTTTATTAAACCATTGAGCAACATATCTATTCAGTTTGCTCAATATTTGTTTTTTTGTGTGCCCTTTTTTTATTTTGTAAATCATATTCAATTATAAGCCATTCTTAAAGTTTAGAGTAAAATTATAAATTTGTTGGGATTATGGATTGTATTTAAATATATGGCGAAGTCACGATTGTTAGCGAGTGATTTGGGTAAAGCATTAGCAGGACCACTTAGTCGCTATTATATTCCCTGAGCGATAGCGAGGAAGTCGGCGAAGCGCCATTAAACTGTTTCTGGTAACGGTGTGTTTAATAATTTTGGGCATACTTTTGATATTGGGCATTTATCACATTTTGGATTTTTTGGGTGACAATATTCTCTTCCAATTATCCAACATGGATTATCTAATGCTCCTGGATATTCTGGATTTAATTTTCTTGCTGTTCTAATTATGAGATTCATATCATCTTTTTCGACTAACCCTGTTCGTAAAAATACTCTACGAATATGAATGTCATAAGATATATCAATACCTCTCTTGTCCTTTACATCTATTCCAAAATCCCTTACCAAAATATTTGTTGCCATTGAGGCCTTCTTTTGCCCAATACCATCAAATTCTTCAAATCTTCTATGTAAATCATCACTTCTTGGATTATCATTCCAAATATTCTCAGGTTTACCATCATATTTTTCAAGAAGAAGTTTACAAGCTTTTTTTATTCTCAAAGCCATTGTTTTGGGGAATCTATGAAGTTTTGGCTTTTGGTTAAATATAGCAATGATTTCTTCATCGGGCATGTTTGCTATTTTTCTGACATCCAGATGTTCTAATCTTTGTTTCAACAAATAGGGAATTTCCCAAACTTTTTCAGCTTTCATACTTTGATCAAGAATAACAGCAAAAAGATAAGCCAAAAGATTGTTCCAGATTAATTTATCTGCTTCTAGATTGGGAGTAAAATGTTTTTCTTTTTTAAAATTGAGTTTCCCAAATTTTTCTCCAAATTCAATTAAAGCTTTAGCAATTTTTTGTTTGTCAATATCCATCATAAATGTTAGTAAAAATGCAAGTTTATAAAAATATATCTGAAAATGTGGCGCCGAGCCGATTAAATATAACAACTATCTCACGCACTTTTTATTCTTATTTATTGAACTTAAATATAAAAAATGGAAACCAAAATCTACCCTCCGGATGAAGATTCCTATTTTTTAATTGATTGTCTGAAAAAGGAAATCGGGAATAGAAGAATTAAAACTGCTTTGGAGATTGGAACAGGATCAGGAATAGTATCTTTTAGTATTGCCAATTTGGTTGATAAAATTCTTGCCGTTGATATAAATCCAAAAGCAATTGAATTCGCTAGGGAGAAAGCGGTATTAAAAGGTTTGAAAAATATTGAATTCAGGGTCAGCAACTTGTTTGAAAATGTTTCTGGAAAATTTGATTTAATTTTCTTTAATCCTCCCTATCTTCCGGGAAGAGGAGATTTAAGTTGCACTGGGGGAAAGAAAGGGCAAGAGATTATTGAAAAATTTTTATCCGAAGTTTGCAATTATCTTAATAAAGGAGGAGAAGTTATAATTCTGTTAAGTTCTTTCAACAAAATCAAAGAATTAGAAAAAAAGTTTAGGTTGGAATTAATTGCTGAAAAGAAATTGTTTTTTGAAACTTTGTATTGTTATAAATATCAAAAAGAAATTAATTTTTAATCACTAACCAATTCTCCGTTTTCGCAATTGTGGTTTTTACTTCTTCAAGATTTCTATATTTCTTATATTGCTATGAGATTATTTTTAATCAAAGAAATTATTATGGACCTGAAACAATATTTAGAGAATCCGGATAAAGAGAAACTGATAGATGATGTTTTCTCAAAGATAAAGAAAATTCAGAAAGATTATGAACCTTTTATAACAATTTCAGAAGAGAAGGCCAGAGAAGAATTTATGAAAAAAATAAAAGATGAAAAATTTGTTGGGATTCCGATTTCTGTGAAAGACAACATTTGCACAAAGGGAATAAGGACAACTGCTGGATCTAAAATTCTTGAAAACTATATTCCTCCATTTGATGCAACGGTTATTTCAAAAATAAAAGAAGTTGGCTATATAATTGGAAAAACAAAAATGGATGAGTTTGGTTTTGGATCTTTCTGCTTAAACTGCGCTTATGGAATTCCAAAAAATCCTTTAGATGTAGAAAGAAGTTGCGGTGGTTCCTCTGGAGGAGCGGGTTGCTTGACAGCAGCTTTAAATTTGCCTCACATTGCAATTGCAGAATCAACCGGAGGTTCTATTTCCTGTCCGGCAAGTTTTTGCGGAGTTGTTGGATTAACTCCAACTTATGGTCTGGTCTCAAGATATGGTTTGATTGATTATGCTTCATCCCTTGATAAAATTGGTTTGATGGGAAAATCTGTATTTGAAGTTGCCTACGGATTGACAAAGATAGCCGGGCAAGATAAAAAAGATTCAACTTCAATAAACAAAAATTTAGAGGATTATACGAAGTATCTGAAAAAGGATATTTCAAAATTCAGGGTTGGCGTTCCAATTGAATATTTTGAATCTGCGGATGAAGAAATCAAAAAAGAAGTGTGGAGAGCGATAAAAAAACTTGAAAGCGAGGGAGTAAAATATGAAGAATTTTCCATGCCTTCAACAAAGTTCGCTCTTCCAAGTTATTACATAATTGCAATGAGTGAGGCGAGCACAAACCTTGCGAGATATTGCGGAATTAGATACGGAAAGACAAAGAAGTTAAAAGGAAATTATAATGAATTCTTCTCAGAAATTAGAGGAGAATATTTTGGCGAGGAAGCGAAGAGAAGAATTTTGATGGGAACTTTTTACAGAAAATCCGGTTACAGAGATAAATATTATCTAAAAGCTCTGAAAGTTAGAAAACACATAATCAATGAATTTAAGGAAAAATTTAAAAAATTTGATTGCCTTCTTACTCCAACTATGCCAATTATTGCTCCAAAATTTACTGATATCGCCATGCTTTCTCCGGCACAGCAATATGCGATGGATATTCTAACCGTTGCGCCAAATCTCTGCGGTTTTCCCCATCTCTCAATCAAATGCGGAACATCAGAAGGAATGCCTATTGGATTGCAAATAATTTCAGACCACTTGCAGGAAGGGAAGGTTTTGCAATTGGGAAGTTGGTTGAAATAAAAACTGCGGGGGAAGGGATTCGATAGAGGGAACAAAATTCTACCCTCGCAGCGACTAACGCACAGGATTTCTCAAAAGATCATCGA
>Ga0190316_1000598_pt1 | contig 11057 bp, 4 predicted proteins | sample 48701112_MG_FD_161663 | JGI IMG/M metagenome (GOLD analysis project Ga0190316, IMG submission 161663) | Hydrothermal vent sediment bacterial communities from Southern Trench, Guaymas Basin, Mexico - 4870-11-1-2_MG | ecosystem: Environmental > Aquatic > Marine > Hydrothermal vents > Sediment ... | reverse complement strand
CTTTGTGCAAGAGAAGTGAAGTCCTTTTCCTGAACTGAAAGCTCTTTTGCTACCTTTAAAAGATCCTTCTCCCCTATCTCATAGTCATGACCGTAAAGTATCCTCTGTCTGTCAGAGAAGACCTTAAGGTAACGCTCTGCCATGCTCAGGCTCACATCTCCTATGAGGATTCTGCTTTCAGGACAGAACACAAATGCTGGCACTCTCTTAAGTGAGAACTTTCTGTAGAGAACAGGATCAATCTGAAAACGCACTCTACCAGGTGCATAAAGACCCTGCTCTTTTATTTCCTGAGCCACATCTCTTACAAGTTTTTTGAGCATGTGTGTAAACTCACGAAGTGTCATAAGCCTTCCTTCCTTTTCAGGCACACCTCTAAAGACAAATCTTACCCTTCCATCTCTCAGAAATGCCTCTTTAAGCACAGCCTTGAGTGAGCTTTCAGGAACAGAAAAAGATGCAAAGTATATTACATCCCCCTTAGGACACTCCTGTTTTGCAAATGCAGTCCCGCATAGACATAGAATCAGACTAATGAGGCTGAGCAAAGCCCTGCCCCTGAAGTGCCTGAGACCTTTCATTTGCCCTTGCTCCTGCTTCATCAATTGTCTTGTATCTTCTTTCTGGAATGTCCTGATCAGGGTTTTCAGGGATAACATACTGCACACCATATCCACCTGATTCCCCCTGCTCAATGATCTGGCTGTCAGTGGTAAGCCCTGCCTTCTGCCTGTAGGCATTTATCTGATCCATCTTTATCTGATTCCAGTCCACAAGGGAGAGATCTTCAGGTGTTATGCCTGAGCAGTTTGGAAACTCAGCACTTCCCCAGCTTCCCACCTGACTTCTCACCTGCTCAACCATTATCCTTATGCTTGGGCTTTTGAAACAGCAGTAAACCCTGTGTATCTTCTTTATGCTGAAAAGCCCTCCTCCCTCCTTGTATGAGCCCACATAGTGGCATGTGCCAAGCTTCTTTTTTACTGCAAGCTGCATGTCTTCCTCATCACATCCGCCGAGTATCAGCGTGAGAATCAGCTCAAGCACTTCATAAGCTGTGATAGCTACCCCCACTGCTGAAAGAAGCTTACCCAATGTGGCAAATGCCTGCTCGCTTGCAAAACTGCTCAGCTCATTGATCAGAGCCTCTTTTGCTGCCTCACCAAAGAGCTTTTCAGCAGCAGTTTCAAGCACCTTCTCCCCGATGTTCAGAACAAGCTCTCTCTGTGCTGGATCTGTGAGTATTTCCATTGGATCAGGGCTTGCAAGAAAGGAGGCAAGATTAGCATATCTGAACACTGTGGATGCAAATGAGCAGATCTGCCTGTGTGATATTGCTTCTGTTGCATCTCTCACTGCTTCATCTGTGCTTTTCTGCACATAGTCTGCTGTTTCACCTGTAAGAACCTTTTTTGCTTTGTCTTTTATCTTACTTGCATATTCTTCTGCCTTCTCTCCCACAATGCCCACTCTGGGAAGAAGTGTTTTCACATTTCTGTAAAGAGCCACTCCTTTGTCAGCAAGCCTGAAGTAGTCAAGAGGGGTAACATATACCATGTCATCAAGCCTGCAGCAGTCAACACTTACAAAAAGCAGGCTTTTTTTCACACACTCAAGGCTTTCTCCTTCAGAGAAGGGAGAGTAGCTTATAAACCAGCTTGCCTTCTCTGCATCATTGGGCTTTCTCTGTGGCTCTGTAAACTCTGGTCTGCAATTGAATCCTATGCAGGAGATACCTGCACACTCCACACTTCTTGTTGTGGAGCACTCTGTCACAGGTCCTATGTCAGAACAGCACCTGTAACGGTATTCATACAGGTAGCAGTTTCCATCATCATCTGTTCCGATGCAGCTGGTTGATACAAGATGGCAGTTCGGGTCATTAGCAAATCTGCTGCAGTCATCGTTTCTTGCTGGACCCTGAGTTACTTCTGCTTTTTTGTGCAGTTCACACTTTCCCGTATCTGGATTGTATGTGTATCCTTCTTGAGGGCAGTAATAGAGTTGTGTGACATAAAAGTCTGCCTTGAACCTTGCCCAGGAGCTTCCACCACCATTGCAGTCTCCTCTGTCAATTATCTCTATTTCTGTTGTGCCATCTGAAAGATAACTCGTTATGTTGTGTGAAGTCTCATCTCTTGGATCATCTCCACAGCCACAATCAGATGGGCCACAGGAAATCCTGTTATTCTCCACATCCAGCTCAAAGCCATCATCAGCTCCTATCCATGTTATGTATCCACCCTGAAAATACTCACTTTTGTTCACCTCAACCGTCACATATCCTTCCAGATTTTCTGTTGCATCTGGATTGTCCATGAAGGCGTCTATGTGAAAGTGGTCTCCCTGATCTTCCACATCAAGGGTGGTTATATTTGAGCCAGCAGAGAAGGTAATGGTGGGCTGGGCAGGCTTGCTGTCAATGAGGCATGCTGCACACTTTTCATGAACCTTCCAGTCAGGTGGACACTGACTCCAGTCTGGGTCAGGTGTTCCACCAACCTGACTGCAATCCATACACAGGTAAACCCTGATTGCACCACAGCAGTTATCAATGCTTCCTCCATTTGCAGAAGGAATTGAGCAATTGGGATAGCAGGGCTTTTGAGAACAGCCAAGCTCTCCCTCTGCCTGACACTCCTCTGAAAGAAGCACACAGTTTGGATTGTCTTTATACTGCTCACATTCGTCATGAAGGTTACCCTGATCATCGTAGTAGATGAGGCAGGAGGCTGCGTTGGGTGTTTCAAACCCGAAGCAGGCATCTTCATAGCAGTCCTGAACATCTCTGTCATGGCAGGTGGTGGTAACAGTTTCCTTGCAGTTAAGATCCCGTGTAAGGTCATTCACATAGGGATTGTTTCCATTCCAGAGATCGTAATATGACTGCCAGATGTAGTTGTCATTTGCATATGCACTTGCATCATAGGGAGCATGAAGCATGGAGTTCTGGGTTGTGTTATATCCAAGATTTGCTCCCCACTCAGAACGCTCCTGACCTGTCTGCTTGTTTGAAAAAGAGCTTGCACTTTCAGGATTGTTTAAATAATCTCCTTCAACCTGCACACCTGCCTCAGCTGGATCATACTCTCCCTCCTGCCAATCGCTGGCGTTGTTTTCCATTGTATTTCTGAAGCTGTCTGATTCATCTTTAAGTGGAATGTTAAAAGGGTTACTAAGACCAGGGACATTTACCGTGCTCTGTCCATTCTGAACAGCCTGATTTATGTTTTTGACAGTATCTCCTGCCTGCTTGAGTGCCTGCTTTGCTGCCTGAATCCCCTGAGTAACATAGGAGTTCTGTTCAGCCAACAGAACAGGTGGCTCAAAGAGAAGGCAGAGTGATATAAAGAGAGCTGTTATCTTATACAGCACTCCATTCTCCTCCACAGGTAATACACATAGTCCTCACCAAGCCCTGCAACAGTTGCACTCTCTCCGGGGAATTTTCCCTCAGGGGTATTGTCCAGATTGTATTCTCCTGACCACAGAAACGGGCTTCTTCCTAAGGGATGCACGCAAACATCTCCCTGCTCAACCATCGGGTGTATCATCTGAAGCTTGAACTCATCTTTGACAGTGAAAAACGGCCAGGGATAGGGACCACACTTTGCTTCCCTGCCTATGGTTTTAAACTCCTTGCCTGTTCTGAACATCTTAAACAGATACTTCTGAAGCACAAGCTCTGCCACTCTGACAGGAGAAAGATTGTAGTTTACATGCCCCTTTATTGGGTAAATTGTGCCATCGCAGCCAGCACACCAGAAAAGAAAGTTTTTTCCAAAACCCGTGCTTGCAAATGCACAGTCAGCAGAGCAGGCAACAGCAGCAATTGGATTTGCAAAAAGCACCACTTCTGGTTCAAACCATGCAAAGCCATCTCTTGCCCAGAAGAAATCAAACTCACTTGCCTCAAGAAGATCAAAGTCCATAAGAAGCCCTGCATGGCACTCAGGTGAGATGAGAAGCTCAAGAAGTGCCAGTGGAGCGTAGGAGTAGAAGTGCACATTGTAGAAGTGATGAAGCTCCTCAGGCACACCCGTTGCCTGAAACCCACCCCATGTTTTGTTCACCTCAGCCCAGCCAGATGTGAGTATGTGTGGAAGCCAGAATCCCCACAGCCCATCAGCTCCTCCAAGTGAGGGAAAGCACCAGGGCACTCTTACAACTTCCACGATTCTATCTATCTCCCACCACTTCCACACCCAGCCGTAGTCTCCTGTTATGTAATCATCAGGAGATGAGCATTGCCTGAGTCCCTTGCAGCAGCAGAAAGCACCAGCACTGTCTTCTTCATTGGGATTGCTTTCCTCATGCCCTGGCACTATGGTTATATCTCCCACCTCTATTGGGAACATTGCACTCCAGCATGTGTCAAAAAGAAGGCTTGCACCTATGTGTTTTTTCATAGATGGGCAGGCAAGATCCATCTGGTCTATCTGGTTTGTTATTGTGGTTGTGCTGTCTGCAAAGCAGACAGAGCAGAGAAGCACAAGGAAGATACTAAAAACTGCTCTCATAGCCCTTCTCCTTGAGTGTTTTTAAAAGCTCAAGCACATCTTCTGGCTTAAGGCTCTTTCCAGCAAGAAACAGATCCTGCACTTTTATCCAGCCCTTTTCCTGTGCAAGAAGAAGCAGTCTCTTTCGTATGTCCTCCTGTCCGAGAAAGCCTGAACCTAAGTAGTGAAATTTGCCTTTCCTGAAAAGATAAAGTGATGGAAACACACGAACTTGAAGAAACTGCTCAAGCTCATCTGTCAGAGGTCTTACTCTATCCACACCATCTGGAGGCTCACCTTCATACAGGCAGTATGTTTTTAAGCCGAGATTGTGTTTTAGCTTTACCACCTCTTCTGCTTCTTTTTTGCATAAGAAACACCCAGGAGATCTATACACAAGCACTAAAGCAGAGTCCTGAACAAGGATACGTAGCTGATCTTCCATCTCCTTTCTTTTTGCATAGCTCACAATCTCCATACCAAGCTGGCTTGCACCACCAAGCTGGGAAGATATGTCCAGCTCTGGGAAAAGCACTGGCACAAGAAGTGCCTGCTTTGTAAAAGTGCCTGCGAGCTGGCTTATCAGAAGCTGTGCCCTGTACCATGCAGCAACATTTTCTGGTGTGGGAAAAAGAACTGCCCTTGCTCTTATCTCGTCAAGCTCAGCCCTGATTTCTTTAAGTATCTGAGAATAAGAGACCTCTTTCTTGTGTGCCTTTGTCTCAGACTTTTTTTGTTTCTTTACAGGCTTTTTCTTTACAGGCTTGCTCTCTGGCACTATCTCATACCAGAACCAGCCCTTTTCGTGCTGTGTCCAGATTCCCTCTGCTGTTGCAGGTGAAGTGACAGCAAGTATAAAAAGTATCACAAGCACAAACATCTCCTCTCCCTTAACAAGAAATGAGTCAAAAAATTTACTGGGTATTTCAAAATAGACCTTAAAAACCCCTTTTTTCAGGAAAAAGACTGACAGTTTTGCAAAGCGATCTTTTTTGTTTGGAGCTTTTATTAAAAAAAACAGGAGGTAAAAAGTGAGAGTCATCACATTTTTGCTTGCACTTCTTCTCATTCCACAGCTCTGCCTGGCAGATCCTCTTGGTGATATTGACGATGTGTTTAACAATCTGTCCACCTATTACTCAAAGCCCACCTTTTACTCAGGTCCCACGAGAAGTGGTGTAAGCTTTGGAAGCTTCAGAGTATTTATGCCAAACAAAAGAATCGTGCCTCTTACCATTAACCCACCATCCATATCTCTCGGCTGCGGTGGAATAAGCGTATATGGTGGAGGGTTCTCATTCATAAATGCAGACAAGTTCGTTGAGATGCTTCAGAACATAATGAATGCAGCAGCAGGATACTTCTTTGAGATGGCAATTGAACAGCTCTGCCCCACCTGCCACAACATAATGAGTTTGCTCAGGCATGCAAGCCAGATTGCACAGAAGTTTGCATTTGACTCATGCAGCATGGGAAGATGGCTTGCAGAGAAGAGCCACAGGTGGTTAATTGAGCACACAGATATTGAACAGGCTGCACTTGACTATGACTGGGACTGGTTGCGTTCAAAGGAAGATTTGATAGAGAAAAAGCTTAGTGGAGACAACAGCAGGATCCAGAACCGTCTCACGACGGATATGAACAGCTGCGATCCCAAAACTGGTAAAAACTGCCTCACTGGAAACTACATATACGAGGTTGTGAAGAAAAGCGGTGGCTCAGATCAGGACGCAGAAATAATAATGAGCCTTGCTGGAACATACATCTGGAAGCCAAACCCAGACAAAACAAATGTGAATACCATCTACAAAAAGCCCATACTTACAGCACTTCTTCTTGCAAAAGGATGCTCATCTGACACCGATGAGCTTTCAGGTGCATGCAAGGATTACAGCTGCCCCAATGGGACTGTTCCTGTTTACCACTGCCTTAACAGCTCTCCAAGATGCCTTGATGTAACTGTTGTGTGCAGACAGAAACAGAACATAGTGGAAAAGACAAAGGAGAGCCTGAGAGCAGTGGTGGATAAACTGAACAAAAGAGAAGATGTGGCTGATAACAATATGCTCGGAGTCTTTTACTACACCCCACTTCTTAAAGAGGCATGGAATGCAGTAAAGCTTTATCCAAAAACACTCAGGGACTCCTTTCTGGAAGAGCTGATTGATACAAGCTCTTCAGCATTTGTCTATCTGTATCTGGACGGCTATCTCAGGTCAGTGATGCATGAGCTTTTTGCAAAAAGAAAGGTGCTCATAGGTCCCCGTGATGAGATGGAGGAAAATACAAAAGTCCTTTACAAGAACCTTGAGCAGGCATTTGTGGATATTGAAAAACTTAAAGATCAGAGCTTTGAAATTGTGAGAAAAAAGATAGCCACCCTCAGTGATCTTCTTCAGATTGCACGCATAGTGAATCAAAAAAACGAGGAGGCAAAGGAAAGTGCTTCAAGGAAGACGACTAAGTAAGATTGTATTTGCCTTTGCTTTAATGCTTCCAGCACCTGCCCTTGCTGCACTTGAAATAACAACCTACGGGGATGCAAAGCTCATAAAGCCTGTGTTTGAGGGACTCAGTGCATTTGCATCATCAGGAAGCTGGACATCTTTTGTGCAACTTATCTCTCTTATAGCTCTGCTTGCCATAGGTATGTATGTAGTGTTTAACCCATCTCCGGGAGCTGATGGAAGAAATGTGATAAGTGATTTTGTGAAGATGATGACCATAGGGCTTATCTGTGGTGGTTTCTTTCATTTTCCTGGAGATAAAGGTGTCATTTCAGGAATACTCACAGAGAATGTCCAGATAGTGGATGCATATACAGGGCAAACATATTATGTAAGCAATGTTCCCATAGGTGCTGCCTATCCAGCATGGATTGTGAACAATGTGGCAAAGGGACTTGCAGATATTTTCTCCAAGTACTTTGGATCAAATGTGGCTTATTTCAATCCTCAGCAGGCAGGAATAGATGATCTTTCTCTTATCCCTGAAAGGCTTGAGTCTTTAAGATTCCCTATCTGTCAGGGTTCTGGCTGTGATGCTTATGACAGGTGGCGTGGAGATATGAAGGAGTTTATCACAAACTGCGTGCTTCCTTACTTCAGCAGGTGCGAGGCAGGTGAGATTGTGGATTGCTGTGGAATAGACACGAATATGAATGTAAGCACACTTTTCAGAGAAGGATACTCCTCTGGTGGCTCGCTTACAAAGACAACCCAGATGAGACCACACTTTCTTGGCATGTCTGCTACGAGTGAAAGTGAGGAGAAGTGCTTTCTTGACCCAAATGAATACATAGGAAGCAGATCATGTGCTCAGCTCTATCAGGATATATCTGATAACTGGGGAGGCATAAAAAATAAGTTCAAGGAGCTTGCACTCAGGCAGATAATCCCTGACTATCAGAGCACTGTTTTTAACAACAGAGAAGATGTATTCAGGACATATCTCACAGACATTGTGGGAATCACACATCCAGAGCTTGATAACACATACGGTGGTATTGCTGAGTTTCTGCTTAGCACCGTGATAGTCAATGAGATGAGACTTTACTCCCCAAGCACAGATGCAGACTATGCAAGGGCAATATCATACGCCACAGCAGGACACACAGCCATGACTTGGAGAATAATAGGCAGGCAGGTGATGAGCTTTGTTGAAGCAACTGCCTATGCCCTGTCTCCGCTTCTCATAGTGCTGGCTATGATCCCCGGGATTGGCACTGCAACATGGGGAGCATTTGTGGGGCTTCTTGTGTATGTGGCATTTCAGTTTCCACTGGCAGAGCTTCTCACAGGACTTGCAGTGAAAAAGCTCATTACAGCCTATTCCGAGCACATATCTACAGGAGATGTCCTTCCCTTCTACAAGCTCTACATAGAGATAATCAAGGTGGGAAGACAGAACGGCATAACCACTGCATATCTCATGACAGCAAGCCCTGCACTTGCAGGTCTTATAGGATTTTTGACGTTTAAGCTCTCAGCAAGCTCATACGGTGCAGCATTTCAGGGTGGAGGTGCGGAGTCAGCAAGCTCAAGGACATCTGCTCAGACAGCTCTGTCCCAGTATTATTCATCAACATCTCCTGAGCTTGCACAGGCAAGAGTTGAAGCAGAGGCAGCCTACACCCACAGGCAAGCTATGAGTCCACAGATGGTAGCTGACATTCTTCAGAGCAGAGCCACTGCATACGATCAGCCCGAGGTAAGCAGGGCATATGTCAGATACCAGAGCACAATGGCTGGTCTTGGATACAGTGCAAAGAAAGAGGCTCTTTCCAGACCCGATGTGGCACACACAGCACAGAAGGCATTTGTCCAAGAGCAGGCAGCAAGGCTTGGTGTAAGTCCTGAAGTCTTCTCAGAAAGCCTGCACAAGTCTGCTTCAGATACTTCCTTCTGGGCAGATGTATATCAGAGCTATGGCAGAGAAGGACTTTTTAAATCAGCTTTCTACAGGTTTCTTCCAGAAAGCAGACAGCACTTTCTTTCAGCTCTCAGAGCAGCAGATTCAGGCTTTGCAAGAAAGGTTGAGTCATTTATGAGAGGACACAGCTCAGATGAAGGCATCAGACAGCTTTTCTACGATTCAGTGAAAGCTGAAGCAACATCTCTTGCTCAGGGTTATATGCTCAGCAAGGTGTTTGGAGATGAAAGAAAAGCAGGAGAATTCAGAAACACTCTTGGAAGACTTACACGGCTTGCAAGAACAATGCACATGGAAGATGCAGTAACTGCTGGAACAAGACAGGTAAAGCTTGATGATATAAGTATAGCAAGCCCTGATGAGGCAAGAAAGTGGGAGCATGCTCTTGGACTTGAATCAGGCACACTTAAAGCAGGAGATAACATAAGAGCACATCTTGCCTATGATCCTGATGAGAGCTTCATAACAACAAGCTTTGTCTTCAGCAGGCATGGAAGGGAGATGTTCCGTAGAGCCCTTGAAAAGCAGGTGCTTGATAGAAGAACTCTTGCTGGCACTCTTAAGGAAGAAGAAAAAGGACAGCTTGAGATGCTTGCAAGAACCCTTCCGCTTTATCCTGAAGGAAGTAAAAAAAGACGGCTCATTGAAAGAGCAAGATCCATTGTGGACGATATTGCAGAATCAGGTATGGTCACTGGAGGACAGCTCCTTGCTCTGCACAACATAGCTCAGTCTTTAAGAAAGCTCGGCATAAAGAAAGACATAGCTGATAGCTTTGACTACACAACCCCATACAGCGTGCTTGATAAATTTGCTCCTGTTGCAAGATGGCAGCAGATAAAAAACAGCATACATGAGATGATCTTAAATGCAGATGACAGAGCATGGGCAGATCAGATGAGAAGAAACCTTGTTGAAATTGATAAAGCCCTTGCAAGTGGACAGGCAGTTGAGCTCACCCTGCACAGGGATGCAGACACAGGGAAGATTGCTCTGATTGAGGCTGAGTATGGCGGAAAGGTGGCTCAGTTTGCAGAAAGAAAATCCGATGTGAGAGATGTCTCCTCACTTCCTGTTCTGGTTCAGGGAAGGCTTTTCTATGCACAGGCAGTAAGGGATCAGTATGGAAGGCTTGTGAAATACACGGCAGAAGGGCAGATAGATGGAACAAGACCACTTGTGTTTAAAGATGCTTCAGGCAGGGAGCATACACTTACAGGAGGAAAGATATCCGCAGTGCTTGATTCAGACCAGAGGCTTTCTTCTGCTGTGGTGAAAGATGCGATTATGGATGGAAAGAGATACTCAGGAGAAATACACTTTGGAGACGATCTGGGGAAAGCTGTGTGGATGAAGGCGGAGAGAGGCATTGTGGAAAGAGAAGAAGCAGATATTGCTCCTTTCAGCTCAACTCCACAGACAGCCCGTGCATTCATGGAAGGATACTCTTCAGCAGCCTATGCATATACGCAGCAGGCAGAAGAACATGGAGATGCAGCTCTCAGGTATCAGGCTGTTATGGCTACTAAGGCTGTGGAGGATTTCTTTAGGCAAACAGGAAGAGTAACAACAGCCACTACGGCTTCAGGGAGAGGGCAGATCAGATTCAGTCCAACAGAAAGCCTCACAGCAGGCCTTGCGAAGCTTGTGTTTGGAGTGGATGCAAGTGCATCTGGTGGAGTTGAACTGTCAAGAGATAATGTAGAACAAATTCAGCACGATCTCATTTACTGGAAAATCAGGCAGATCCAGAACGAAGCAGCAAAAGCAGCAATGGTTGGAGGGAAGATAGATTGGGGAATTTTTAGAGAAGTTTATCAAGAAAAAATGGAGAAATTCTGGCAGGGAGTAAATGCTCTTGTTGAAGGCAAAGATCCTGCTCAATTTGGAGCAAGTTCCATAGTTGGCGAACCTGCTGCACTGTTCAAAAAGTATCTTTCTGAAGCCAAAGGAAACATTGTGGAGGCCTTTCAAAAATGGCAAAAGCACATGGATTCAGAAAGACAGGAGTTCTATCAGGCAATAGCAAACAACGATGTGAAAGCAGTGCAGAAAGAATATCCTTCTTTAACAAATGTTTTCTGGTGTTTTCTCTACAAATGTTTAAGTCTTGACCCAAGAATAATT
>Ga0190316_1000595_pt1 | contig 11080 bp, 7 predicted proteins | sample 48701112_MG_FD_161663 | JGI IMG/M metagenome (GOLD analysis project Ga0190316, IMG submission 161663) | Hydrothermal vent sediment bacterial communities from Southern Trench, Guaymas Basin, Mexico - 4870-11-1-2_MG | ecosystem: Environmental > Aquatic > Marine > Hydrothermal vents > Sediment ... | reverse complement strand
AATTCGCCGTAAATTCTCCTCTCTTTTTCGTGTTAATTCGTGCGCAGTGTGGGCCGGCAGCGCCCACAAATTCGTGGCTGGTTTTTGCTGTGCCCCATGATTTGCCCCCCACTTTTCGAGAAGATACAATTCGCCCAAGTCCAATTCGACATCGCCACGCCCAACTCTTATTATATCCTAATCATAACAAATCCGCAATTGCCATTTGCCATTTGTCATTTGTCATTTCTTCATTTACACACTTCTTCATTTGTCATTTCTTCATTGCTCATTTCCTTCCAGCCGACCACGGCCAACGTCAGGAAAAAGACGTAGGCCAGGTCCACGTAGAAGTATGAAGCGTCCACCAGACCATGCGCCAGAGCAGCCGCCATCGAGGCCAGCGCTCCCACAACCAGTGCGCGCCGTTCAGGAGCGGCCCGGCGCGCCAGCGGGACAGCTCGTCGCCAGAACGCTGCCTGCAGCCAGAGAAAGGCCCCCAATCCCAGCAGTCCCAGCCGCGAGGCGAAGTCCAACACCCAGTTGTGCGGATGCGAGAGGTTGAATTCCTCCCAGGCCGTCGGCAGAACGTAGCGCGTGCGGTAGGCGTAGAGGAAATTATCCGGTCCCACGCCGAGCAAGGGATGGTCCCGGAACATCGCCCACGCACTGCGCCACAGCGAGAGCCGCAGGAACGTCGTCCCGCTGCCGGGATCCAGCAGCGCGGCGAAGCGCGGCGTGCGGAAGAGCGGGATGAGCGCGACGAGGAACAAACACAGCGCGACCAGCGTCACTTTGCGCCAGCGCCCGCCGGCCAATAGCCCCAGTGCTAACAAACCCGCCGGGATCCCCAACATGATCGCGCCCCGCGAGAGACTGAGCAGCAGCGCCAGACCCACCGGCGCGCCGGCGAGGGCGTAGAGCAGACGCCGGCCGGCCCGGTTCCAGTGGCCCTGCCCCCACAGCGCGACCGCCAACAATAGCGGCCAGACCCGCCCTAAGTACAATCCCACGTTGTTGGGCGAGCCGTAGATGCTCCGCAGCCGCCGCGCACCGCCCTCGGCCGTGATCACATCGCCTAAGCAGAAATACTGCGCCAGACCTACCAGCGCGATGCCCACCGCGCTGAGCACGAAGAAATCCACCACCCGCCACCGTTCACGCCGCGTCAGGGGCCAGGCGACCACGGCTAAGTAGAACAACACCGGTTCCAGCACTACCAGCCGCAATTCTCGGAACGCCTCGTGACGGTGCGCCGCTCCCAGCGTGGAGAGCGACGCGACCAGGACAAAGGCCAACACGGGGAGCAGGAAGGGGATGGAAACACGCGGCTTCTGCCATCCTTTTGCCCGCCACTCACTCACACCCTTGAGCAAACCCCCCGCCAGCGTCGGGAGCAACATCAACTCAGAGAGCGCGAAAGACTTGCCGAACAGCGAGACGGGATGGAGGTACAGCGGCGCGGCGGCTATCGTCAGCGCCAATCCCATGCTGGGCTGGATAAAGACCAAAAACAGCAAAAGCACACCGCTGACCAACGACAACAACAGCCAGGGTGAAAAGTAGCACAGGCCCACCGCTAGCAACAGCGCTGCCAGGCCGGGGCCGTCCCCCAAACGGCGGAAAACTCCCTGTACCTCCGTCATCCATGTGGCGAGGCCGAAAATACAGCCGGTCGCCAACGTCAGCCCCAAGCGCAGCGGTTCGCTCAGCTGCCGTACGGGGGCCGCCCACCGCGTCCCGGCCGCCGTCCAATCCACCCGCCGCCCGGCGACGATGACCAACGTCACACCCAACACGCCTAACAGCCCCAAGGCCACCATCCCCAGCGTGTAGGGCCGGGGATCGGGCTGGTGCGTCACCCGCCAATCCACCAGCGACCATTGATACCAACCGCGATCCGCCGTCACCTCGACGGTGTGCTGCCCGTAGGGCAGGTGTTCCGCCAACGGCACCGTGGCGACATCCGCCAGGGGGTCGTAGAGCACGACGTAGGCGCGCCCCTGCTCATCGCGGGGCAGCGCCGGCGCGGGCTTGCCATCCACGGTGACGAAGAGGAAGGCGCGGTACGGGCCGCGCCGCACCGTCAACGCCACACCCGTTCCCGCGAAGTCCAACGTCACCCGGTCGCCGCTCTGGCCGATATCGGCCCCCAGCGGCCCGATGCGCCACATCCCGGTAAAGCGCGCCATCTCCGTTCCGGCAGGGTAAACGCCGGGCTGCGCAATCTGCGGACGCTGCGCCCAGGCGCGCACGGCCTCGTAAACGGGGCGGGGCGAGCCCTCCGGCCCGACGAGCGCGAAGCCCCAGTGCTCCTCAGCGGAAGGGGTAGCGCGCTCCTCCACAACGGGGCGCGGCTGAAAGTTGTTGAGGCACATCACGCCTGACCACGGCCACTCCTGCGCGGCTCGCTCCAGCGCAGCAACGGTGTACGCCGCCTGCGTCTGCTCATCCACGCCCCCCCAGACGGAGGGTGGCCCTTCCCACTCCGGCGGCAGGCTGTTCCACCCAAATTGCCCGGCCCAGAGAGCCTTATCGCCCGCACCTAAGGACTCCAATTTCCGGCGCACCAAAATCGGACGGGAGAAATTCAACAGCCCCGGCTCCACGCGCCGGTCCTCCGGTCCGCTGTAGAAGCCGTAGGGCTGCACAGAGACCACGTCGCAGGAGGGCAAGGCGCCCGCCACGGCGAGCAATTCCAAGAAGCGCGTCTCCGAGTAATTCACCGGCCCCGTCTCGACGTTGGGGGCCAAGTCGCCCAAGATGATCCGGGCATCGGGATCGGAGGCGCGGATGGCGCCGGCGGCATAAGTCAGCAGCTCGGCATAGGCGTAAGGGTCAGCCTGCCCTCCCCAGGTCTCCCCCAGGTTGGGATTATGCCAAATTTGATAGTAGACCAGCTGCGCGGAGTAGTGGTTGGCGAAGACGCCGGCGAAGCGAGCGAAGGCCTGGGGATCGGGCGGCGTCCCGGCCCACGCGGGCGGCGTATCCAACACGGGGATGAGCTGCAATCCCTCCGCCACAGCCCCGGCGACGAGGCGATCCCAGCGCGCCCAGTCAAACTCCCCCGGCTGCGGCTCAATCTCCGCCCAGGGGAAATGCTGCCGCACCCAGCCGAAACCGCCCTCGGAGATCATCCCCAGCGCCCAGGGGAGCCGCGCCTCATCGTATTGCTCCAGCGCCGCGTTGACGCAAGCGCGGGGCATCCCCGTGTCCGCGAGAGGGGTGGGGAAAGCCGGCTCCATACCCTGGGCGAGGAACCGCTGGTGCGCGGCCAGCTGCGGGATTCCCAGCGCCGCTAACAGCACCAGCATCAGGCCCGACAGCAACAACCATGCGGGTTTCTGCGTCATAAGCGATAGGCAACTATCCGGCCTGAGAAAATGGCGTGAGGTTGAGCAGCACGAAATGTGGTGATTCCGGTCATACTCACTCACCACTCACTGCCTGAACGCCTTCAGGGCGTGTCTTTTGTGCCCAGGCCAACCACCACAATTGTGCCTTCAATATCACTTCACCCGCGATCTTTTACTTCCCCCCACCTTGAGAAAAAGACCCATGCCACGATCAACGAGCCATTCACCAAGCAGATTGAACCAGCGGATACCGCGAAAGTACCAGGGGACATACACCCGTTTGCGGCGGTGAACAATGACGCGCCAGACCGCTCGCGCCACGGCCTCCGGCGACGCACCATGGTGGTGCGCACGTTCTAAAGACCACCCGTAAGCCACAGCTCCAAATTCCGTGGCGATGGGGCCAGGGTTGACCACGCCCACGTGTACACCCTGACGTCCAACCTCGCGGTAGAGCGACTCGCTAAAGGCCTGCACCAACGATTTGGTGGCGCTGTAGAGTGTCAAAGGCGGCGCCGGGATATCCCCGGCAATGGAGGCAATGCTCACCACCCAGCCCTGCCCGCGCTCCAACATCCCCGGCAGCACCAGCCAGGTGAGATGCACCAACGCCGTGACGTTAACATCCAACATTGCCTGGATCGTCTCCCACTCCATCTTCGCCACGGGGGATCCCCAGCCGAAACCGGCGTTGTTCACCAGGATGTCTACCGGCCCCCACGTTTGGTTGATCTGGGTGATAAGTCCCTCACAGGCCCCCGGCTCGCGGATGTCCGCCGGCAGGACTAGCGCCGTTCCTCCGGCTGCGTTAATCTCCGCCGCCAACGATTCCAAACGCTCCACGCGTCGCGCCGTGAGGGCCACGCGGACACCCTTCTCTGCCAGTAAACTTGCCGTGGCCCGGCCGATGCCGCTACTGGCTCCCGTGACGAGTGCAATGCTGTTCTGTGTCATGCGGTTTGTGGACATTGGTTTACCTCGGAAATAAGAGTTAAAGGTTAAGAGTTAAGAGTTGAAGGTTAAAAGTTGAAGGTTGAAGGTTGGCCACAGGCACCCAGGGCTTCGTCCGCGATAATCCCGAGCTGTCATGTACCGATTTGCCATTTGCCGCGCTGTAGCTGTCGGCGTGGGAGTTGGCGTGGGGGTGAAGGTGAAAGTCGGCGTAGGAGAGGGTGTGGACGTCGGTTCTGGCGTAGTAGTGGGCGTAGGGGTTGGCGTGAACGTCGGAGTGGGTGTCGGCGTAGGAGTAAGAGTGAGTGTCGGTGTAGTGGGCGGCGTAGGCGTAAGCGTTGGTGTGGATGTGATAGTCGGCGTCACTGTGAGTGTGGGTGTCATCGTGGGAGCGGGCGTCGGTGTGATAGTGGGGGGCACGGTAAGGGTAGCCGTCGGCGTGGCAGTGGGAGATGGTGACGGCGTAACGGTCGGGCTGGGCGTGGGAGATGGCGTCCACGTCGGAGTGATGACCATGACCGGCGGCAAATAAAGCGCTTGCCCCGCGTAGATGGTGATCCCCGTTATGCAATTAGCGTTACGGATAGCCTCAATGGTGACGCCGTAACGTAGGGCCAGCGTGTACAACGTCTCCCCCGGCCGCACGTAGACGATGCGCCAGCCGGGTGGCGGCCCACACCGGTAAGTGTAGGGCGTCGGGCTGGCGACGGCCAACGGCGGGAGGTAAATGAGATCGCCGGGCTGCACCTCTGACATTCCCAGGCAGTTAGCCTGCATCAGGATGTAGGTGCTGGTCCGCACGCGCCACGCCAGGATCCAAAGTGTCTCCCCGGCTTTCACACGATAGGGCAACCATCCCTCCGGGAACGAACACTGCTCCACAAGACGGGAGCGCGGGGTAGGTGTGAGAAGCGGCATGCCCGAAACCGTGGGCGTCAACGGGGCCAAGGTTGGGTAAAGCGTCGTGGTGGGGCCGGCGGCCACCCACGTCGGGCGCTGTCTCATCAGGGTGGGGTCCAATTGCGACAGCCCTACACTCCCTAGCACCATCACCAGGGTCAGCAAACCCGCTATGAAAACCCCCGCCAGGCGGGAAAAGGAACCGTGTTCCAATCTACCCTCCACACTTCGTTACAATATGCAAAAATTAGTGATCAGTAACCGGTGATTAGTACTTGGTACGACTCAACGTTGTAGCATCTCAGCGTCCCAGCGTCTCAGCGACTACCAGACCACGCCCATTTGTGGCTGTTCCGAAAATAACCCGGCAGTTGGCTATGGAACCGGAGGGGGCAGCCACCACCCGGTTATGGTTACTCCTCTTTATAGACCGGCAGGATAAAACTGAAGGTGCTGCCCACCCCGGGGTTCGTCTCCACCCAGATGCGACCGCCGTTGGCTTCCACCAATGTTTTGACAACAGCCATCCCCACGCCCGTCTCCCCCATCCCCTGGACGAGAGTCTGGTTCGCCCGATAGAAACGCCGGAAGACCCTGGGGAAATCCTCCGCCGCGATGCCGCCGCCGGTATCGGTCACGGAAATGCGGATGAAAGGCACAGACCCTTTCTCCTCTGGTTCCTGCTCCTGAGCACTCAGCAACACCTCTGTACCTTCCTGCGAGCAGAGCGCGGCGTTGGAGAGCAACCTCAGTATGACCTGGTAGAGACTGTCCTGGTCGGCCCGCACAGGCGTCAGTGTCTCGGGTAGATCCATGCGGAGCGCCAGACGGCGTTCCCGGAAACGCGCCGCCAATCCCATGATCCCCGCCTCGATGACAGTGATGAGGTCCACAGGCTCCGGCGTCAACTCCACACGGCGAGCGTCGGGCGAGGCCAGCCTGATGAGGTCGTTGAGCATTTGCCCCATCTGCTCCACGTTGGCCTTCACCCGTTCCAGGAACTGGCGTTGCATCTCGGTGAGGAGTCCTCCTTGCTCCCCCAACAACAGATCGGTATACCCGGTGATGGAGGTCATGGGTGTGCGAAATTCATTGGCCTGACCGACGATGGCCTCGCGTTGTTCGACAGGACTTTCTTCGGAACGCAACGTGACCACCAGCGCGTCCGGCTTGCCATCGCGGCCCATCAGAGCGACCAAGTCGGCATGTACCGGGCGGGAACCCACCTGCAGCGCCAGGTGTACCCGCTGGCGGCGTCCCGAATCCAGTGCGGAAAGCGGCGCGCCGTCCTCAGGGGCCAGCAGCATGTCAATGGCTTGTGCCCAACGTGGATCGGGGTAGACGCCATCCAGAGGTTGCCCGATGACCTCCACATTCGGGACGCTCAACATCTGGCGGGCCAGCGCATCCGCCATGACAATGGTGCCATCCTCATCTGCCACCATCATCCCTACCGTTTCCACCTGCGTGGAGGACTCGAGAGCTTCCTTTTGTTGCGCCAGTTGTGCGAGCAGCTTCTCTCGCTCTTCCTCAAGCGCGTCCAGACGGGGCCGCAACTTCGCCACTTCCTGCCCCAGACGAGTGCGTTCCCGAATGAGCATCTCACGGTCCTGGGCCAGTTCCTTGACCTCCTTCTGCCAAAAGGAAAGTTCCGTCTCAGAAGCCCTAGAGGGTTGCTTCCTCAACTCGCGGTTCAGACGCGCGAGTTCACTATCGCGGGACTGTATCTTAGCCTCCAATGTAGCGACCTGCTCACTCAACGCGACAGCCTCTTCTTGAGCCGCCTGCAACTTCAGCAGCGACTCCTCACTCTGCTCCCGCAGGCTGAAGATCGTCCTCCCCTTGTGCCGCGCGCGCGCAATTGCACCGGCCAACAAAGCCACCGTCAACTCAGGAAACCATAAATCTTCCCTCTCCCAGCGGCGTTTGCTCTGCAGGTCCCCCAACAGAATCATTCCCACGCGCTGCTCTCGAGTCAGCAGGGGAAGTGCCAACAACGGCCCGCTACCCTGGAAACCCAGGACCTCGTACAACCCTTCCAGCCATTCCCGGCAATGGGCAGGCTGGAAAACCCCGGTTATCCGCTCCTCCCATATCTCATTCAAGGCCTCGTAGGCAGCCAAGTCCAGGATGGGAGTTTCGAGCAGACCCGTGGGCGGGTGGATCGCCACCACACGCAGTTGGGAAGAATCCTCCTCCTCAAGCAAGGCAATCGCGCAGACTTCGACGTTGAGAAGATGTGCCAACCGAGAGGAGGTAATGATCAAGGATGGCTCCAATTCGCGCGCCGATTCCACGCCCTCAAGCAATTCCTGAAGCCCGGTGACATCCGACGACGAGCGGGACGTTGCAGAAGCAGAGGCCGTGACCGTAGTCGCCGAGGCGGCCACGGGGGTGCTCAACAACCGGGAAACCAAGCCCGCCAGCAACGGCAACACGACCAACGCAGCGAGCCGTTCCCAGGCAGGAAAATAAAACTGCGCGAGGGGCCAGGTCAACTGCGCGCCATGCCCGGCCAGCCAAAAGACCAACACGCCCACGGCCCATTCCCACTCCGGAGGATGCAGGAACAACTCGATGAGTAATCCCAATCCCAGCAAAGCCACAGCCGCGATCTCCCAGTTCCACTCCTGGAAAGAGCCGTTGTAAGCCTCCGTGACAGCCCGCGCCTGCCAGATGGAAGCATCATAAGCATAGAAACCGCTGCCGGCCAGCAAGAGGAGCAACAACAACCACGTCTGCCAGCGGGCCGGCCGAGCGCCAAGCAAGGCCCACAGGACCAGAGCAATGCCGGAAACTTCCAGCAACCGTTCCAGGGGAGGCAAAACGATCACGGGGTCCAGAAGGTTGGCGCTGCCCAGTAACCCCAGGATGATGAGCACAGCCCGGCCCGCGAGCATACCTCCCACCGCCCAGAGCCAGCGCCGGGGCTGCGGAGACTGTGGAACCGCTCGCCTCGCCATCAGGGCCGGGAACAAGGCTTGTTGCAGGGCAAACAACGTGACCAGGAAATAAACCAGATCGCCGGGAGGCTGCGTGAGCAGCTGAGTCACCTCTTGCAAGATATTCATCACCTCTCCCCCTGGTATGATTTCCCTCAATTATAAACCATAAGGAAACAAGTGACAAGAGAGCGAAATGTAGAATGTGTAACGGTCGCCCCGATTATAATTGCCAGCACTCCGATTCCATGCTATAATCGCTCTATCATTTCCAGGCTCTTTGGGATTTCGCATGGTCGAGCCCAAATCAACCGCGAATGGCGCGAATTCACGCGAAAAAAAATAAAAAATCAGTGTAATCTGTGTAATCCGTGGTGAAAAATTCACTTCTCGGTATACTCACCATGCAAAGTCTCAGAGACCCTCATTTCCAAAGGAGGAAAAACATGGAGTACAAAATTTACGGAACGGTAATGCAATCGGTGGATGTCACGCTGACGCGGGGAGAATCGGTATACACCGAATCCGGCGGCATGGCGTGGATGGCCGGCAATATTGACATGACGACCAATACCAAAGGCGGGCTGATGGCCGGCCTGGGTCGCAAGTTGGCCGGCGAGTCCTTCTTCATGACGACTTACACCTGCAAGGGTGAGCAGGGGCTGGTCGTCTTCACACCTGAAGCGCCAGGCAAGGTGCTGCCTTTCCAGCTAGGTCCCGGGCAAAGCCTCATCTGCCAGAAGGATGCTTTCATGTGCGCGGAGTCCTCAGTGAAGCTGGAGATGCACTTCCGCAAGAAGCTGGGAACGGGCCTTTTCGGCGGCGAGGGGTTCATCCTGGAGAGGATTACCGGCCCGGGGCTGGTCTTCCTGGAAATTCCCGGTGAGGTGCGCGAGTACACCCTCCAGCCTAACCAGGTTCTACGGGTGGATCCTGGTCACATCGCCGCGTTCGAGCCTTCGGCGAGCTACGACATCGCTATGGTGAAGGGCTTAAAGAATATCTTCTTCTCCGGTGAGGGGCTTTTCTTGGCGACCATAAAAGGGCCTGGGCGGCTCTGGCTGCAGAGTATGCCGCTTTCCAACTTAGCCAGCAAACTGGCGCGGTATCTGCCCACCAAAGGGTAAGTCGTTTTGACAATGTAACGTCAGACCTCCGAGGTTCACAACCGAACCTCGGAGGTCTGCGAAATGCCCCTACCGGATATCTACCGACCCGACCCCGGTTTCAACCTCAATCTCGACCCGGTTCTCCGCTGTCTCGAAGTCAGGCGACCGGTATGCTCCCTCTATCTGCGGGAAACGCGCACGATCCACGGTGACGGCGGCCAACCCACCCTTAGTTTGAATGTGGGCAGCGACCCCTTCGGGGATCAGCAGGGAGAGCGAGGACGCGCCGGCCTTGATACTTGCCCGCGTGTGCCCGGCATGGGCCGGCAGCCGCACCTCCGTCGAACTGGCCCCCGCGCGCAAGCGCAGCTCCGTCACGCGCAGGCCGGTCAGGTCCAGGCTTGTGTCGCTGGCGCCGACCTCCACATCGAGTAAGAGCGGGATCGCGTCGCTCAAGCCGATCGTCCAATCACGCGCGCCCGGTGTCCAGGGCCACTCCCCTCGAGGGGAGCGCAGCGCCACGCGCAAGCCTTGTCCCTCCCGGTGAATCTCGCGCTCCAGGCCGCCGCCAAAGGTCCCGTTGAGCAATTCCCCGGCCCTGGCATCGCCGTGGATGAGAAGCTGCCCGGCTCCGTAGCGCACCTTGATGCACGCTTCAGCTGCGTCCTCCAGCGGGATGCTCACCGTTTCGCCTTCAACTGTGTCAGACATCCGCAACGCTCCCCAGAGAATCCAGCCTCCCAGAGCAATCAGGAAAAGCGGCCAGAGAAAGTCCCCCACATCAATGTGAAAGAAGTTCCCCAGCAAGAACAGGAAACCCGCAATGATGAGCACACACCCCCAAAAAAGATCACGACGTCGCATGTCAAACCTCCTTGCTCATCAAGAACGGCGTAGCAGCCCGCGAACGATTGCCCACAAACCCACCAGGATCAGGAGAACCGGCCAATAATCTCCGAGAAGAGGGAAGCCAAAGAACGAGCCGAAAATCAGGAACAGCACGACGCTGGTCGCAAAAGTCGAAAGGCCCTCCTTTATCGTCTTCCACCGCTCGCCAGCAGGGCCGAACAGACCGGAAATCATCTGCCCTACGCCGACAAATCCGGGGATCAACGTCCAAGTGTAGGCCCAGCTATCCCAATTGCCGGTGGCGTTTTGCCAGTAGAGAATGCAACCGATACCTCCGACGATACAAGCCGGCACGGCCATATCTGGCTCACCCGTTAGCAGTCCGATAATCGCCAGCAAAATACCTACGGCGATAACGTAAAACGGCCAGCGCCACACATCGAACCAGATCTGCAGGCTCGGCACGAACTGCCGGGCCAAGAGAAAAATTCCGACCAAGACTAAGATTGACCCGGCAATGAGATTGAACCGACTTCGTCTATTCATAACATTCCCTCCTGAAATATAAGACCTCCGAGGTCTAGCGTTGCTTATCTAAACCGTATGTGACTGCCCAGCCGCCCCGCTGAACTCGGAATCGGACACAGATTCACGCAGATTTTCGCAGATAAGATCAAAAAAAACAGCGTTTTTGGGATTTCGCGTGATGTGGGGGGAGCTGGCATCCCTCACTAAGTTCGGGACAGGGTTCCGAACGGAGTAGCCTGTCCCGAAGCATGAGGGATAACAATGCGGTGGGAAATTTTAATACTTACCACGGCAATTCCCAGAGAGCCAACATCCGCGTCCTAAAAAATATGTCTCAACGCTCTGTCTGAGGATGGCTAAACAGTTACAACCGTATTAGATTTGAAGGGTCTCTGGGACTTTGCATGGTGGGTGTACCAAGAGGTGAATTTTTCACCACGGATTACACAGATTGCACTGATTTTTT
>Ga0190316_1000593_pt1 | contig 11105 bp, 9 predicted proteins | sample 48701112_MG_FD_161663 | JGI IMG/M metagenome (GOLD analysis project Ga0190316, IMG submission 161663) | Hydrothermal vent sediment bacterial communities from Southern Trench, Guaymas Basin, Mexico - 4870-11-1-2_MG | ecosystem: Environmental > Aquatic > Marine > Hydrothermal vents > Sediment ... | reverse complement strand
CCCAGAACCACTAGAGGGTTCTGGGTTGCCCAATACCCTTTAGTGGTATTGGGCAAAATTTCAATAAATATGCTTTTTTCATTGACTATTGAAAAATTTCATCAAGGATTAAAAAAGAAAGAATTTTCTTTATCTGAAATTATTGATGAATTTTTAAAAAACTCAGAAAAAAAAGACCAAGAAATCAGGGCTTTTTTAGAATTTTTTTCTCAAGAAACCAAAGAAAAAGTTAGAGAATTAGAAAATAAAGAAATTTCTTCTCTTTTATTCGGTACCCCCGGGGCTATTAAGGACAATATTTTGATTAAAGGAAAAATAACTTCGGCTGCTTCCAGAATTTTGAAAAATTACCGGGCTGCTTATGATGCCACGGTTATTAAGAAATTAAGAAAAGAGAAAGTGATTTTTCTTGGCCGGACAAATATGGATGAGTTTGCTATGGGTTCTTCTTGTGAAAATTCGGCTTTTCAGATTACTAAGAATCCTTGGGATTTAGAGAGAGTGCCGGGTGGTTCTTCTGGTGGTTCGGCCGCAGCCGTTGCCAGCGGTCAAGTAATTTGGGCTTTAGGTTCAGATACTGGTGGCTCTATTCGTCAACCCGCCAGTTTTTGTGGGGTGGTTGGCTTGAAACCGACTTATGGCAGTGTTTCTCGTTTTGGTTTGATTGCGATGGCTTCCTCTTTGGATCAAATTGGGCCAATAACTAAAACCGTCAAGGATGCCGAGATACTTTTTGAAAAAATAAAAGGTCAGGATGATTATGATTCAACTTCTCTTGATTTGAAAAAGTTTGAGAAACAAGGCAAAGAATTAAAAAAAATTAAAATAGGTTTTCCTAAAGAATACTTTAAAGGTTTAGATAATGAAGTTGAAAAATCAATTCAAGAAGTGATTGATTTTTTCAAAAAAGAAGGATTTGAAATAAAGGAAATTAATCTGCCTCATAGTCAATATGCTTTAAGTTGCTATTACATTATTATGCCGGCTGAAGTTAGTGCTAATTTAGCCAGGTTTGATGGTTTAAGATATGGCCAGAGAGTTTCAACTGAAGATTTGTTCTCTTTATATTCTCAAACCAGAGGAAATTTTTTTGGCCGAGAAGTTAAAAGAAGAATAATTTTAGGAACTTTTGTTCTTTCTTCTGGCTATTATGACGCCTATTATGCTAAAGCCCAAAAAATAAGAACTTTAATTAAAGAAGATTTTGACAGGGTTTTTGAAAAAGTAGATGTTATTTTAACACCAACTTCACCTTTCCCTCCTTTTAAAATAGGAGAAAAAATTTCTCAGCCATTACAAATGTATCTTTCTGATATTTTTACTGTCCCGGCTAATTTGACTGGCCTACCTTCTTTATCTATTCCTTGCTTAAGATTGACCAAAGACAATTTGCCGGTCGGTTTTCAATTGATCGGTTCGCCTTTTAGCGAGAAAGATCTTTTTAGTTTGGGAAAATTTTACGAAGAAAAAACAGGTAGATTTGAAGAGTTTGTTAAAATTAAGAAAAATGGACAAGAGATACCGAATTAATTTGAAGGAAAAAGAAGAGATTGAAATGGAAGAGGTTTTGTCTTGGCGCCCATCCTCTTTAGTTGATGATTTTTTGGAAAGAAGAATAGAATTGCCTATTTCTAAAAAGCCGTTTATTTTTTTATTTTGTTTTCTCCTCCTTTTTTTGACAATTTGTTTTTTTAGGGTTTTTTATTTTTCAGTTTTGAGGCATCAACATTTTTTAACTTTAGCCAAAAATAATCTCTTTAGGACTGTTTCTTTGGAAGCACCAAGAGGTTTAATTTATGACCGAAACGGCAGGCCTTTGGCTAAAAACATTCCTTCTTTTTCTCTTTTTTTAAACAAAAAAGAAATTGATAATCAGAGTTTGGCTAAAATAAAAAAGTTGATCAATCTTAATCAAGAAGAGTGGCAGGAAATTGAAGAAAAATTAAAAGAAGAAAACGGCATTTTTCTTCTTTTAAAAAGAAATCTTAGCCAAGAGGAAGCAGTCAATATCAGTTCAAATGAGATTAAAGGAATTTATTTACTGACCAGTTTAAAAAGATTTTATCCTGAGGGAAAAATTTTTTCTTCGATTATTGGTTATTTAGGTGAGGCCAATGCTGAAGATTTTAAAGAGCATCCAGAATATTTAGTCAAAGAAATGGTTGGCCGAAGCGGCTTGGAAAAATTTTATCAGGATTTATTAAGAGGTGAGCCGGCTAAAGTTCTCATAGAAAGAAAAGAGAAAGAAAATCCTTCAGAGATTATTTTAGAAAAGGCCTTACCAGGTAAGGACTTGAAGTTGACTATCGATGCTGAAATGCAGAAATTGCTTTTTTCTCTTTTAGAAGAACAAATAAAAAGAATAGGAGCCAAGAAGGGTTTGGCTATTGTTGAAAATCCTCAAAATGGTGAAATTTTATCTTTAGTTAGTTTTCCTGGTTATGATAACAATGCTTTTGTTGAAAGAGATAGTCAAAAAATTAAAGAAATTTTGACTAATCCTGATAAGCCATTGTTTAATAGAGTTGTTGCCGGGCTTTATCCGCCAGGTTCAACAATTAAACCATTTTTGGCTTTAGCCGGTTTAGAAGAGGGGATAGTTAGTCCGGAAAAAGTCATTGATGATCGGCCGGGTTATTTGCTTTTACCAAATCCTTATTCACCAGACAAGCCAAGTATTTTTCGCGATTGGAAAATTCACGGCTTGGTTGATTTAAAGAAGGCAATTGCTGTCTCTTGTGATATTTACTTTTATTATTTAGGAGGAGGTTATAAAAATTTTAAAGGTTTAGGCGTAAAGAAAATAAAGGAGTATTTAGAGAGGTTTAATTTGGGAGAGAGAACAGGTATTGATTTGCCCTTGGAAAAAAAAGGTCTTTTGCCTGATCCTTCTTGGAAAAGTAAAAGTGGTCGGGGTAAATGGACTATTGGCGATACTTATCATTTGAGTATTGGTCAAGGCGATTTACTTTTAACGCCAATTGCTTTGCTTAATTCTTATTCGGCTTTAGTCAACGGCGGCATTCTTTATTCTCCTCATTTGTTATTTTCTTCAGAGAAGAAAATTGTCAAAAAAATTACTTTTAGCCAGAATAATTGGCAGGAAGTAATTAAGGGTTTATTAGATGTTACTCAAAAACCTTATGGGACTGGTTATTATTTGAATGACTTGCCAATCAAAATAGCCGGCAAGTCAGGGACAGCCCAAGTGAAAGGTGGTCGGCAAATTAATTCCTTATTTTTAGCCCATTTTCCTGTTGAAGAACCAGAAATTTCTTTATTAGTAATGATAGAGAATACCAAAGAACATCAATTAAATGTCTTGCCTGTTGTCAAAAAATTTTTTTTATGGTACTATAATAATAGAATAAGCCAGAAAATTTGAGAGTGAAAAGCGGCTTGTTTTTTTATTTTTTAAATTTTAATTAAAATTTTAATTAAAAGAATATGACAATTCAATTATCACCAAAAAAATATAAGGAGTTAGAAGAGGAGTTGAAAAGGTTGGAGACAGTTGAAAGGCAAAGAATTGCCAAACATCTTCGTTTTGCTAAAGAGTTAGGTGACCTTTCAGAGAATTCGGAGTATTCTCAGGCCAGAGAAGAAGAGGCCTTATTGGAAAAAAAGATTCTTCAGATTAGAGATATTTTAGCTAAAGCCGAAATTGCTGCTCCTCAAAGAAAAAAGAAGGGGGTTGTTGGTATTGGCTCGGTGGTTACTTTACTTGCCAAAGATAAAAAACAAAAATTTCAAATTGTTAATTCTCAAGAAGCCAATGTTGCTAAAGGTTTAATCTCTAACGATTCGCCTTTAGGCAAATCATTGCTTAACAAGAAAAAAGGCGAAGAAATAATTTTAGAAACTCCTTCTGGCAAAAAGAAATACAAAATAATTAAAGTTGAGTAAAAAAATAATTTGTACTAATTCCGATCAATCTAAAATCCACCAAACTTGGGAAAGGACAGACCTCGCCCAAACGGGTCTCCGACTCAAGCTGGAGAGATCTGCCCTTGCTTTTTGAAACTAAAATTTAATTCAAACTAAAAATCCCAGAGAAAACTCTTTATTAATATTCCGACCCAGCACCACTTTGCTCAAAATATTCTTTAGACAAGAGAAACAAAAAGGTCTTTTAGATTTTTTTGCCACAGTTAATCAAGGTAAAAGTGGTGCTGGGTTGGAATATTTTATTTAAGATTATAAATTGTTTGGGATCGTTGTAGTCAAGAGAACTCTGCACTTGACAATTTATAAAAATATGTTAGTGTTAATTAATCTTATTCCAAATTCAGGGAAGCTCAAAAACGCTTCCCTTTCTACCAGAGAATTCAAAGAGATTTGAGTTTTCTGGTAGGAGTGTTAGCTCCTTAAAAAATTTATAAGGAGAGAGATATGATGAAAAAAGAAAAAAGAATGTTAAAAGATGGAGATGAAAGGGAAGATAAAGGGAACAAAGAGAAAATACAGAAGATTCTAGAGGCGCTCATAGTTGGCACTACTAAGACAGAAAAAAAGTTACTGTTTGGGATTGAAGAAAGGTCCACTCGTAAGTTAGAAGAAGTTGGTCGAATATTTGAGATCGCCCGAGAAAAAGTTCGGCAGATCGAAGCTAAAGCTTTAGAAAAAGTCAGAAACCATGAGGTCCGCAAAACGGTTTAGAAATAAAGGAACTAATAAACAAAGGAAAAAAGCAACCGCTTCGCGGTTGCCTTTCTCTAAAAGTTTATCAGAAATGATAATCTTTCAGAGGGAGGTAACTCCCGGGTATTTTAAAAAATTTATAAGGAGGGAAAAGATGGGAAAAACAAGAAATTGTTGTGAGATAACTGCAATTAATGGAGAGAGAGTATTAGTCAAATCTACCCTCATCAAAATAAAGCAAAAACTGGGAGATAGATTCTTTGCAATTCCCTTTAGTGCGGCAATTGGAGAGGAGGAGTTATTATTCTTGTTTGTAGTACATCATTGTACTGTTCCGAACGAGTGTTATATCCTAATGGGAAAGAAAGGTGTTTTTGAAGAGATAGTAGCTCAAATTTTGTTTTCAGGAAACAAAGATCCTGTTAGTTATACTGACGAGCCTTTTCAGTTTGTATTTTCTTCGAGGATGATACGAAGTATAGAATCAGATGCTAAACGGATAAGTGCCTTCGGTAGAAATGTTGTGATTACATTAAAAGAATCACAACCTAACAAGGATGAATTTGATGATTGTGGTAGGAGTGTTAGCTATTTAAATAGAGGGAAGGAAAAATGAAAGGAAGAAAAATTATATTAAAATTGAAATTAGACTGCAGCCGTTCTCAGGAGTGGCTGCCGGCTTACTTGAAAAACAAAATACAGGGAGCTGACCGAAAGATAATAAAACGCCATTTAGAGAATTGTTCTTATTGTTCTTCCTGTTTATTAGTATTAGAAAAAATGGCAAAAGTTGAAGCGAGGTTTGAATCTGAAAAAAAGTTCGAACTAAAATTCGTTCATTTTAGATTAGAATGTGAGAGTTGTCGAAAGTTATTGCCTGCTTATCTCAAAAAGAAGATGGAGGTAAAAGTAGCAGTTCCTACAATGTTAAAAATTGAGGACAGGTTTATTGTGACAAGGAAAGTAAAAATTGAAATTCTAAAAGGATTAGTCTGGCGTCATCTAACTACCTGCAGTTCCTGTTTCGATTATTTTGCAGATCTAGCTGAGAAAATGATTAATAGTGGAGAGATTCCTCTTGTTTTTTTCGAAAGTTCATTGAAGAAATTAAAAAAAGAAAAAAAAGTGATACCATTAAAGTATTGGCGCCTGAAGAGAAAAATTTTTGGCTGATTTTTAAAAAATTGGAAAGGCAGGGAAAAATCCTTGCCTTTTTTATTATTTAATAAAATTTTCTCTGACTTGAGTTTTAGTTTGAGCTTTGTATAGTCAATATCTTCCTGAATGCTTTTAGAAAAAAATTTCAGGTATTTCTTTCATTTTCAAACCAAATTTCAAACTGATCCTCCAAAACCGCTTATTAATATTCCAACCCAGCACCACCTTGCTCAAAATATTCTTTAAACAAGAGAAACAAAAAGGTCTTTTAGATTTTTTTGCCACAGTTAATCAAGGTAAAAGTGGTGCTGGGTTGGAATATTTTATTTGAGGTTATAAATTGTTTGGGATTATTATAAGTCCAAAGAATTATTGGCTTGATAAAAATTGTCCCAAGATTAATGGCTTGGTTGTTTTAATTCTTGTTTTTTTGTTGAATTTTTTTCTATTTTAGTTTAAAATCATTTTGGATTTTAAATTATGCCTCAGCCAATAGAAGAAATAAGAAAATTTAGAGAGAAAAAATTAAAAAACTGGCAGAAAGCCGGTTTTGAACCTTACCCAGAAAAAGTTGAAAGAAAATTTGAAATTAAGGAAATTTTAAAAAATTTTTCTAAGTTTTGCCGAGAGAAAAAAAGAGTTTCTCTTGGCGGGAGAATTTTTTCCCTAAGAGACCAAGGCAAAATTATTTTTTTAGACTTGAAAGAAGGCAAGGATAAAATCCAAATTGTTTTAAAAAAGGATACTCTAAAGAATTTTGATTTTCTCAAAGAAAATCTTGATATTGGCGATTTTATTGCTGTCAAAGGAGTAGTTTTTTTGACTAAAAAGAGAGAAAAAAGCATCTTGGCTAAAGAGGTTGTTTTAGCAGCTAAATCTTTAAGACCTCTTCCTTCTAGTTGGTATGGCTTGGCTGATGTTGAAGAAAGATTTAGGAAAAGGTATCTTGATTTGCTGATTAATGAAGGAATTAAAGAAAAATTTGATTTAAGGTTTGAACTTATTAAAGAGATAAGAAAATTTTTTTGGCAAGAAGGTTTTTTAGAAGTGGAAACGCCAATTCTTCAACCTCTTTTTGGTGGAGCTAATGCCAAGCCATTTATTACTCATCATAATGCTTTGGATGTCGATTTATATTTAAGAATAGCTCCAGAGCTTTATTTGAAAAGGTTAATTATCGGCGGTTATCAAAAAATTTTTGAAATCGGCAAAAATTTTAGAAATGAAGGAATAGACAGGGAACACAATCCAGAATTTACTATGATTGAGTTTTATTGGGCTTGGCAGGATAGTGAATTTTTAAGAAAATTTGTTGAGAATTTTCTGAAAAAAATAATTAGAAAGTTTTTTAAAAAGGGAAAAGTAAATTGGCAAGGCAAAGAAATAAATTTTGCCAAAAAATTTAAAGTTTTAGATATTGTTGATTTAGTTAAAAAAGAAACTGGTATAGATTTTGAAAAAGATTCTCAAAAAGAAATTTTCAATAAGGTTAAGAAGATAGATTTAGAAATTGAAGAGAAAAAATTAATATCTTTAGATGACAAAAATTTAGAGATTGCTTTGCTTTTTGATGCTCTTTTTAAAAAAATTTGTCGGCCAAAAATTATTCAACCAACGTTTGCTATTAACCATCCTTGGCAAATTTCTCCCTTAGCCAAAAGAAAAAAAGATAAATCAGAGAGAGTTTCTCGTTTTCAATTGATTATTGCTGGAATGGAAGTAGTTAATGGTTTTTCCGAATTAAACAATCCCCAAGAACAAGAGAGGAGGTTTAAAGAGCAAGAGAGATTAAGAAAAAAAGGTGAGGAAGAATGGCAGAGATATGATGCTGATTTTCTTGAGGCCTTAGAGTACGGAATGCCGCCAACGGCTGGCGCCGGTCTTGGTATTGATAGATTGGCAATGATTTTAACTAATTCAACTAATGTCAAAGAAGTTATCCTTTTTCCCTTATTAAAAGAAAAGAATGATTGATATTAGTCTTTTAAGAGAAAACCCCCAAATAATTGAAGAGACCCTAAGAAAGAGAAATATCTCTTTAAATCTGAGAGAGATAATTCTTTTAGATGAAGAAAAAAGAAAACTTCAGAAAGAAATTGATAATTTAAGACATAAAAAGTCAATTCTTTCCAAAGGGCAAACTGAGGAAGCCAGAGGGATTAAAGAGGAAATAAAAAAAAGAGAAAAAGAATTTAAAATTAAGAAAGAGGAATTTGAAAAAAAATTTAAACTCATTCCCAACATTCCTTTAACTGATGTGCCTGAAGGCAAGAGTGATAAAGAAAATATTGTTTTGCGAGAAGTTGGCAAGAAACCAGAATTTGATTTTCAGCCAAAAGATTATTTATCTTTAAGCGAAAAATTATCCTTAATTGATATTAAAAGAGCGGCTAAGGTTTCTGGTAGTCGTTTTGGTTATTTGAAGGGCCTCTTGGCTTCGCTGGAATTTGCTCTTATTTCCTTTGCTTTTTCTTTGCTTTTAGATAAAAAATTTATTAGAGAAGTTATTGAAGAAAAGAAATTAGATTTAACTGATAAACCTTTTCTACCAATAATTCCGCCAGTAATGATTAGGCCAGAAATGATGGCTAAAATGGGTTATTTGTCTTGGCACCCAGAAGAAGTTTATTTTTTAAAAGACGATGATTTATGTTTGGTTGGTACTTCTGAGCAATCAATTGGGCCAATGTTTGCCAACGAAATTTTGAAAGAAGAAGATTTGCCTTTAAGGTTTTTATCCTTCTCTACCTGTTTTAGAAGAGAAGCCGGCAGTTACGGTAAAGATACCAAAGGAATTTTGAGAGTTCACCAGTTTGACAAATTAGAGATGTTTTCCTTTGCTTCACCCGAGAAATCAATTTTGGAACACCAACTTTTTCTTTCTTTAGAAGAGAAGATGATGGAAAAATTATCTTTGCCTTATCGGGTGGTTAGAATTTGCTCTGGCGATTTAAGTATTCCTTCGGCTTCTTCTTATGATATAGAAACTTGGCTGCCTGGCCAAAACGAGGGTCAAGGAGAATACCGAGAAACTCATTCAACTTCTAATTGTACAGATTATCAAGCCAGAAGTTTGAATATTCGTTTCTCTGACAAAAAAAATAAAAAAAGATTTATTCATACTATTAATGGCACGGCTTTTGCCTTAGGAAGAATGATAATTGCTATCATTGAAAATTATCAAAAGAAAGACGGGACAATAGAAATTCCTGGCGCTTTAAAAAAATTTATTATTTAGAATATGGCAAGGAAGCTTTTTTCTGGCCAAATAATAAAAGTTGCTTTGACTGGCGGTGGAACCGGCGGTCATATTTTTCCTTTAATTGCCATTCTTAGGGAATTGTCAGAAATGGTTGGCAAAGATGTTTTTATTGAACCAATTTTTTTTGGTCCAGACGATTTTTCTTTGAAGGTCTTTAAAAAAGAAGGTATTCCTGGTAAGAAAATTATTTCCGCCAAATTTAGAAGATATTTTGATTTAAGAAATATTTTTATTCCTTTTAAACTTTTTTTTGGTTTCCTTCAATCTCTTTGGCATCTTTATTTCTTTATGCCAGATATTCTTATTAGCAAAGGTGGCTACGGTTCTTTGCCTTTGGTTTTAGCCGCTTTTTTTTATCGCATTCCTATTTTAATTCACGAATCAGATTCTGTTCCAGGGCTGACTACAATTATTACTGCTAAATTTGCTAAAAGAATTGGTGTTTCTTTTGAAGAAACATTAAAATTTTTTCCTAAAAAGAAAGTTTTTTTAGCCGGTAATCCTATTCGTTTTAAGAAAAAGCCAGAAATTTCTCAGGAAGAAGCTAAGGAAAAATTTTCTTTGAGAAAAGATAAGCCTTTAGTTCTCTTTTTAGGTGGTTCTCAAGGAGCTAGTTCTTTAAATGATTTTGTTTTAAATCTTTTACCTCTTTTGATTGGCGAGGAGATTCAAGTTCTTCATCAAACCGGTGATAAAGAATTTGAATCAATTAAAGGTAGAGCCAGAATTGTTTTGACTGATTTTTCCCAAGAAGAGAGGAAGCTTTATCGGCCGGTTGGCTTTTTAGATGAAAGAAGTTATGCTTTGGCTTTGACGGCTGCTGATTTAGTTTTTAGCCGGGCTGGTTCTGGAGTTATCTTTGAAATTGCTTTTTTTGGCAAGCCAAGCATTTTGGTGCCTTATCCTTGGGCAAGTAGGAACCATCAAGAAATTAATGCTTTAGAATATAGCCAAAATAAAGCAGCTGTGATTATCAAACAAAAAAATCTTTTGCCTCATTTAGTTTTTGCTGAAATAAAGAAAATTCTTTCCTCACCAGAAAAAATAGAAGAAATGAGTCAAGCCGCCAGCAATTTTGCCAAGCCAGAAGCGGCTAAGATTATTAGCCAAGAAGCGATCCTTTTAATTTAAATTTTTTTATCAAAAATGCTTAATCAAGAGGAAAGAAAAGAGTTGTTAAAAATAGCCAGAGAAACAGTAAGGTCTTTTCTTATCAAAGGAGAAATTCCTCAATTTAAAGTTTCTTCAGAAAAATTAAAAGAAAAGAGGGGAGTATTTGTTACCCTTAAAAAAGATGGCTATTTGAGAGGATGTTTAGGTTCTCTTCAGCCAATAATGCCTTTGTATCAAGCCGTAGCCAAGATGGCTATATCCTCTGCCTTTGAGGATCCAAGGTTTCCGCCTCTTAATCTAGAGGAACTTGAGAAAGTAAATTTTGAAATCTCAGTTCTGTCTCCTTTAAAAAGGATTAAAAGCTGGCAGGAAATTAAACTCGGTCAAGATGGTGTTTTGTTAGTTAAGAATGGTAGGTCAGGACTTTTTCTACCTCAAGTGGCTAAAGAATTTAATTGGACTTTGGAAGAGTTTTTGAGTCATCTTTGCCAAGAAAAAATTGGTTTGCCAAGAGAATGTTGGCGAGAAGAAGATGCTCAAATTTATGTTTTCTCAGCCGAAGTTTTTGCTGAAAAAGAAGTTTAAAATCTTAAACAAATCACAAATTCCAAAAAATCTAACTTTATGAAAAATTCTAAATCCGAAATCCTAAATCCTAAACAAAATCCCAAATCCCAAATTCTAAATTCCAAACAATATGATTTAGAGGAAAGGTGTCTCAATTTTGCAAAAAGAGTCAGAGATTATGTCAAGAGACTTCCAAGAACTATTTCAAACATTGAATATGGAAAGCAATTAATTAGAACATCAGGTTCAGTAGGAGCAAATTATATTGAAGCTAATGAGTCTTTGGGTAGAAAAGATTTCAAAATGAAAATCAAAATTTCTAAAAAAGAAGCAAAAGAAAGTAGATACTGGCTGATATTAACTG
>Ga0190316_1000592_pt1 | contig 11107 bp, 16 predicted proteins | sample 48701112_MG_FD_161663 | JGI IMG/M metagenome (GOLD analysis project Ga0190316, IMG submission 161663) | Hydrothermal vent sediment bacterial communities from Southern Trench, Guaymas Basin, Mexico - 4870-11-1-2_MG | ecosystem: Environmental > Aquatic > Marine > Hydrothermal vents > Sediment ... | reverse complement strand
ATTCACACTATAAATAATTTGCTATTTTTCCCTGATATATTCATCCCTCACCATCCAATCTTCTGTGCCGCTCAAAATTCCAGCATCTCCGCTTCCCATCTCGCCAGGTCCAGTATCGCTACCGTCCTCTTACCCGTCAGGTAGCCACAGCATTCCCCGGGATTTACAATTAGCGTATTGCCCTCCTGCTCTATCACCACCTTATGTGTGTGTCCATAGACTACCACATCATAATAAGCAGCCAGAGCTGGTACTAATCCCGGCTTATGCGTCACAATTACCTGCTTATTCGCAATCTCCAGCTTGTAAGGGTCCTCATAGAGCTCCCCAACACCTTTCTCGTGATACTTCCTGCTCAATAGCAGCTTATCGCCGTCATTATTACCAAATATCCCTATTAGAGGCGCTTTTAGTGCCCTGAACGGCTTCTCTGTGAACGGTGCAACGAAATCACCGGCGTGTATCACCATCTCCACACCCTCGCGATTGAATATCTCTACCGCTTCGCTTATCGCACCTAAATTATCATGTGTATCGGCTATCAGCCCGATTTTCATACATATCACCAGCTTTTTAAAAGAAGAGAAGCTATAAATAAATGAATGGCATCGAGGCATATACATAGACACAGACACAGATATACCATCGTTGGCATAGATCCCGGTACCACGCTCGGGCTCGCCATGCTCGACCTCGAAGGTAAGCCAATAGAAGTCTTCAGCTCGAAGAACTATTCCATCGCAGATGCAATAAGGCGGATAATATCCCGTGGCACACCCCTGATAGTGGCTTCTGATGTTACTCCGACACCGTCAATGGTGAAGAAGATAAGCAAGGTCTTCTCATCGCATATCCATGAGTTGAGTGAATCGCTCTCAACGGAGGAGAAGATAGCGCTGACGAAGGGCGAGGGTTATGAATACAGGAATGTGCATGAGAGAGATGCTCTGGCTGCCTGCATCCACGCATTCAAGCGATACAAGCGGAAGTTCGCTCAGGTGCGTAAGAAGACACCTCCGGACGTAGATGTGGAAGAGGTGAAGGCGCTGGTAGTAAAAGGCTTATCCATCAGTGCTGCAATTAAGAGTCTGGTTCATTCAGGCACAGAGGAGGGGCATGATGCCTGTGGCGATGGCGGAGGAGATGAAGATGAGCGCAGGATTGATAGCGATATTCTGCAATTGCGCAGGGCAATAAAAGCTAAAGAGCGTGAGATAGAGGCGATGAAGGAGTATAATGCGGCTCTGAGGTCTGAGCTCGATGCGAAAGAGCATGAGATTCAGGACTTGCGTGCACGCATGGATACCATCAGGTCAATGAGTCGGAGGGAGATAGAAGAGAGAGAAGAGATAAGGAGGAGGGATAGGGAGATAAACAGGCTGAGGAGAGAGATAAGAGCTAAAGAGGCAGAGAACGAGGAATTGCGAAAAATCATAGAAGAACTGAAATGGGGTAAGGAAATAAAGAACGGGAAGAGGATAAAGGTGATAAAATCATTCAATCGCGACGCGATTCAGGAGGTGGATAAGCGATACGGATTTAAGCGAGGCGAAGTAGTATATCTGGAGAATGGCAGTGGCGGTGGTGCGAACACGGCGGAATTACTGGCGAGGAAGGGTGTGTCCGCTGTCATATACGGTAAGGAGATGTCACATTTTGCTGCTGAGAAGTTCTTTGAGTTCGGCATCCCGACATTCTCCGCCGACGAGATCCCGGTTACGGTGCGAGCCGATTTCGCATTCATTGATGCACGTATGCTGAACGAACGTATGAAGGAATGGCGAAGCGATAGAGGTAAGCGACGGCGTGAGGAGAAGAGAATTGTCCTGTCCTCTATTTGTATTTGAAATGGTAAGAACAAGAGTAAGGGTGAAGATATGTGGTAATACGCGGGTGGAAGATGCAGTGATGGCGGCGCGAGCGGGTGCCGATGCTATCGGTGTTATAAATGTCGCGAATACCACGCGATATGTAAGTTTGGAGGAAGCGAAGGTTATATTTGGGTCATTGCCACCCTTCGTATCTAAGGTCGTGGTTGTCACGCTGGACGGAATGAGTGAGGAAGCGGTAGCCGGGCGAATAAAGATGATAGAAGCCACTGGTGCTGATTGTATCCAGCTACACGGAGCGGAGCCGGTAGAGCTCGTTGCTGAGATACGGAAAATGGTGAAGAAGCGGATGGCAATAATAAAGAAGGTCGGTGTGGGCGGTGGCAGTAATAGTGATAAGCGAGAATGTCTGGAACATGCTATCGCTTATGAGAATGCTGTGGATGCAATACTGCTTGATACTGCTTCGGGCGGCAGCCAGATTGGTGGCACGGGTAAGAAGCATGACTGGCGCATAAGCAGAGCAATTGTGGAGCAATTGAATAAGCCCGTGATACTCGCTGGCGGTTTGAACCCCGATAACGTCGCCGATGCGGTAGCCATGGTCAAGCCGTATGCGGTGGACGTCTCCAGTGGCGTTGAACGCGAGCTGAGGATAAAAGATGAAGATAGGGTGAAGCGGTTTATAGAAGCTGCTAATTCTATTCATCTTCGCCTATAATCTTCGAGCACCCTGTTCATTAATTCACGTGGGTATACACGCAGCACTCTCGCCGCAGACTCCGGATTCAATCCAGCACCTGCGAGTATCTTCTGTGCTAATTCTTCGTTGAGGAAATCCTCAGGGGCATGCAAATCGGAGTTGAGTAGCATCTTCGCATTTAAATCGCTACATACACGTGCTACGTGCCCGTTAGCCATGCAATGCCCCTGCCTTGACGTGAGCTCAAGGTAGACATCGTTCTCCTTCGCAAGCTCCACTTCGGTCTCACTTATGAGACCCGGATGTGCGAGTATGTCCACCGAAGGGTTACTCACTGCCGCTCTGTTCGTGCCGCTCTCTACTGGCTCCACCAGTGTCTCTCCATGCACAACCACCAGTTCAGCACCGAGATCCCGCGCCATCTTCACCGCCTTCTCTATCTTTACCGCCGGCACATGGGTTATCTCCACACCAATTATCACTTCTATATCGCGGCTATTCTGCAATTCCAGCTTCTTTAATCCTTGAAGCACATACTCCATATTCGTGAAATCCACATGGTCTGTGATTGCAACCGCCTCATAGCCATTAAACACCGCTCTTCTCACCAGTTCGCTCGGTATTAGCTCACCATCACTGAAGATGGAATGGGTGTGAAGGTCGAACATCTATTTATCGCCTCCCATGCTTTACCTTCTTCGCTTTTTCCTTTGCCCTTGTCGTTGTCTTTTCCTTCTCCTTTTCCTTCGCTTTTACTCGCAGTTCTTTTATACCTTCAGCAATCGCCCTTATAACTGCACCTTTTTTGCCCGTCTTATTCACCAATACCCGTCCGGTTTTATTCCAGTGCGTCTTCGGATACGCCTTGCCCTGCTCTACTATCGGCTCGAGATTGAGCGCCCGTGCCACCTCCTCGATCTCTTCTAACTTCGGCGATTTCAACCCAAGTCTGAGTGGAACAATCCTGCCTTCGCTCCTCGTCCGTCCCGCAGCCAAATTGACCGGCCAGACCACCATCTTCTTCATGTTAATGCTATATCGGTGATATCGCTAATATTAAACTTGACTTTGCCATTTTTATATTATACGCGGAAGTTATTAGGATAGTGATGGTAAAGAAGCGATGATGAGCAGGAGCGTGCGTAAGAGCAGGAAGCCGAAGTTCGAGCGATATGGATGGCGGAGTAAGAAGAAGCTGAGCAAGAGCTGGAGGAGACCACGAGGGCTCGATAATAAACTCAGAGAGCATATAGCTGCGAAAGGCGCGTGGGTGAAGGTGGGCTACCGGCGGAAGAGGGAGGAGCGCGGTTTGCATCCCTCCGGCTTTCGTGAGGTTCTGGTTTACAATCCGCGCGAGCTGGCGAATCTCATGCCTGATGAGGTAGCTGTGCGGATAGCATCCGGTGTAGGTGGCAGGAAGAGGGAGCAAATAGAGTCAGAAGCAGCGTCTATCGGGCTGAAAGTGCTCAATCCCAGCACGTAAAGTAAATAATAATGCCAAAGAGAGCTCCTGACCCGCTCACAGAGGAAGAACTGAATAGAATTCTGGATGCCGCAATCGTGAATGAGCGTGATTATTTGATATTACGACTGCTTGCACGCACGGGTATTCGTATAGGTGAGTTATACGGCGTATATAAGAAGGAAGAGGGCAGGTGGAAGTATGGGATACAGAAGAAGGACATTGACTTCAAGAACAAGAGGCTATGGGTGTATTCATTGAAGCAGCGGAAATATGTGAGGCGGGAGGTTCTGGTTGATGATGCCACCATCGCACTGCTGAAGAGATACACAGAGCGGATGAAGCCTGAGGATTATGTATTCAGGAGCATCTCATATCGCCAGATTCAGCGCCTGCCGAAGAAATACGCACGGCTCGCAGGTGTAGATAAGAATGTATCCTGCCATTCTTTCCGCCATTTCTTCATCACTAATTCCTGGCGTAAGGGTATTGATATTGCGAGGTTGCAGTATTTAGCCGGGCATGTGGACCTGAAGACCACGATGATATACACGCATGTGACGACCGAGGATGTGGAGAGGAAGTATCGTGAGATATACGATGAGAAATAACCATAGTGCGAGAGACGCCCGGTCGTGTTTTGCTGCCGGAATTTCCTTACATGTCATCCATTCGCTACCACCTCTACCATATCCTGTGCTATCTTTAAGAGCCGGAGCCATGTATTCACCACCGCTCTCAATCTCGCAATTTCATTGCTACTACCGCTTATACTCACATATAATGACAACAATCCACCTTTAAATACTGTATTCACCCCTTCCTCCTGCTCCTCCTTTATGGACTCATAAACCGTCTTCAGGACAGATTCTGCACCTTCTACATCCACCTCAAACTCTATCGCCATCCCATCCCCGTCAGACAGCTTTTACCTTCTTCACCAGCACCGCCGGTCTCTCCTTCTTCAGTGCTCGATAGCCGCAGTAAGGGCAGCGCACTCCCTGAGAGTCGGCTTTTAGTTCCACAACCCTCTTGCATCTCAGGCAGTAATACGCCATTAATTCACTATTCACCTCCTATCATCCCTGTCCCTGCGCCACCCTCCGCCTCACGCCTTATCGCCCTCTGTACCGCTATGCCCATCGGCGTTTGTGGTATATATGTCCCACCTGCGAATGTATAGCCACACCTGGAACAGCGCCAGATGCCGGTGCCAACCCTCTTCACCGATTTCTTTCCACACCGCGGGCATTTATGTGCCGCCCTGGTCTGCTCTTCGATACTCGCCACCATCTTCCTTATCTTCCTGCCGTATCGCACGCCGAACCTGCCCGCAGTTCTTACTTTCGCTTTCTTCCGCCTCTTCTGCTTCCTTACCATCTGCCCTCACTCTGCTAAATATAATCTCTCCTTAATAGCCTTAATAGGTAACATAAATAATAGGATAATGAAGATATCAGACCTAGATATCTGTAAAGATAAAGAGCTAATATCGTTCATTGGTGATATCGAGCTATACCCGCCGCAGGAGGATGCGATAAATGCGGGTCTACTCGAAACGGGGCGAAACTTCGTCATTGCCACGCCCACAGCCAGTGGTAAAACGCTGCTGGCGGAACTGGTGATGCTGAAATCCATACTAACAGCATCGGGGAAGTGCCTTTATGTTGTTCCCCTGAACGCACTGGCATACGAGAAATACAGGGGTTTTAAGGATAAATACTCCTCCACCATCAGGATTGGTATATCAACGGGCGATTACGAAAGTTCCTCAAGCCACCTCGCAGGGAATGACATCATAATACTCACATTGGAGAAGTTCGACTCACTCACGAGATTGAAACCCTCATGGATGAGACGTATCACGGTTCTCGTGGTGGATGAAGTGCATGTAATAGGGGAGGATAAGAGGGGACCGAGATTGGAAGGCGCTATCGCCCGATTCTTGAGTTTCAATCCTTCTGCGCGGGTCATTGCACTCTCTGCAACGATACGAAACGCAGATGAGTTCGCTAACTGGCTACATGCTTACGTTGTGAAATCCGAGTGGCGACCTGTGCCATTAAAGGAAGAGGTATTCGTTGCACCGAATGATGGTATGGTAGTGGAACGTGTGCTGGAGGAGGTGAAGAAAGGCTCTCAGGCTCTTGTATTCGTGAACACGAAGAGGGGAGCTGCTTCGTTCGCACGCAAGCTGGCAAAACTGATGGATAGCGACCCTTCTCTGGACGACCTCGCAGAGCGCGTTGATATCGGCATTGATGACCTCGGTGAGATGGTCAGGCATGGGGTCGCCTATCACAACTCATGGCTACATCCGGAGCAGAGGCATGCACTGGAAGAGGCTTTTCTCGCTCATCGCTTGAAGGTGATATGCTGCACGCCCACACTTGCTATGGGTGTGTCGCTACCCGCAAAAATGGTGCTCATCAGGAATTATAAGTTCTTCACGCCCGGGCGTGGAACGGAGCCGATGCCTGTATGCTGGGTGAAGCAGGTATTTGGGCGCGCTGGCAGACCGGAACATGACGATTACGGGCTGGGACTGATAGTGGCGAGGAACGAAGCGGAACGCCGTGAGATAGAGCAGACATATATAAACGGGGAACCCGAACGGATAGAATCGCAATTCTCGCAGGATAGCCTCGCGGAACAGATACTCGCCACCATCGTTGCCGGTGCACGCAGTGCAGAGCAGATAGAGCAGTTCCTCGATAGCACATTCTATGCATATCAGGAAGTAGCGAAAGTGGCGGTATTTAAAGAACAGTTAAATGAGATACTACTGGATTTGGAGTCAGCAGGGCTCATAAGAATGGACAAAGATAAAGAGGAGATAAGACCAACAGGGTTCGGCACTCTCGCATCCAGGCTGTATCTATCCGTAAATTCCGCATTGGACCTCAGAGAAGGTCTAACAGGTCTCAAATTCCAATCACGACCCATGACCAGTATATCTGATTTTGAACTCCTGCTGCTTCTATGCAGATGTGAGGAAGTGCCACCCTTAAGGGTGAAAGAAGCACTCACGATTGCTACCAGTCTCACCGAGAATCTCGAGCTGGTGTATGCCTCCAGGTATGCTCTCGGTAGCGCTATCGTGGCACATGCGTGGATAGACGAGATGAGCTATCAGGAACTGAAGTCAGAATTCGGTGTTTATCCCGGTGAGGTGCATACCAGCCTCTATGTGCTGGAATGGCTGAGTCATGCCGCCGCGCGCATAGCACATTATCTCGGTCTCGAACCGGTGTATGCCAGACTGGACGAATTGGAAGAGAGGATAAGACACGGTGTCAGGCATGATTTACTGGACCTGGTCAAAATAAGGGGCGTTGGCAGGGTAATAGCGCGGAATCTGTATTCTGCGGGCTTCAGAACACATGAAGAAGTAGCAAAAGCAGACCTGACACGGCTGAAGCGCATCCCGGGCGTAGGCTCACGACGAGCCACGAAGCTGAAGGAAGAAGCGCTGATGGTGAAGACCAGGAGTGCATAGCAAGAATATTGAATAACATACTCACGGTTCGCTCGTAATTGTAGGTTATAAGGACTATACAGAACTGAACGACAAAACAGGCACGGTACTCGTGAAGCAATATGCCGTATGACAACGACGCTTAGAAAAGCAAGAGAGTTGGGGATTACATTTTGTGGGGTGGCAAAGCATGTGAATCTAGAATGGGTGAAGAAAATTGGAATATGACCGGGCATATTCTAACCGTGACATGTCCCTCCTTTTATACCACATCCAATCTTAATAGGCGGACGGATAAACAAGTGGTTAATGATTTGGACTCACTTACTCTACTAAGGAAAAGAGCATTGGCATTCCATGCCTTGTTTCAGGCTTGTTTATCAAAAAGACCATACAATCTTTTTCATAGAAAAAACCTCTATATGCGTGTTGCCAATGTAAAACGGAGTTTCGGTAATTCTATGAGGTGTTGATAATTGCACAGTAATGAGGGATATAAATTAATAAAAGTGGCTGAAGTCCAACTCTCCGACCTTCACGGGTGCGTATAACAGAGTATATCAGGCTTCGGCTATCACCTTCGCTAAAATTCACCTGCGGGGAACTTCGGATACGCCCGAAAGGTTAAGTGAAATGCCCGCCGTCGCCCTGAAAAGATTTAAAACCGAGAATGAAATAAAATAATAGGTGGCAAAAAATGAAAAAATCGCTTGATAGGATAAAGGAGATTCTTAAAAAGCACGAAGAAGAGCTAAAAGAAAAATATGGAATTAAAGAGATTGGCATTTTTGGTTCTTATTTAAGGGGCGAAGCTAAAGAAGAAAGCGATCTTGATATTTTAGTAGAATTCGAGAAACCCATAGGATTTTTTAAGTTCCTTGAATTGGAAGAATATTTGAGCAATTTAATAGGGATTAAAGTCGACCTGGTATCTAAAAAAGCACTAAAACCACATATAGGCAAATATATCCTAAAAGAGGTAGTAATAGTATGAAGAGGATACATAAGGATTACATTCAGGATGTTTTATCATCCCTTCAGGAAATTGAAGACTTCACAAAAGACATGGATTTTGAAACATTTCTAAAAGACAAGAAAACAGTAAATGCAGTCATAAGAAGTTTAGAGGTGATGGGAGAGGCTGTTAAGAGAATACCGGACGAGATAAGAAATAAATATCCAGAAATTCCCTGGAAATACATCGCGGGCATGAGAGATAAGTTGATTCACGAATACCATGGAGTTGATTTAGAAATTGTGTGGGAAGTAATCAAAAAGGAGGCTCCACCTCTTAAACCATTATTTGAGAAAATATTAACGGAGACGAAAGAATGAAGAAGGAATTGCTTTCGCATGAAGATGGATGCGACGGCGGGCACTCTGCGGTGCTTCGCACCTTGCCCCTCGGGTCACTTAACAGGAGGTAGCTCGCTATCGCTCGCCCAAATCCCGACTATCGTCGGGACTTCACATATCTCCAAAACGTTAAATGAAAATGCTCTTATTTTAGTGATACAAAAGGGAAGTGAATAGAAAATGCAAGAAATGAGAAGGGAAGATTACGAGAAAGCCTTCAATTTGAATAAGCTTGTTAGCCCTATTTAGCTTGGGAAAGATTAATGAAAGCTTATCTTGTGTTAACAGTGCTCTGAGAATCAATCCGAAATATGAAAATGCCGGAAAGTTAAAAGAAAAGTGTGTAGATCAAGCATGAAAGGTTTCGGGCAACTTCACTCAACAGCGGATAAAAGGGAAATCAGAGATTTTCCCAAATTACCTTCGGCAACTTCTTTTATCCGCCAAACGTTATCTGCCATTGTCTTAAATGAAGTGTATACGGAGGAACAAAAATGGAAACACTTCAATATATTATTGTAGGGGTACTCCCGATAGTTGGCGTAGTGATAGGTGCTACTCTTCAGTATTTATTTTCGATATCTTCAGAACAACGAAAACATCAACAGGATCTGAAAACACAAGCTTATGTGGATTTTATCCGGAGTTTCATGGATGCGTATTTTAAAGGAAAGAAAGAAGAATACATGTCTCGCGTTGCAGATGCAACCGCAAGAATTGCTATTTATGGACATAAAGAGGTAGTCGAAGCGGTGGCTAATATTAAGCGTGTTAGTGCCAAAAAAAGAATAATATCAGAATCCGAGTTTGAATCAAAGTTTGAATCTGAGTTTAGACAGTCGTTTATTGCAATGGTCCAAGCAATGCGGAAAGATGGTTTACCGAAAGAAAGCGTATCAGATGAAGAAATATCTTGGCTATTATTTGGTGAGGGATTAAAGTATGATGAGTGGAATGAAGAAGCAACGGCAGATAACACAGCATAAAAGGTTCGCTATCGCTCACCCAAATTTTTGCTTTGCAGAAACTTCTTTTATGCTGGAAACGTTATACGACATGGGGTGCACCCCAGTTCCCGCCAGAAGAAAAGAGTTCCTTACAATTTTTGAAATATCAATATGGAGAAGAAGTTGTCAAAATCTTGTGTAATAATATTTTATCTCCCATTCAGCCCCGATCTTCAGACCGCATTCGGCTGTTGATGAACCAGTGCCAGAACACCCGCTTCTGGCTCATAGCACATGCCATCCGCGATGAGCTCGTCAATCGCCTCTTCTATCCATGCCCCTTCCAGTCCCTTCTTCTCTAACTCCGCAATTAACCGTTCGCGACTGCACTTATCCACCGTGTTCAGGAAATCAAGTGCTACATCCTTTGCAGTCCTGTTATAATACTGCCACAACTGCTGAACCGCTTTTATTGCTGTGCTTTCACATTCCTCCAGCTTGTTACCATAGTGTGTGAGAGCCTTCCTCATCCATGTGGTGGCGGCGGACACGGGCGTCATAGAGCGAAGCAGTTCTATCCGCCTCATTGTCCGTATAGCAGTGCTCAGTATCCAGTTATCTCTTACAGTCGAGTCTACCATAGCCATCTCCCTCCCGAGTATCAGGAAGCCACTCTCATGGTGGCGTATGCGTATGTTACCGAGGAACGCCACGAAAGACTCTGGTTTGAACGTCATCTCAATATCTGTATACAGATTGATGACCGCAGTGGAATCATCTATCCTCAGCTTTGTTATTCGCCCTCGCCTCTCCACTTCTTTCACTTCACCGACGCCGAACAGAGTTGAGCATCTCGCACATGTGGGTGTAACAACGGTATTATCAATAACGAAGTCACTGCCCATCAATTCTTTGAAGAAAACACGGCACGCACCTGCTTCTCCTCCTGCTCCTTCTTCACCCGGCATTGTATCACACACGAAGCAATCAGAAGATTACGATGCCTCCATAGCCGACTACACTCGCTCTATCGCCGGTGACATCGCCGCTGGTGGCGTATTTAACCAGTTGCCCATGCTTCGCACCGAGCTTCTTCGCCGCATACATCACTGATGCTATTGGACCGACACCGCAGGCAGAGGAGTTCAGTGCGAATATGCGGTTGTAGAACTTGCCAATATCCAGCTCTGTTATCGCTTCTATCACTGCTTCGTCCTTTTCTCGCGCTATATGCTCAGGTTCATAATGTGTGAAGTCTGAAGAGGCAATCAGAATGAACCTCTTATCTTTGAATCTGGCGATTGTATCTGCGAGGTCTTCCCCAATCTCCCG
>Ga0190316_1000591_pt1 | contig 11112 bp, 7 predicted proteins | sample 48701112_MG_FD_161663 | JGI IMG/M metagenome (GOLD analysis project Ga0190316, IMG submission 161663) | Hydrothermal vent sediment bacterial communities from Southern Trench, Guaymas Basin, Mexico - 4870-11-1-2_MG | ecosystem: Environmental > Aquatic > Marine > Hydrothermal vents > Sediment ... | reverse complement strand
CGAACCAAAATCAACCGCGAATAGCGCGAATTCACGCGAAAAAATAAAAAAATCAGTGCAATCTGTGTAATCCGTGGTGAAAAATTCACCTCTTGGTACACTCACCATGCAAAGTCCCAGAGACCCTTCTTATTTTCAGAATGGTGGCTCTTTGGGATTTCGCATGGTCGAGCCAAAATCAACCGCGAATAGCGCGAATTCACGCGAAAAAATAAAAAAATCAGTGCAAGCTGTGCGTAGTGTGAGCAGGCTGTGCTCACCAATCCGTGGTGAAAAATTCACTTCTCGGTACACCCACCATGCAAAGTCCCAGAGACCCAGAATAGTTTAACACATCGCAAACTCTAAGATAGGTAAAAATTTTTTAAGGGGGGATATCATGCGCCAACGGTTAAAAGGTCAATCAACAGTGGAGCTCGCCCTCATGCTTCCCCTGCTGCTGGCGGTTTTTCTGGGAATCATTGATGGGGCATTCCTAATCCAGGGGTACCTAACCGTCAACCACGCGGCTCACGAAGCAGCACGCTTTGCCATCGCCTACCAACCCAACCAGGGAGAATGTTTAGATCACGACGGTGATGGCATCACCACCGACGAACCCTGGCCCTACTGTCCCGGGGGCGGTTATGGCACAGACCCCTATGAAAGCGATCAAGACTACTTTGGACGGCGAGTTAAGCTAATTAAGCTCGTGGCCGTTGAAGCCGCTCAGGGACTGCGCACTTCCACCATCTGCGACGGGAATCCGGTGAATAGTTTTACCTGCATCCAGGCCAACCTGCACGAGCCCGGCATGTTAGGCGTACAGGTCTGGGGACTCCCCTCCTTTGAAGATCCCCCTCAAGAAGATCACCCTGGCCTACAAGGGCTGACCGTGCGCGTGCGGGTCATTCACAATGTTGAATTGGTAACATACGCCCCGCTGGTCTCCGACCGCTCGGTGCTGGTACAGGCATCCGTGGAGATGATCAACGAGGGGATCCAGGTGGGATACGGTAACGTAGCCCCTCCCACCATCCCCCCGAACTATACACTGGAACCACCAGGAACACCACCGCCGACAGTGACTCCCGGCCCTTCGCCCACTCCTGGCCCTTCGCCCACACCTACCCCGCGTCCGGAATATAATTTAGAGCTAGATTTCACCACGGCCACCAACACCCTGCCAGAAGAACGCGAACACCTGTTTGCCGCTAGCGTCACCGATCCGCTGGGTGGAGGGGTGGCCGGCGCTAGAGTCACCTTCCGTACCGACGAGGGCAGTTTCGACTATTCCGGGATAGGCGCGCAAATCCAAGAACTCTCCACCATGGCGGACGGTTGGGCGCATACGGTCATCTATGCTAACGAACCGCTCGTCGCGCACATCGAAGCCTGGCTGGATTACGATGGTGACCTGGTCATCGACGCTGACGAACCTTCAGACACGGCGACCAAAACATGGGACGCCACCGGCCCTTACTTAGTTGTCTCCGATCACAATCCAGGCCCACTGGATTGGATTGGCGTGGATGTGATGGATCACCCTTACGTTGATAATCCCTATTCCCTGTGGTGGTGCCCGACCCTCACCAGCACGGCAGTCACGGCACAGCTGGCCTATCCCGTGAACGTCGAAGAGGCCACGTGGGACACTTCCAGCAGCGTAGCTGTGCAGGTTCCACTAGGCGTCTCCGGATACTATCGCATTGAGTCCCATACGGGCGATGGGCTCCCCGCTGCTTGCGGTAATGCCAGCACTTTGGTCGCCTACTCCGCGCCGTTGAAGATCGCTGAGGTGCCACCGGATCTACACATCGCGGACGTGCAGATACTGAATCTCCCGGCGGACATGCTCTCAGGTTACCCGCTGACCATCACCGTTGAGATAGAGAACCTGGCGCCTGTAGGCATCAGTGACACGCCTTTCGATATAGACATATACCTCAACCGCGAGACGGCACCCGGTTCAGGCCAATTAGGGACCAGCAAACAATGGCTCAACAACCTCGGGCCGCTAGCGAGCACTATACTCACCTTCACCATAAACGAAGTTGGCTTCGGAGCGAACAATCTGTGGGCACAGGTGGATACTACCAATTACATTGATGAAGGAGATACCGGAGGGGAAGATAACAACATCTTTGGCCCGCTTGATTTCAGTATGGAATGTGGCATCCCCGATCCCGACATGAGTGACAATTTCGACGGCGGCCTGGGCAGCCAATGGACAACCGCCAACGTCAGCTACTATGGCGACAGTGACGTGGACGGTTCTACCAGCATTGATGGCTCCGGACACCTCAATGTGCGCAGCAAGGGACGCAGCATCTGGAGTGGCAGCAACCGTTTCTACTACATCTACCAACCCTGCGAAGGGGACTTTGATGCCAAACTGCGCGTCTACGAGGAAGGCAGCACGAACCAGTGGGCCAAGGTGGGCATACACTTGCGCCAAATCCCTGAAGATCGAAAATCACCCTACGTGATGAACATGGCCACGCACTGTCGCAACCCGGCCGGTGAGCAAGCCGCCTATCGAGACAGCTACAACGGCAGTACTTCTCGCACTTCGGGGTCAGGCAACCATACGATCAGCTCTCTCCCCGCCTGGATGCGGATCGTCCGTCACGACAATACATACCAGTTCTATTACTCCACCGCAGCGGATCCGGTCGGAGGCGATTGGGTCTCCCAAGGAACGCACTCCCCCTCCAACCCCCTGAACTACATCGGCATTGCCCAAGCTTCCTACAGCAGCAATCATACCACAGCCATCGTGGATGATTTCGAGATCTGCACCGAGGACAGCACCGGCACAGGTGGCGGCGTTCACCCCCCCGGCCTCGTCCAATGCACCGAACTACTCAGTATTCCGAGCTTCGAGGGAAACCCAGAGACCGTCTTCACCTACTGGAAAGCTGGCAACCCCAACGCTTTCAGCCGCACCTCGCAGGAAGCCTACCGGGGCAGCTTCTCCATGCGCCTGCACGCCAGCTTGGGCGTCTATCCTTGTACCTACAATATCTTGCAACCCTACCTCTACCAAGAAGTCGAAATCCCTACCGAAGTTTATTCCATCTCCACCTTCACCGTCGAGGGGCACTACCGCGTAGAGAAAAGCCTCCTGGAATGTAGTCCCGGCGGCCCGGACGTCGACGATATCCTCTACCTGCGCCTGCAGGACTTGACCGGCGGGGATATCACAGCACCCACCGTCATCACGAATGGCGGCGCTATCTCCAAAACCTGGTATACTGTGGATACCGATCTGACAACCTCCCTTAACTTAGCCGACCATGCCGGCGAAACCATGCGCCTCTATTGGAACGCCACCCACGACGAGGACTACGACGGCACCTTCTTCTTCATCGATCAGGTGAGCGCACAGGTATGCACCGAATGGCCCATCCCCGACGATGTGGATGACACAGCCTCCATCGGTGGTCTGGTCTCGACATTAGGAGAGTACAACATCCCCGTGGCCTTGCCCGGGGCCGATGTGTGGGCTTACGCCCAGGGAGGGGAAGTCTACCATACCCGCACCATCCAGGATGGTTCCTATCACTTCTACAACATCCCGCCGGAGACCTACATCATCTACTCCGAGGCATGGGTCAGCGGTGGCCTCCGGACGGCCACCACCCAGGTGACGGTGGCGGCCAACGAACGCAATTACAGCATCAATCTGTTGTTGCAGTAGAGGATAGAGCATGAAACAGAGGTTCTGGCTTATACTCGGCATGTTGGGGTTGATGATGGTCGTTTTGTTGCTCTTGAACTACCAGGCACAGGCGGACTTCAACCACACATCCGACGTCTTGCTCTCATCCGAGAGTGAGCCCTGCTCGGCGGTCAAGCCCCGGCTGGCGACCAGCTCTGATAAACACTGGCTGGCCGTCGCCTGGGTACAGGAGGATGAAAAATCCGGTGGGGGCTGTCACGCCAACGCGGGACGGGCCATATTGCGCTGGGCCACCGAGGAAACATCTCCCTCTGGATGGCAGGGCCCCCTGGCTGTCTTTGATACCTCTAATGGCTGCATCAACCATGTCGATGTCGCCCTCGACGGCGCCACCGCTCACATTGTCGCCACTATCCAGAAACCATGCGTGGATACTACCAACAGCAGCTTGCTCTACCGCACCTGCAATCTCACGACGGGCGAATGTACCGCAGAGATCGAAGTCTACCGAGAGACCAATCCGCAGCTTCATCTGTTAGAAGCCTACATCACTTTAGATCAATATGGACGCCCGCACATCGTCTATGGGCGACGGGAGATCGCAGACGATGAGCTGACGGCCGTCAGTGAAGTCCGGTACACCCGCCAAGGTTCCGGTGGGACCTGGAAACACATTAGGTTATCGGGGGAAAGTGAGAAGGCTTACCGCCCGACCATCACCTGGGGCTATTCTCCTACAGACGCGCAAGGCTACGTCCATTTCGCCTGGGAAACCCACGAGGCCCTTTCATCAGGCCAGTTGGAGGGCAGCATCAACGGAAGAACCCATTACCGCCGCTGTCCAGACGATGCCGAGACAGTGGCTGGCGCTATAAATTGTAATAATAACCCGGACCAAATGGGCCTGCCTGACAAAACCCACTCGCGCCCGGCTCTCGCGGTAAGTGGGGATCGCGTCATCCTGGTGTGGAACCGGTGCGACGATGTTGATACCAACCCTCCTTGCGAAAAATTCAATCTGCTCTACCGTCGCTCCGAGACCACCGGGTGGGGTTTCAGCGAGCCGATTGATGCTATCAGCGAGCAAGATCCGGCATACGGAAACCTCATAAAATACGAGGGCACCGACTACGAGAGTCTGGAATACGAAGCCTCCTTGCATCCGGCGCTGACCGTGAACAACGCCGGCTTACCGGTAATCGCCTGGCAGGTCAAAAAACACGGGATAGAGGGCGGCTACACTCTCACCACGACCTGGGTCTATTCGCAAACAACAAGTCGCCTCTATTGGGAAGACACTGGCTGGGCAGAAGGAAATGGATACGACACCCGCGTGGCGGCGTCCATCTCCGTGCCCGACCCCATCGCAGAACCTCAGGGGCTACACTTGGTCTTCATGCAACGAGAGGGCCTTTACACTCCCTATCGCATCTACTACAGCTACTTCGGTGACACACAATACGTAACTCCCACCCCTACAGCCACCCCTATACCCGAAGAGGGACTCAGCATCTATCTCCCACTGGTGGCACGCAACCATCACTAAAAAGCAACTGCATAAATCACAAGAGAGGAAATACACAACCGGATGAAAGGTAAACTTCTGTTTTTAGGTCTGGGACTGCTCGGCACAGCGCTACTCATTGCTTTGGCGCTGAGCTGGCTCCAGCAAGGAAACGTGCCATCCTCGGGCGGGGAAGCGGGCCTGCCACAACCCTTGAACCAGCTGCAAACCGCCCGGCAGGCTTACGCCGTTCTCCAGCAGTGGTCATCCACCTGGGCCGAGGACGCCGGACCGGTAACGCTCTCCTACTCGTTCCAGCGGGACGCGCAAGAGGCCGGGGGCTGGAGCTTCCAGCTCTACTCTCCCAGCCGCCGGCGTCTGGCTAACGTTCTAGTGACAGGCAGCGAGGTCTGGATGTTACGCGAACAAGCATCACTTTATCCCCAGGAAATCCTGGCGCCGGAGGACTGGCCGGTAGATAGTGACACCATCCTGACCACGTGGTGGAATGAATGGGGACGCACGCTCTGGCAACGTTCCCATCCGCAAAGTATGACCCTCCATCTCGGTCGCCGCGCTGGTTTGGTGACTTGGCAGGTCAGCCTGTTGGGCAAGGATGGACAAATTTTAGACTTCAGGGAATTGCAGGCAGCTACCGGGGACTTCTTAACCCCTTAGCCGACTCAAGATAAGAATTAAGAGGTGCAGAAATGAAAAAGCAACCTTGGCTAAAAGCTAAAAACGGGCAGAGCCTGGTCGAATTCGCACTGGTACTGCCTCTTCTATTGCTGCTCTTACTGGGGATGACCGAAGTGGGAATGGCCTTCTATGACTACATTGTCGTGGCAGCGGCCAACCGGGAAGGCGTGCGCATGGCTTCCCGGGGACGCTTTGAAGATGACACGGTGTTTGTACGGATCATCAGCAGCGGCGGAAATCACGAAACCTCCCCCGGTGTCTGGGAAGATAACCTGCGAACTGGCGGGGACGACCCAAACCTCGGCATCATCATCACCCATTTCCCCATTGATGATCAAGGCGCTCTGGGCACTCCCACCAGCAGCGTGACCGGTACAATTTACATAAGTGGCACCCTGGTTTACCTTGATCCTACCGATCCGGCCGCCCACAGCCGGATTGATGGCAACTGCCCGAACTTCCACGGCGACATCACCGCCAAGATCAACGGTCGCCGTGAAAGTGAGGGATACGACCGACAAGGCAACGAGTTCGTCGTGGTTGAGACTTTCTACGCTCACCATCCTCTCCTTACACCCTTCATGGATTTATTCAACATGGAAGACCCGCTTACCCTGTACTTCTCCTCTTCTATGCGGGTCATGCGAGATTCGCGCATAGACTAAAGATCCATAGTATGGCAAATTGGTATCTTTTCAAAAAGTGGGGGCGAGTAGCTGTGGCCGGCGTGGCCCAGCAGAGCCACCTGCCCTGCGGGTTTCCCGACCGAGCCACAGACGGGCACGGTCAGGAAGCCTGCCCTGAGTCCGCGAAGGGACCGGCCCGAGCTACCCCGAATTATTGAGAAGATACCTGAATTGCGAGTGGCGAGTAACGAGGGGGCAAATGACAGACTATAGTGAGGGCTTTCATAAGGAGCGAAAGACATGAATAGCATAAAAATTCGAGATGAAAAAGGCCAGAGTTTGATCTTAGTGGCCTTTGCGATCTTAACTCTCCTGGCTTTCGTTGGATTGGCGGTAGACCTGGGGATGGCATACGTGGAACGTATCCGCGTGCGACGGGCCGCCGATGCTGCTGCTCTGGCCGCCGCTGCTGAGCTGCCTTTAGAAGACGCCGCCCATATCCGTGCCCTGGAGTATCTGGAGGATAACGACTATGGCTGCGATCTGCAAGTAAGCGCAGATGCAACCATGTTCTCCTGCAATGACACCTCCACAGTACGCCTGGAGATCAACGGTAACTATATTTCCGGGCCGGCGGAGGACGACGCGACGCGTACCGTGCGTCTGAACACCGTTGACTTCCGGGACGATCCTTACCAGGCTGATTCCGCTGATCGCATTCGCGTGGAGATCATTGAGGATGCACCGGTCTATTTCATGAAGCTTTTTGATTTTTTCAAAGTTCCTGTTAAGGGTTCCGCCACCGCTGAAAACATCAACCACCTGGATATCGCACTGGTCTTCGATAGATCTGGCTCCATGGAATTCGACACGCTGTGTTATGGCTGCTGGACACCATCCAGCGACGAGTATCCAGATGGACATCGCTACCCTCTTCTCTGGGACGGTGACACCAACGGACAGCCGGACCACTGCGAGGGCAACGGTCCGTTGGTGTACAGCGGGAAAAAATACATCATCATTGAAGCCGAGGAATACGGCATGTTGAGCAACGCCTACAACCGCGCGCTGTACACCCAGGGGTACACCTACTGGGTTCTTCAGCGCAACGGCAGCCAGACTCCCAGCTACATAGGGCACGCCGGGGCATACGGGCGGGACAGCTACGGTGGCTACATCGAACACATGCCCCCGCGCATTTTCATCGGCGCAGACGGCCTCGGTATCCCCTGCACCTGGGCGGACCTCAACAACGGGCGCATGTGCCGCCGGGATGCACAGCTCTCCGCCTGGGGCGGGCCTTACCCGGCCCCCCGGGTTGACTATAAGTTCACCGTGCCGGACAACGGCACCTGGTATTTCTGGATCCGCGGGCAAGGTGGAGATAGATACAATAGCCTGAGCTACATCCACTGGGGGATAGATGACAACCCAATCGGCGCTGGCCGGGTTGATCATTACAGCAGTTACCCCAACGGCGCCGACTCCAGCAGATGGGATTGGCGCCGCCTGGGCTGCGGTGAAGGCTACAGTTTGCCTTGTGGCCAGTCGCTCCTGAAAAACCACACCTATACCCTGAATATCTGGGCCGGCACCAGCGGCTTCGCCCTAGACCGTATCGTCATCACCAATAACTCCTCTTCCAGCCTCCCTAGCCACGTCCGGACCAGTAACCACTTCGATAACAACCGTACCGATTGGGCCTGCGATCCCTGCGATGCACGCTTCGGTGGTTCTCCTTCCCCTGCTGATCCGCGTCTCCCGACCTGCACCAGCGCCATGGCTCCACAACCATACCGTTACCTGGACGACATTTACGATGATGAGCAACCCATCCGCGCCGCCACCGAATCCGCCAAAAAATTTATCCGCCGGCTGGACCCGCGCTACGACCAGATCGGCTACGTGTACTATTCATCATCGGCCACCATCAAAGATAGATTAGAGTGTGTACGACGTCGGGGAATTGATACCTGTGGCGCCGGCTACGACCCGGACTCGGGATTATCCAGTGACATCATCGAGAACACAGTCATCAAGCATCTGGACCAAACCCACGCCGGCGGCAGCACCAATATCGGGCATGGGATCATGTTAGGCAAGGACGTCTTGAGCAACCGCGTCATCGACGGACACCAAAACTATGGTCGTCCGGGTGCGGCCCATATTATGATCGTGATGACCGATGGCAGGACTAATACGCTCAGTGGCGTGGACACGCCAGAATGCTATCAAGATGACTTGTGGCCTCACAATGACACCGGTAACACTACGTGGGATAGAGCCAAAGACTGCGCTGTCTACTATGCGATGCAGGCCCGGAACAACGGTATCGTCATCTACACCATCACACTAGGTAACACCGCTGACGTCGAGCTAATGCAATACATCGCCGAACTAACCGGCGGCACCTACAATAACGCCCCACGCCCCGAACAGCTCGATCCTATTTTCGATGATCTCTACAAGCGCATTTTCCTGCGGTTGGTTGACTAACGTGGCAAGAGGACAACGTCCTGAGCGGGTGTGCCGTAGCCGCGACTTAGGGAGTTCCAAGATTTAAATGATCCCAAAACTGGGAGACTTCTATTGTTCGCTCTGCTGTGAGGCGTTGAAACTTACCCTGGCTAGTACTGCGAAACTCGTTAAAACGAGTCGGAAACATCTCTCCGGTGCGTTTTTAACGCACTTTTCACATCAAACGATGATTTCAACCATCGGGGTTTTGGGATTGTTATTTTCTTGCAACTTCCCTACTCGATTTTTGGGATCATTATTTTTCTGGAACTCCCTTACAGTAGTGCCAATTCACACTATTTCCAAATCGCGCCCCTGCTGAACTTACATCCGAGGCCGAAGCGCTGAAGGCTGATGGCTGATGGCTGAGTGCTGAAGGCTGAAGGCTGAAGGCTGATGGCTGATAGCTGACAACTGACGCCTGCCTACATTTGCGATCTATCCCCTCCCGGTTATAATGACCCCGCGATACATCCGGGAGGTGACAGGGTGACTTTTTGCGGTAAAGGAATCTGGCTAGCTCACTCGTATGATTTCCAGCGAGCGGTAGAGATGGCAACGAAGATCGAGGCCACTCACTTGCTGGTAAAGGTGGGTCATGGTCCACACTACTTCCCCGAGACAGCACGCGAGATGGTGCAGCGAGTGAGAGCTTTAGGCTTTCATCCGCTGGCGTGGGTGACGATCACAGACCGGGCGCCGCAGGATGCCGCGTACACCATCCGGCGCGCCCTGGAGCTGGGTTACGAAGCGGTGGTGCTCTTTCTGGGCCGGGCGCTGGTCACAGGCAATCAATTACAACCTCTGGCTACGGCCCTGGAGCATACAGACAGCGCCCTGGAGCGGTTGTTGTTAGCTGCGCCGCCGTTGCCCCAGCTGCCCGACCGAGCGGCGCTGGAGGTGCTGGCTCCTCTCTGTCAAGGCGGATGGATGCCGCTGTGTTTCCCCACCTGGAACGAATCTCCTGAGCAGCTCGTTGATCGGGAAGTTTACCAATCATTGGATGATTTCAGCCTGTTGTGGGGAGCGACGCCCCCTATTTACCCGGTGCTCTCTCCATCGAAGGAGGAAAATGCGACCATCCCCTGCCTGCCCGAAGTTTTGATCCCGTGGGTCGAGAGCGTCATGCGACACGGCGTGGACTTCTTCAGTATCTACCACGCTGCGCTGACGGAGAAAGCTTTGTGGCCCATTTTGCAATCCGCCGCCGTTTCCTGCCGGGCGGAGCCGACTCCGGCGCTGGAACTCGCCGAGCCAGGCGTGACCGCCTCGCAGCCCAGCTACGTGACAGTGAGCACAAGCGATACGGTAGGCGGACTGATCACCCGTAACGGCCTGTCCAGGACGCAATTCTGGGAATGGAACGCCCATCTCTGGGATAGCCGGGGATTGCCACGTGACCCGGACTACCTCCAGGCTGGCTGGCGAGTGCGGGTCAAGTAGCGGCAGAGAACATTTCCAGCGTATGCAGTTGGTAAGACGGGACGCGGATTCTGTCTGTGGCTCGGTCGGAGACCGGCCACAGCTTACTTGCCCCTATGCCATTTGCATATTTGCCACTTGTCATTTGCACATTTGCCCGCCATTTGCGACTCTGCCGCATTATGGTATAATCTTTAACTGCCGCCACTTTTAGGCGGCAAATTTGTGGGGAGAAAATTACAATGAATCTGGTTGAATCATTAGAGCGCCAGCTGCAGGCCAATCCGAACATTCCTGAACTCCATTCAGGGGATACTGTCAAGGTTCACCTCCACATTGTGGAGGGAGAGCGCCAGCGCGTGCAGGTTTTCCAGGGCACCATCATCCGCGTGCGCGGGGGCGGCGCCAGCGCGATCTTTACCGTGCGCCGTATCGCTTCCGGCGGGATCGGCGTAGAGCGGACGTTCTTGCTACACTCGCCGCTCATCAAGAAGGTAGAAGTAATACGGCGTGCCAAAGTGCGCCGCGCACAACTCTACTTCTTACGCGACCGGCGTGGCAAGGCCGCGCGTTTGAAGGAACTGCGGAAATAGTCCCGAGTTCACTGCTGGGATGAGACCGTTGATCGGAATCACAGGGCGGAAGGATACTTCCGCCCGTTTGCTTAATAGTCCCCTCTA
>Ga0190316_1000590_pt1 | contig 11131 bp, 10 predicted proteins | sample 48701112_MG_FD_161663 | JGI IMG/M metagenome (GOLD analysis project Ga0190316, IMG submission 161663) | Hydrothermal vent sediment bacterial communities from Southern Trench, Guaymas Basin, Mexico - 4870-11-1-2_MG | ecosystem: Environmental > Aquatic > Marine > Hydrothermal vents > Sediment ... | reverse complement strand
CTATGATTCAACGGCAATTTATATTTGTTTTAAGCCTACCTATAAGGAATTGCGACGAGTGATTTTTCTATAGTGTCTATAGGAAAGATTAAGCGTTTTAAGCCTACCTATAAGGAATTGCGACCAATAATGTTCGAAATCTTATCTTTTACGCGAGCAAGTTTTAAGCCTACCTATAAGGAATTGCGACTTGTTTGTTCCTGAGAAAGGATACATCCACTAATTTGTTTTAAGCCTACCTATAAGGAATTGCGACCTATCTTTTCCTCAGTAAAATCTATTGCGTCCTTATAGTTTTAAGCCTACCTATAAGGAATTGCGACCTATTTTTACTTTGCTATTACTTATTACCTTCACTTCGTTTTAAGCCTACCTATAAGGAATTGCGACGAGTTAATTTCTACTTCATATGCGGCATAATTTCCAGTTTTAAGCCTACCTATAAGGAATTGCGACTTGTTTGTTCCTGAGAAAGGATACATCCACTAATTTGTTTTAAGCCTACCTATAAGGAATTGCGACATAGCAAAGTTAGTGTTTTGAATGAGGACCTGTTCCGTTTTAAGCCTACCTATAAGGAATTGCGACGTACCCCTCTCTCAACTTTTTTCCTGCCTCGAGTATTTGTTTTAAGCCTACCTATAAGGAATTGCGACTCGTAGCCCAAGTGCAGATCCGCGATGCATACAGCATGTTTTAAGCCTACCTATAAGGAATTGCGACACCCCTTTAGCCCAGGTACAAATTTTTCAAATTGACAAGTTCCAAGCCTACCTATAAGGAATTAAGGTGAATTTATAGGTACTAAAGCAAGTTAGCTATAGCAGAAGTTAAGTAATAACATGGGATAAGGGGGAACTTATGAAAATCATACAAAGAGACTTAAAGAAACTGATAAGCTGGCTTACTATTGTGTTTACTTTATCATTGATATTTTCATGTTCGTCAAAACCAGAAAATGCTATAATAGGGAAATGGAAAGAGATTAATGGCACTGGAACAATTGAGTTTTTTAAAGATGGAACAGTAATTGCAGTTGATGAAGGAATGAGTATAGGAGGTAGTTATAAATTTATTGATAAAGATAGAATCAAAATGGAATTTCAAGGTTTTTTTAGGTATGTTGGCAGGTCCGATTGTAGCAAAGGTTTCTATCTCAGGTGATGAACTAACTTTCATTATGCCAGATGGTACGATTGAAAAATATAAACGAATAAAATGAATCTTTTTTGGAATATAATTGTTTAAAAGAGTATTTTGTGATAAAATTCAGAATAAATTACAACAAAAATTAGAGGTTTTTAAATTAATTTAAATAATTTCATAAGAAGTTTATCAAATTTTAGAAAAATTAGAGAAAGAGATGTCAGATTTTAGGAAAAAGTCGGATTTTATATATTATATAAAGGTGGAGGCGATTGAATGAAGGGAGAAACTAACTGGAAATTAAAATTAAAAGCTCTTTTGCATGATCCACCTAATAAAATGTGGGTGATGTTTGAGGAATATAAAAAACATGAAGAGATAGCTGAAAAGTTTTTTAGATGTTTTTTTGAAGAAAGTGTTCAAGAAGAAAAAGTGAATATTGCAGATAGGATATCCTCAGCTCTGAGTAGAGTAATAGTAGCTCCTAATTTTGAAAAAGAAGAAGAGAAAGAGGAATTTGAAAATAAAACCCTAATTTCTTGGGAAGAACTGAAATTTATAGATATTTTTAGTGGGAGAAGGCAAACTTCTCAACTTTGTGGTTCAACTAAAGAAATAGAAAAAATTTTTAAAAAAATTGAAAATATAGTTGATAATTTATCTTTATCAGAACAAGAACGGAGTAAATTTCTTTTTCTTTTTTTCTGGCGTTTTTATCCAGAAATTTTCCCTTGGATAAATACACATCCAGCAGATAGCCGTGCTCCTAATCATTCTATTTATGACCATCTGGTTCAAACATCAGCAATAGTTTCTGCCCTTCCTAATCCTGCTTTTTTTCTTTTTACTATAGCTCCGGTACAAAGTTTTATCGCTACTGCAAGAAAAACACAAGACCTTTGGGCAGGGAGCTATTTATTATCTTATTTAGTGTGGGAAAGTATGATTCCTATAATTAATAACCTTGGACCTGATAATATAATCTTTCCAAATTTGTTTAGACAGCCTCTTATTGATTTTTATCTTAAAAAATTAAAGTTTGGAGATAAAAGTTTTGAAGAACTCACTAAGAAAATTATGGATAATGGAGTAATTTTTTTTGATATTCCAGAAAAACTAAGTATTGCTAATTTCCCTAATCGATTTCTTGCAATAGTGCCTTTTGATAAAAAGTTAGCCAAAAGTTGCGAAGAAGAATTTAAAGAAACACTTAAAAATCTTGCAGATGAGACAGCTGATAAACTGGCAAAAAAACTTAGTATAAACGAAACTAAAAATATTAAAAATAGTCTTAAAACTCAAATTGAATCTCATCTTCTCTCTTATTTTCAAGTTTATTGGGTAATGCTTCCTTGGTGTAAAGAAGGGAAAATTCAAGATTTAGAAACAGTGTTTAATGAATACAAAACTCTTGTTGGAGAAACTGAGCTTTATCAGATAATTAAACTTATATCTGAACACACATATTACAAACCAGTAAATGTAGGGATAGTTTATTCCCTTCTTCTTGAACTTAGTGAAAGGCTTCTTTCTGCAAGAAAAGGAATAAGAAATACTTTTATTACCTCAGCATATACTCAGGAAGGAGAAAAGTGTACTCTTTGCGGAGAGTTTAATGAGCTGTGGCTTCTTGATTGTGAACCTAACTGGAAAGATAGTTGTTTAAAAGAAGAAAATAGAAAAATGTGGAAAATTTTAGAAAAAGGCTACACTGTAAGACCAAATGAAAGACTTTGTGGTGTGTGTATATTAAAAAGACTATTTCCTGAGATACTTAAAAATAAGCTAAACCTTAAAGAAGAGTTTGTTTTTCCTTCTGTAGTCGAAATTTCTGCAACTGGATTTAAAAGAACTTTAACTGAACAGGAAAAGAAAAAAATAAAAGAAGCTTTTAAGGAATTTTTAAAGCAAATAGAAAAAAAAGGAAATAAAAAACTTCCTCCCGGAAATCCTGTACCTCAACTCAAAAACGACATTCTTTCACAGATTGACGGTATGTTCTTGATGGAAACAACATACAGAAAGGAATTTCTTGAGGAGGAATATGGAATTAAAAATTTAGATGAAAAAGATTTTGAAGATATACTTAAGATATTAGAAAAATTAAGAAAAGAAGAAGGCAAAACACCTTCTGTTTATTATGCCATTCTTCAGATGGATGGAGATAATATGGGGAAATGGCTGAGAGGGGAGTTTTTGCCAAAGATTGAAGAAGTGATTTTACCTAAAGTAAAAGATGCTCTTTTTTCTTTTTCTAAAGGAAGGAGTGTAAAAAACTTGAAAAAAATTCTTTGTAGTTCTCATTACATAACTCCTTCAATTCATCAGGCATTTAGTAGAAAACTTTCAGATTTTGCTTTAAATAATGTAAAAGAAATTGTAGAAGACCAGCACTACGGAAAGTTAATCTATGCAGGTGGAGATGATGTTCTTGCATTTTTACCTATTGAAGAAGTTTTAGATTGTGCATACAGGCTTCAAGAGGTTTTTAAAAATTCTTTAAGTGGAAAAGCTTCTATGAGTGCAGGTATTGTAATAGCTCATTGTAAATATCCTCTTTATCTTGCATTAGAAGAAGTAAGAAATATGGAAAAGAAAGCTAAAAATGAATTTGAAAAGGATGCTTTTTGTATAGAAGTGATTACTCATTCAGGAGAAACTCGTTACAGTGGAGGAAAATGGGAATTAGTAAGTTTATTTAAAGATTTAATTTGTAAGTTTAAAACTGGGGAAATTTCTTCTACATTTCCTTATCAGTTTTTAGAAACAGTAGAAAAGCTTATGGGAAAAGAAGATAAAAGGATTGATAAAACTGAGAGTGTCTTTGAAATAATTAAAGGGGAACTTAAAAGAATTTATGAACGAAAAGTAGAAGATAAAGAATTTTTAGAAAAGTTAATAAAAATTTATGAAAATTATCCTTTTGGATATCAAAAATTTGCAAACATTTTTATAATTGCAAAATTTTTGGAAAAGGAGAGAAAGTTTTAAAAATGGAGGAAGCAGTGTTAAAATTTAAACTTAAACCTTGTGATGTGCTTTATTTTGGTTCTGGTAAAACATTAAGAATAGCTCAAGCAGTAAAGTCAGTATTTCCTCCTTGTCCTCATACTGTTGCAGGGGCAATATGTAGCAAATTAAATTCTTTAAATATAAATAAACCTTTAAAAAAACTTTTTGGACCTTTTCTTTATAATGAGAAAGAGAAAAAGTTTTATTTTCCAAAACCTGCAGATATTTATAAGTTAAGAAAAAAAGAAACTGTTGAGGCATGTTTTTATGTAAAACCTATTAAAAGGAATTTTTCTCTTTTTAGTTTGGAAAATATAAATAAACCTGAAGGAATAGAACTTATTGCTTTATATCAAGGAGCAGAAGAAATTGAACCTTTTGATGGTTTTATCTCAGAAAACGGGCTTTTTAAATGGATTAAGGGAGAAAAAATAATAAAGGAGGATGTAAAACAATTTCAGGAAGTTTTTGAATATGAACCAAGGCTTGGAATTCGGCAGGAAATAACAACGCACACTGTAGCCGGCAAGGATAGTGTGTATAGAGTTTCGTTTGTAAGAATAAAAGAAGAGTGGAGTTTCGTAGTATTTGTAGAGTTTAAAGATAATATAAAGGAAGAAGTTTTAAAATTTTTTCAAACTCCTCCTTTTATATTTAAATTCGGAGGAGAGATGAAAATTATAAAATATGAAATGGAAAATAAAAATATAAAAGAAGAAAAAATTTTTAAAGAAATTGAAAGGGCTAAGATAGGAGATATAAAGGAGGTAAAAATTTTATATTTAACTCCTGGAGTTTATGAAAAATTTCCACCTTTAAACGAGATTGAAGGAGTGGAAATAAAAGGAGTTTTGATTCCGAGATGGCTAAATTTATCTATAAGTTCAAAAAAATTAGGTAAAATCAATTTAGTAAAAAAAGCTTTTTTACCTGGTACAGTGCTTTATGGAGAAGTTAAAGATTTAGAAAAATTCAAAAGGCTTTGGCTTAATCCCTCGGATGGTTCAAATAATTTTATTGGTTCAAACTTAATAATATATACTAAAATAGAATAAAGGAAAAATAAATGGTTAAATCTGTAATATTTAAAAGCTCAGAGGAGTTTATAAATGATAAAAAAAGAATTTCATATAATTACTGTAGGAGCAAGCATTATTAGTAATGCTCAGAAACAAAAAATAGCAGGACTTACAGGGAAAGAAAAAGTTTCAGACGAAAATTTTTGGAAAGAAAAATTAGATGATTTTAAATTTATAAATAAGCTTGTACAATTTTTAAAAACAGATCCAAAAAGAAACTCAGCTGAATTAAATACATTTTTAAGAATCGCAGAAAATAAAGATCCAAAAAATATCAATGTATATTTAATTTCAACCAAAACTAAAATTGGGGAATTATGTAAAATTGTTTTAGAGAGGTTCTTAAAAGATTGTGGATATACTATTTTTACTGGCGTAGAGATTTCTGGTTATTTCTGGGAAAGCACAGTTTATGATGAAACATTTGCAAAAGATGAATTTAAAAGAGATATTTCTGAACTTTTAGACCGGCTTATTTATCTTGCCATTAAGAAAAAAGAAGAAAGTTTTAAAGTTTATTTTAATCCAACAGGTGGCTTAAAAGCTCATGTAATAGCTTGTGCTTTAGCAGGCTTTTTAACTGATTGTGAAGTTTATTATATGCATGAAGAATTTAAAGATGTGGTGAGTTTGCCTTTATTGTTTTATTTGCCTAAAGGAAAAGAAGTTGAGCTTTTACAGCTTCTTTCCGACAAACAACCTCGTTCTGGAAAAGAGTTTGAAGATTTGAAAACTATGTATGAAAATGAGATAAAAAGGCTTGAAATTTATGGGCTTGTGGAAGTAAAAAGGAACGAATTTGGGCAAGAGTTTAGAATGAAAATTACTAATAAAGGGAAATTAATAGTAAATGAACTTATAGGAGGGTAAATTTTTATGAAAGAGAAAAAGATTATTTTTAAATTAAAGATAATTACTCCTTTATTTATAGGAGGAGCACAACAACAAGCAGAATTAAGAACTCAAAGTTTTAATGGGATGTTTAGATATTGGTTCAGAATTGCTGGGGGAAGTTTAGAAGATGAAAAAAAAATTTTTGGTTGGGGAGGAGATAAAGGATATAAAAAATTAATAAGTCTAATTATTTATAATAAAAATTTACAAAAAGAAAAATTCACAAAAATTTTTAATGAAAAAGGTTATGTAGATCCTGAGTATGGTATTAATTATTTAGGTTTTGCTTTAGATCAACGGAGAAGAATAACTCAAGATAAGCCACAGCGAGAATATTTAAAAGAAGGACAAACATTTACATTAGAAATAAAATTCCACCCTTTATTAAATGATAAGTATCTAAAAAAGTTTTTATGTAGTATATGGTTAGCTTTTAATATAGGAAATTTTGGTTCTAGAGCAAGAAGAGGTTTTGGTTCGATAAAAATAGAAAGTGTAGAAGAAAATATTTTAAAAGATTTAAACTTATCTTTGACTTTTTCTCCTAAAAAAGAGTTTCCAGCTTGGTTAAAAGAAAATTTAGAAAATATAAAAAATATAATCCAAGGAAGTAGAAGAGAAGATATTCCTTATCTTTTTGATAGTGATAATTTCAAAATTTACAGAGTGAATAAAAATAAATGGCGCCAATGGGAAGAATGGAGAGATGAAGTTCAGGAAAAGAGAAATGGAAAGTTTTTAATCAAAAAATGTAAAGTAACATCCCTTTATAATTGGGAAGACATTTTAAATTATATGGGATTTTTGTTAGCAGCTTATAGAAGCTATTATCAACCTGATTACGGAGAAATTAAATCTTTTTTAACAGGAAAAAATCGCTTTCCTCAAAGTGAAAAAGTGATTTTTGGTTTACCTTTAAACTTTTATTTTTCAAGTTTGAATCAAAAAACAATTCTTCATTTAAAAAAAGAAAAAGAAATTTTAAGAAGAGCTTCACCTTTATGGATTAAAATTATAGAAATAAATTCTTCTGAAATGGAAGGTTTGTTTTTAGTAATGAAAAACACTTATTTTCCTTCTTATTGTCAAGTAGTAGCTAATAATGTGCAAATAAAATTGCCATCCGGAAACCTATGGAAAGCATTAGATGAATTTATTTCAAGTTTAGAAAAGTATGAAATACTAACCAGAATTTGGTAAAGGAGGTAAAATATGTTTCAAGAAAAGGCACTTTTAACTTTTTATGCTGAAACACCAGTTCATATGGGAGCAGGGCAGTCGGTATCTTATGTAGACCTACCTATCCAGAGAGAAAGAATTACAGGATTCCCAACTCTATGGGCAAGTGGGATAAAAGGTGTAATAAGAGATTTAGCTACAAGAGTATGGAATGATGAAAACAAAGTTGAAGCAATTTTCGGACCTAAAAAAAGTGCTGAAGAATTTGCGTCTTGTATTTCAATTACTGATGCAAAGATATTGCTTTATCCTATTCGTTCTGTAAGGGGAGTTTTTGCTTGGATTACTTGTCCTTTTGTTTTAAAAAGATTTAAAGAGGATTTAGAGAGTATAAATATTTCTTTTAAATTAAATGAAACCGAAATTCTAATTTCTGAGCCACAAAATGATAACGAAGCAATAGTAAGTCCAAATTCTATTTTGGAATTAAGTGAAAATATTATAAGTTTAGAAGAATTTGTTTTTAATATACAAAAAAGTTCAGAAATAGATACTCTTGGGAAGTTTATTAAAAATCTTTTACCTCAAAATGAATTAATAAATTCTTTAACTCAGCGATTAGTAATTGTTAAAGATGATATATTTAAAGATTTTGTAAATTATGCAGTAGAGATAAGAACAAGAATTAAAATAGAGCAAAGTAAGGGAACAGTTGAGAGTGGAAATTTATTTACAGAAGAATTTATTCCTTCAGAAAGTATGTTTTATTCTTTAATATTTATGACTAATCCCTATACAACTTATGATGAAATAAATTCAGCTGAAAGAGTAAAAGAGACACTAAATTCTCTTTTAAATAATAAACTTTTGCAACTTGGAGGAGATGAAACAATAGGAATGGGATTTATGAGAGTTAAATTTTATTATACAGAGGGGGTAAAAAATGATGAAAACAACTGAACAGAAAAGAGCTTATTTTTGTTTAGAGAAAATTAATGATTTTTTGAAAAACCATCCAGGTAAAGAGGATAGAAAGAAATTTAGAACTAATTCTGTGCGTTTAGCTCAATTTATAGTTTCTAATGGACTAATCCCTACTCTTGCTTTTTATAAAGCTAAAAAAGAAAGAGAAGAAGTTTATAATATTTTAAATGATTGGTTTATTCAGAATAACTTAGTTTCTCAAAATGCATTAGAAGAGTTAATAAACTCAGATGTAAATATACTCCGTTTGGCTACTGTGGAAGCTCTATTTTTTGCTAATTGGCTTAAGAGGATTGTAGAAGTGAAAATAGAGGAGGATTAAATTATGAAAAGTTTTCACGAATTAATTAGATATTGTTACGTTTCTCACAATCAAATAAATTTTAAAAATTGTGAAAATATAAATTTAGCTTTTTTAAAGCTTTTAAAAAGAGAAATTGTGGAACAAACAAAAATCAAAAGTAAATGGCTTGAAAGTTTCGTTAAATTTGCCAGTTTTAATAAAAATCTTTATCAGCAATTTATTGGTAGAATTTTTATAATGTTAAAGGAATTAGAAAAACAAAATTATAAAGTATTTTTTTATCCTTTTACTTCTCAATCTCGCCTTATTATAGGACTTGGCTCTATACATCCTCTGGAAACTTCTATTACTTTACATCATATATTTGGTATTCCTTATATTCCTGGAAGTGCTTTAAAAGGTGTTTGCAGAATGGTAGCATTTTGGGAATTAGCTCAAAATTTTGGTGTAATAGAAGACGAAAGAAAACTTCAAGAATTACAGAAAAAATTTTATGGAGAACTTGTTGATAATAATGATAAAAATAAAGAAATCCTAAAATATCAACTACTTTTTGGTGCACAAAATTTTAAAGGACTTCTTCTTTTTTTAGATGCTTATCCTAAAATTTCCGAAGATGGCAAACTTTTTGATTTAGATGTGATGAATGTACATTATCCTAAGTATTATTCTGGAAACGAGCCACCTGCTGACTGGCAGAATCCTAATCCAATTTTTTTTCTAACTGTAAAAGAAAGAATACTCTTTAACTTTTATGTTCTTTTTGATGAATACAGGTTTAATAGACTTAAAAAGGATAAATCTGAACTTACTTCAGTTTTAGAAAATTTAAATATTGAAAACGAAGTTAAGAGTTTATTAAAACAAGCTCTGCAAAACTTTGGCATAGGAGCTAAAACTTCCTTAGGTTATGGAATTTTTGAATATTTTGAATAAATTTCATTTAAATAAAAGGTGGAAACTGTGAAAGATTCTTATATAAGAAAACTAATACTTTCTCCCTGTGGAACAAGTCTTTTTATCAATAATACAGAAAAGAAAGTGAGAGAACTCATCTTAAAGTATGCTAATTTTTTAGATATACCAGAAACTGAGGAAAAAGAAATCTTAAGAAAACATGTAAAAAACCGAAAAGAGCTTTTTTTAAAACTTTCTCCTACCGAGGCTGCAAAATATTCAGCAGAAGTTAATGGACTTTATCATATTTACAAAAAATTTGGCGGGTTTTTAAATAATAAAATAATAAAAAAGATGAACATATTTTACTTGCAACTGATACTTGGCTTGGAAAAGAAAGTGCTAATATTATAAGAGAATGGTTGGAAAATCAAGGATTTAATAATGTATATTTGTGGAATGACATTGGAGGACTTCGTACTGACAGTTTAGAAAATTTTCATTGTGCTATTTCTGAACTAATTAAACGGCTTCATGAGGTTTTACCAGGATATAAGGAAAAAAAGTTCTATATACTTTTTAATTTAACGGGGGGTTTCAAAAGTATTCAGGGGATACTTCAAACTTTAGCTCAGTTTTATGCAGACGAAGCTGTATATGTTTTTGAAACGAGCAAAGAGCTTTTAAGAATTCCTCGTATTCCAGTAATACTCGATTTAATAGGTGAGGTAAAAAAACACTTAAAAGTATGGCGTCGTTTATCTTTGGGACTTTCTGTGTCTCCTCAAGATGTGAAAGGGATTAAAGATGTATTTTTATTAAAAATTGGTAGCGAAATAACTCTTTCTCCGTGGGGAGAACTTGTGTGGCAGCAGGTTAAACGAGAAATTTACGAGAAATGTTTTTGGTCTCCACCTTCTGAAAAGATTTTTTGGAATAAAAACTTTGAAAAAGAAGTAAATAAACTTCCAAAAGATAGAATTTATGAAATTAACAAACGAATGGACGAACTGGCTTTACATCTTGAAAAAGAAAACCATCCTAATCCAAATTCATTAAATTGTCACCAACTTGAAGGTGAAAGAGTAAAAAATGCTACCCATCAAATTAATGCTTGGAGTGATAAAGCTGCAGATAGAATTTTCGGAATTTGCAGAAACCATGAATATTTTGAGATAATTTGTTTGGGTAAACACTTGAAATCTTAAGAAAAAAATATTTTAAAAAATTTAAGCATAGGAGCTAAAACCTCCTTAGGTTATGGAATTTTTGAATAAAAATTAAATGCCAATTAAATTTAAAATTAGATTCAAATTAGAGGAACCAAAGCCTGTAGAAGAATTTACACCGGATCGTTTGCATGCTTTATTTTTGAGTCTTTTTCCTGAAAAGATAGCTGAAGAATTTCACAAACCAGCTCGTTATAGACCATTTTGCATCTGGTTTCCTGAATTTTTCAAATCTAATCAAAAAGATAATTTAATAAAAAATTTTAATTTAACTATTTCAATTTTAAAAGATGAATATTTCTCTCCTCTTCTTGGTAATCTTGTAGAAAAAGAAAAAGAATTTCATTTAGGAGACACACGCATTATTACCTTACCTTATTCTTCAAGTCTTATTCAACAAAAAGCTT
>Ga0190316_1000584_pt1 | contig 11180 bp, 8 predicted proteins | sample 48701112_MG_FD_161663 | JGI IMG/M metagenome (GOLD analysis project Ga0190316, IMG submission 161663) | Hydrothermal vent sediment bacterial communities from Southern Trench, Guaymas Basin, Mexico - 4870-11-1-2_MG | ecosystem: Environmental > Aquatic > Marine > Hydrothermal vents > Sediment ... | reverse complement strand
AAAATTCACCGCAAAGGCGCAAACCGTAGGTGTGGGCAGGCAGTGCCCACAACGCCAAGTTTTCCTGAGTTTTTTTGCGCCTTGGCGTCTTGGCGGTTCAAATTGCGGCCTCCATGTTTACCAATACGCAAGTGGGGCACTATTGATATGCTATATTAAGCGAAAAACTGTCGCCCAAAAGCTCCGTAAGACCTCGGAGGTCTGGACGTCGTTTAACTGAACCGTATTGGCCCTAAGGGGCCTTAGCACCGAGAGTCTGTCGCAGACCATGCGGCACGGCCCTAAGGGGCCTTAGCACCGAGGGTCTGCTGACCGTTGGCTCTGGGCCAGGGCAGCGCCTTGATTTGGGCGACCATAAGGGATTCTCCCTACGTTGCGGCAAATTTTCGTCCTTGGTGGTGTGTAAGCACTCATGACAACTTCTCAAAAAATGGAGGCAAGTGGCTGTGGGCGGTCTTCGACCGCAGCCCAGACGGGCACGGTCGGAGACCGGCCCGAGCTACGCGGGGGGCAGTTATTACGTCGCGGGCATCTGGTGTGGTGCATCTTGATTTTCCTGAGCAGCTGGCTCATGCCTTGTCCCACCCTCGCTCAGGAAGCGCCGGAGACTGCTCACAGCTACACCTTCGGACAAAGCGCGGAATTTACCTTGCGTTTTCCTCCCGCCGCTGCAGTGGAGGAAGTGCAATTGTTTCTACGTATCGCCGGCGCGGTGCCGGAAATTCACATACTGACTGTGAAAGACGGCGTAGCTCGCTACCACCGTGATCTCCGCGCGCAGCCTTTCCTTCCCTTCCAGCAAATTACCTACTGGTGGGAATACGAGGGTGGCGACGGCGCCCCGGTAGAGACCACCGAGACTACTTTCCTCAACGAGGACAACCGCTTACGGTGGCAAACGCGGACGGATGGCGAGCTGACGATCAAGTGGGTATCCGGCTCCACGGAACTTTTGGTTGCGGCGCTGGATATCGCCCGCACCTCTCTGGAAGAGATCACGACTTCTCTCCACAGTCCATCCCTCGGCCCTGTTACGATCTACATCTACCCCTCGCTGCCAGACCTCCAGCTGGCGCTGCGTTTATCAGGGTACGAGTGGCTTGGCGGAGAAGCGATCCCGGAGGTGGGCGTCATCCTCCTGGCTATCCCTCCTACTCCCGAGGCGATTATCCAGTTGCAGCAAGACATCCCTCACGAGCTGACCCATCTGACTCTCTACCGCCAGCTCGGCCCTCAAGGGTACGCTAACCTGCCCTGTTGGCTCAACGAGGGGTTAGCCGTTCATTTTGAGCAACGTCCTGAGGCCGCCTACGCACTGGCTCTGAAACGCGCTCGCCAAGAAAATACGCTATTGCCGTTGGCGGATCTTTGCCCCCCCTTCTACACGTTGAGGGGCGAGCAAGTACTCCTGGCCTATGCCGAAAGTCAAAGCGCAACGGGCTATCTTCAGCAGACCTACGGCTGGTCGGGAATGCGTGTGCTGCTGGATGCCTACGCCGACGGGTTAGACTGTAGCAGCGGATTGAAACGTGCCGTGGGAGCCGAGCTTCCCACCGTGGAACGAGCGTGGCGCGTCTGGCTGGAGCAGGAAGGGCAGCCCACCGAAGAGCCCCAACGCATCTGGATCATGGGGCATATCGCGTTGCGCGATTTGGCTCCCTGGCTCCTGCTGACGCTGGTTATCGTTTTACCGGGGGTGTGGTTTTTCATCGCCGCCCGTCCTACATCTCATCCCCCTTCTTCGGAGTGAAATAAGCAAAGGAGTCTTATGAAGCCGGAAACCTTTCCTGTTCTCATCCTGAACGCCCGTCCCGCAGCGGGCAAGAGCGAAATCATTGATTACTTGCAGCACACGCCGCTGGCCGAACGCCGGCAGCGTTTCCACATTGGCGAGCTTGACATCCTCGACGACTTTCCCATGCTGTGGGTCTGGTTCGAGGAGGACGCCATCCTTAGCCGGATGGGACATCCCCGGCTGCACACCGACGCGGGCAACGATTTCAAGTGGCCATACCTCTGGCAGCTGCTGATCGAGCGACTCAGCCTGGAATATGCCAAGCGGCTGCGGAATACTCCCGCTTACCACGCGCAGTACACCACCGTGATCGAATTTTCGCGAGGGAGCGAGCATGGTGGCTACCAGGCAGCCTACCCACACCTCTCCGAGGTGCTCCTGCAACGGGCGGCTGTCCTCTATATTCGCGTCTCCTACGAAGAGTCGCTGCGGAAGAACCGGGCGCGTTTCAATCCGAACCGGCCCGACAGCATCTTAGAACACGGTCTTAGTGACGAGAAGCTGGCCCGGCTCTATCGAGAGAACGATTGGGAGACATTTAGCGCGGCGAATCCCCACTATCTACTGGTCAAGGGGATGCAGGTTCCCTACGCGGTCTTCGAGAACGATGATGACGTCACCACCCCACGAGGAGCAGCGTTGGGGGCGCGGCTCGAGGAAACCTTGGGACGCCTCTGGAAGTACACTTGTCAACGTCCAAGTGAAGGCGTGCTTCGCATGGGTTGACGTTTCTGTTTAGACCTTCGGGGTTGGGATTGTATCCTCTTACCTCAACGGACACAAGGCCCTATACCACTGCCAAAAATGCAGCGCCCCTCCTTCATTTTACCCGAAGCCGAGTCAAGATTGCCGCAGACTCAGCGACCCGGTCACGTTGCCAGGTTACCGGAAGGGGCTGAATTTCACTCTCACCGGTCACAGAATACACAGTCAATCGCAGGTCGTAAATCCCCGGTGCGGCGTCCGGCGAGATAACCATCCGCACAGTGTCGGTGAGAATCTGCCCGGGTCGCCACGTACTCGTGGGCGCGCCACCATCCTGTGGCCAACGGTCAACCTGAGCAGCTTTACGCCACTGAGTATCAATCAATTGTGCTGAAACGGTGTAGTTTTGCTGCATTACAGCTGTACCTTCCCAGATAAGGGTCAGCGTCAGAGGCTTACCCGCTTCCGGCGTGAGGGTGCTTAAGTCGTAACCTGTCAGCAACATTCTTTCTCCGAAATGAACGGCGACAGGGTTGGGCACGAGACCTGGCTGCCGGGCAAGATTCACGTGGCCGAAGCGCGCGCTATCTCCTGGCGCTATTCCTGGTCCGGTGGTCGTCAGGCGGGCGCCGGTGTTAACGTCGTAAACCCCAACAGAAATGGTCAAGACATCCGGCGCGTAGGCGAGGGATGGGATACGAATGAGGTAGTGTTCTTTCCACGCTTCTCCAGGGGTCAACCACGCTGTCGAGATCAAGCCGCGTTTAGGGAAGCCATCCCGTTGGGCCACGATACGTTCGCCGGTTCCCAACAAATGGATGAAGACCAAATGATCTGTGGACGTAGGAGCAAGACCTTGCCAATACAAGTCGAGGGAGACCATGTCACCTGGATAAATGGTCGAGGTTTGCAACTCATACCCCAATAAACGCAGGCAGCCGCCGAAATCGGCGTTAATCGGGTTGGATAATCCAGTGGTCTCCTCCAGGGAAATGGTTGCAGGGGGACGGTATGCCGGCAAAATCCAGAGTGGCAGTGCCAGGAGGCTCAAAATCAACAAAGTGACAGGGAAAAAGAATGTGACCGGTAGTTTGAAACGGGGAAGACGGCGAGGAACCCATCCGCGCAGGCCCCATACGAGTCCCAGAGACCAGAGCGGGATTCCCGGAAAGACCAGCCGCCCTTGTGAAGCCATCGTCAGCGAAGTCCAACGGATGACCGAAACAAAAAGGGCTACCGGCCAGATCAAAGCCAGAGCTCGCGCTGCCGTATTTTGATTCCAGGAGAAAGGCCAGAGTTTTAGCCAGGGCTTTTTACTGTTGAAAACCCAGCTGCAGAATTGCCTCACCAACCCCACGCCTGCAACGACGGCCCCGCAGTTAAGCATTGTGTAAATCCATTGCGGCATTAGTATATTGAGACCGCCAAAATTACCCCAATAGGCGGCCATGAACGAAAACCGTTCTGCCCAGAGCTCGCGTATACCCGGGGTAAAGGTGCGTGCCCCGCTCACGTTAAGGAAGGCGTTAAGTCCCAGCCAGTCGCCGTAAAGCCGCTCATTTCTCCAATACCACCACCCCGCGATAAGCACTACCGGGATGGCCCAGGCGAGCAATCGCTTGCAGAAATCCAGCAACCAGCGTCCGGTAGGATGCGCCGGGCGGTCTGTCGTGTGCCAGGCTATCCAGAGCGACGTTGCTCCTGCCAATGGCAATAGTCCTAGAGCACCTTCTTTTGTCAGGATTGCCAGTCCTACAGCGATGCCCGTCATGAATTCGGCTTTGGGGAAAACAAGTTCACCCTTAAGGGTTTGGAGCATGAGCAACAGGGCGAGAATGGAAAGCGGGATGACTAAGGCGTCATTGTTGACCGAGGCACTGATGAAAATAAACATAGGCGTGAAGGCGTGCGTTGCAGCGCTGGCGAGGGGCAACCATTGCGACTTCGGGGCCAGTGTGCTTACCAATCGCCAACCCAGGTAGATCGCCCAGGCCCCTAAGACGACGGAGAACAGCCGTGCCAAATGCAGCGCCAGTATTGTGCCGTGCCAGGGAAAGCGTTCTAAAGAGGGGTGGTGCAGGGCCAGGTTCAAGTCATGTCTGCCCTCAGGCACGACGCCTAGCACCGCTTGAGGGTTAAACCGGTAAGCCTGCTCCATGTCGGAAGTATCAATCCCGCTTGTAATGAGAGCTGCCAAGCCGTAATAAAGAGGAGGTTGGCTTCCTTCCTGCTGCCAGGGGCCAGCCTCGGCTCCTGGTTGGAGCGGTTGTACCGGCAGTTCCCAATGAGTGGCAATGTACTGTACCATGGGAAAATGCCATAATTCATCCGATACTTCGAAGGATGGAATCAAGACACTATACGCAATTCCCAGGGCCAGGAAAATAATCACAATCAGCCATAGCGCGGCAAGTCCGCAAATGTGCAAATGGCGAATGGCGAATGGCAAATGGCGAATGGTAGACCGCAATTCTCGCATCAGACGCAAATCTCGCAGGATAATTCTATTACTGTGCTGAAAATAAGTGGGTCTCTGGGACTTTGCATGGTGGGTGTACCAAGAGATGAATTTTTCACCACGGATTACACAGATTACACTGATTTTTTTATTTTTTCGCGTGAATTCGCGCTATTCGCGGTTGATTTTGGCTCGACCATGCGAAATCCCAAAGAGCCAAATAAGTTAGTGACTGGTGACTACGGCGCGATGGCGCGATCCATATCCTCCACCAGACCGGGCAGCCCTACGTGCCCATCTACCGTCGCCAGACCGGCAGCCTGGGCCAAGACGTGCGCGGCATCCTCCTTGCGCCCCTGGGCCAGGTAGATCCGTCCCAGGGTATGCAATGCCTGCGCCTGCTGGATGTCCCATTCCGCCCAATTCTGTGCCTGCTGTATTAAGTGTTCCGCTTCCACCATACGCTCCGGCACATAATCCGCGTAGAAGTTCGCCAGGGCGTTGAGGACATCGAAGTCGTGGGGCGCGAGGTCCTGGGCATGAAGCAGATTCCCTTGTGCGGCATCGTAGTCCCCGTCCAGGATGTTAACTTGAGCCTGCGCCAGGTAAACCACGGGCAGTTGGTCATCAAGAGCCAGGGCACGGCCTGCCGCACCCTGCGCCTCTTCCAGATTCTTTCCCTGGGCCGCAGCCAACGCCAACCAGGCTTCGTTCTTCGGGCAATCCGGGTTGAGCTCCGCCGCCCAATCAAACTCGGCCGCTGATTCCTCGTAACGGCCCTCGTAGTAGAGCACAATGCCCCGCCAGAAATGAGCGGCTTCCAGATCCTCATTGAAGGAAATCGCCGTTCCCAGTTCGGCTTCTGCCTCCTCCCAACGGCGCAGGTAGAAACACGCCTGCCCCAATCCCAGATGTGCTTCTGGACGCTTCACATCCAGCGCTATGGCGTACTCAAAATCGCTCCGGGCAGCATCGTAGGCGCGCAGGCGCAGGTACTCTGCGCCACGCTGCAAGCGCAGTTCAATGTCGTTGGGCAATTGCAGAACCTGCAGGTCCAGGCGCGTGGACACCGAGGGCAACGGAGTGGGAAGTGGTGTAGGAAGAGGAGTTGGTGCGCCTTCTTCCAGATCGCCCTCTGGGGTGATAAGTTCAGTGCCGTCCCAGGTGGTTTCTGTTCCCGCAGGAGCAATCACGGTTATCTCCCCCTCAGAGAAAGGGGTTACAGAAGACGCTGGCGGTTTCGTGCGTAACACAATCAGGGCCAATGCTGTGTATACAACGCAGACCAACACAATCAAAATCCCTAAGACCACAGTTTGTCCCCGGCTCAACCCCAGGAATTTCCCGGAACGCCGGCGTTGCTTTTTTGAGGGGAGTTGTGCTTCCGCCTGTGCCGCTTCCAATCCGGCCAGAAATTCTTCGCGGGTCACATCCACGGGCTGTGGTGCGTTCGAGGGCGGGAGAATCTCCGCCGGAGGCAGGAGGGTTGGCTCCTCTACCGGTTCTGTCGCTTCAGGCTTCTGGGGAGGTTTTTTGCGGGAGGCATGGCGCTCCTTGATGGAAGCCAGAAGATTACGCCGTTTCTTTTTGGGAGGCTGTGGGGCCTCTTCCACCTCTGCCTCTCCAAATGCCTCAAAGAGACTCTCGAACTCGTCCTCGTCTGAACGTTTAGGATTCAAAATATCGCTCATCGTCAACCTCTCGCGTTGCCGGGGATAGGTATGGTTGCCGGTGTGTAGAAGATGTCCCCCTTTTTTATCATCTTATTAAGTAGGCTCTTTGGGATTTCGCATGGTCAAGTTAAGATTAACCACGGATTTCACAGATTAGCACGGAAAAAAGTAAAAAATCCGTGAGAATCCGTGTTGTGGGCACTGCCTGCCCACACTGTTCTGTGGTGAAAAATTCACGTCGCGTGGCACTTACCACGCCAAGTCCCAGAGACCCATTAAGTATAGAACGACTTGGGAGAAACACAATCTTTCAGTTCCGCCGGGCCGGTACGTGAGCGCGGAGCTTAATATTTTGGCTCTTTGGGATTTCGCATGGTCGAGTTAAAATTAACCGCGAATAGCGCGGATTCACGCGAAAAAATAAAAAAATCAGTGCAATCTGTGTAATCCGTGGTGAAAAATTCACCTCTTGGTACACCCACCATGCAAAGTCCCAGAGACCCAATATTTTGGGCTCCGGTACCCAGGTTACTATCTGACATAGACAAAATTGGAAAATCGAGCTATAATCAAAAACAGTGGTTGTGGAGTAATTCTATGTCACACAAGGAGACAGCCATGTATCCAGTAAGATGCCCCGTGTGCCGGGGAGAACGGTATGTCGAACTCCTAGTGCGCTCGGGCCGGTCTCATTGGGGCCTTCCGTCCCAAACTACGCCGACTGTGCCCGTCTGGGCATGGTCGTGGCTCGGTCAGGAGACCGGCCACAGCTGGGGGGTATTTTCGAAGCAGATACAACTGTACGTCGAGCGCCTGGTGTGCGATCAGTACGGCACGGTCAACACCAAAGGACACAGCTAAGATGGCAGCTGTCACCTTCCCCATCCGGGTGCAGCCATCGGCGACGGGCATTCGTCCCATGAATCCCTTGCACGATCTACCGGCGGTCGTCACTCTCATTGAAATGGGTTTCCGCCGGGAGATGGACCCTCAAGGTCGGAAAATGCTGGCCCGGCTGCGCCGCACGGCGCACTCTGGCCCCGTGGAACGGTTGATCTCAGGCGCGCCGAGTGGTCCACCGGGGCTGGTATGGGTCGAGGACGAGCACGTGGTGGGAAATCTTTCCCTCCGGCGAGCCGCGACGAGCGGCAGTCAAGGTTACCTCATCGGGAATGTGGTTGTGCATCCGGATTACCAGGGCCAGGGTATTGGCCACGCCTTGATGGATGCCGCCATCAAGACAGTCCGGCGGCAAGCGGGTCGTTGGATTGGCCTGGAAGTCAACGCCAACAACGTCGCAGCCTGCAGGTTGTATGAGCAGCTGGGATTTCGAGAGGTGGGGCGCACCGAACACCTGCTACGCCCGGCAGACCTACCCTGGCCCGCCGTCCCGATGACCCAGGGCGTCTGGCGTAAATCCAGCCCTAAGGATAGCGCGTTGTGGGTGACTCTGGCCGGAGCGATTTACCGGCGCCTCCAGGTCCGGGTGCTGGAGATGCAACGTGGTCGTTATATTTTCGGCGGCTGGGAGCGGCAGCTCACGCTCTGGTTATGCCGGCAACGCGAGAGCGCGTGGTTGCAGGATACGGAAACTCCGCAGCTGGCCGTGCGGGTGCAGACAGACCGCCGTTATCGCTTTCATCTCTGGGAGATATTAGCCCATCCGCTGGCAGGTGGCAGAGGGAGCGGCGAGGCCGTGGCACGCGCGTTCGCGGTGACCCGACGCGCGCCCGCCTGGCCCGTCATCTCCATGATAGCTGCAACCCAATTTGCACTGCTTGCCGTGTTGCAGGAGCTCGGCTTCCGGCGACATCGCACTTTGTTACAAATGATTCTGATGCTGGGCGACTAGCGTAGTACCAGGTATAGCTCTTTAGGATTTCACATGGTTGAGCTCAAATCAACCGCGAATCCGCTCCGGGCCGGTCCCTTCGCGGACTCAGGGCAGGCTTCCTGACCGTGCCCGTCTGGGCTGCGGTCAGGAGACCCGCAGGGCAGGTGGCCCTGCTGGGCCACGCCGGCCACAGCTATTTACCACTATTTATTGAGAAGATAAATTTTATCTCTGGACAAAAAGCCGGGGAAAGGAGGTTCACTATGGTGAATAAAGCAAAACGTGAGGAGATTTTACAGCTGCTGCAAGATGGCAAAATCACTCTGGAAGAAGCCTCGCAGTATCTGGATTCCCTGGAAGAATCTGGCGGGGAACAGGCAGCTGGCCCCAAGTCGCGTTGGTTGCGTATACGGGTGACAGACTACATCACCCAAAAAACGCAGGGGAATTTCTCTTTGCCTCTCTCGCTGGTGCGGACGGGACTTAAACTAGGCATACGATTTATCCCGCATCTCGAAGGTGTGGATGTGGCGGCACTGGAAGAAGCCCTGCTCCAGGGGAAGAAAGGCCCCCTCATGGATGTCATGGACGAGGAAAATAGCAAGCATATAGAGATTTACCTGGATTAGCGGGATGGATCGGCGGGCCTCGCACGAGCCGATCTGTCCCAGAGATACAACACGGGGCGGGAATTTTTCCCGCCCCGCCATTTCTGCTATCTCAAGGAAGGGAGGGAATCGCGCTATCGGTCCCTGTCGGGACGGTGGTGTCTCCAAGCGACGGCAAGGGCAAGAAAGGGGTCAGCCCTTCACTAGGGAGAAAGCCCCACTGGACGTTGTCAAGGTTGCGGACGAACTCCCACTGCACAACTTCGGGATAATCCCGCAGCATCTTCCCCTGGGTCGCTATGCTGTAAGCCTCGGCGTCGGCTAGCAGGCGTTGGCGTTCGGCGTCGGCTTCTGCGAGCAGCTTCGTCCGCTGCGCATCGGCCTCCGACAGACGGATCTGGCGCTCTTTCTCGTACTCTGCGGCGTCGGATTGATATTTGGCCGTCTCAATGGACTCCTGTGCAACCTGTTGCTGTTCAATGGCGTTGACGTAATCCGTACCGAAATCCACCTTACGCACTAGAAAATCCTCCAGCGTGACGCCGTACCGCTCAAATTCTGTCTGTAACCCCTCACGTACTCTATTCTCATAGGTGAAGATACCCTCGCCAGTGTAGAGCTCCTCGGCAGTATAGCTTTGCGCCCAGAGACGCGCCAGGTTACGGGAATGGGCTTTCACAATGTTTTCGACCACTTCGGCCGGGAAACCCACGTTTTGCACGATGTTGGCCGCTTCCGACACTGGAATGCGAAAAAGGACCGTGTACTTGATGTTGATCTGCTGCCCGTCAATGGTCTGAGCCGTCACGGGATAATCCCGGTAGTCAGCATTGGAGATGTCGGGGTTATCACTGGTCTCATACGACTGCACGACCGTGGAGATATCGGCTATCTGGTCAATGAAAGGGGCCTTCCAGTGCAGGCCCGGCTCGAAGACCTGGCCGGTCAACCCCCCGAAGCGGACGACCAGCCCTACCGTGCCATAGCGCACGGTGGTGTAGGCCTGATCCAGTGACAAGCCGGCAAAAACAACCAAGGTAACTACCAGGCCAATGCCCACAGCTGTAGACACTTTCCCCTTCCCACGGCGCCGCCGGATGAACCACACAACACCACCCACGAGAGCACCCAAGAACAACGCCAACATGATGCTGGGAAATGCAGCCCCCAAAAACGCTAACACTGCCATCTAAAACCTCCTTTTAGCAAATTTATTTCAGAATCTACTGAAAAAACTAATTGAACCACCAAGGGTGCAAAGAACGCTAAGAAAAATTAAGGGAAAGGTTGAAAATCTTGCGGAATCTCAGCTAAAATATAAACAATTGGCAGGTAGACTTGGAAAAACTTTGCGTTGTGGGCACTGCCTGCCCACACTGCGCACAGATTTTCACGGATTCTTCACTTTTTTCCGTGCTAATCCGTGAAACTTGTCCTGAGTCCCCGAAGGATCCGTGGTTAATTTTAACCCGATCACGCGAATTCCCAAAGAGCCAATCTTTTTTCAGGGAAGCTATTTTAGTGTTCAGACATAACCACGCTGTTTCAGCACCTCGTAAAGGACGATGGAGCCGGCAACGGCGGCATTCAGTGAATTGATTTGTCCCCGCATCGGCAGAGAGACCAGCCAGTCGCAGCGCTCCCTGACGAGCCGTCGCAGCCCGTTGCCCTCGCTACCGACCACGATGCCGAGAGGCACTCGCAGATCAATCTCGGTGTATGGTTTCGCGCCGTAGATGTCCTCCAGCCCGGCGATCCAGACCTCCGCCGTCTTGAGCTGCTCGATGGTACGTGGTAAATTAGTGACCTGCGCGACCAGGAGGTGCTCCACCGCGCCGGAGGAAGTGTTCACGGTCGCCGGAGTAACGCCGGCAGCCCGCCGCCCCTGGATGATGATGCCGTGTACCCCCGCCGCCTCTCCCGCGCGGATCAGGGTTCCTAAGTTATGAACATCCTGGATGAGGTCCAGCAGCAAGATCAAGGCCGGCTCCTCGCGTTCCTGGGCCAGCTCAAGCATGTCGTAAACCGAAGCGTAGGGATAATCCGAAACTTCTAAGGCGACCCCTTGATGATTCTCGGTCCCGGCGACGGACGTCATCTCGTGACG
>Ga0190316_1000582_pt1 | contig 11190 bp, 6 predicted proteins | sample 48701112_MG_FD_161663 | JGI IMG/M metagenome (GOLD analysis project Ga0190316, IMG submission 161663) | Hydrothermal vent sediment bacterial communities from Southern Trench, Guaymas Basin, Mexico - 4870-11-1-2_MG | ecosystem: Environmental > Aquatic > Marine > Hydrothermal vents > Sediment ... | reverse complement strand
CTCTAAGGATGTGGACTACGTGGTCAAGGAAGGCGAGGTTATTATTGTAGACGAGTTTACCGGAAGGTTGATGCCAGGAAGGCGCTATTCAGAGGGCTTACACCAGGCACTTGAGGCAAAGGAAGGCATCAAGGTAAAGAATGAAAACCAGACCTTGGCATCAATAACATTCCAGAACTACTTCAGAATGTACGAAAAGCTTGCAGGCATGACAGGTACTGCCGAGACAGAGGCCGTTGAATTCAAGAAGATATACGATCTTGATGTGATAGTCGTACCTACGAACAAGCCCATGATAAGGAAGGATCATCCTGATGTAATATACAAGACCGAGAAAGAAAAGTACAGGAGTGTAGTACGACAGATAGAGGAATGCCACAAGAAGGGTCAGCCAGTACTTGTTGGTACCATATCCATTGAGAATTCAGAAAAAGTCTCCAGCATGCTTAAGAGAAAGGGTATACAGCACCACGTACTAAACGCGAAGCACCACGAGCGGGAAGCAGAGATAGTTGCGCAGGCTGGGAGAAAAGGTGCTGTGACCATAGCGACAAACATGGCAGGAAGGGGGACAGATATAGTACTGGGTGGCAACCCGGAATTTCTTGCAAGGCAGAAAGCAGATGCCGATTCAGAGGATTACAAGGAACTGCTTGAGAAGTTCAGGAAGCAGTGTGCAGAAGAGCATGAAGATGTTGTAAAGGCAGGGGGATTATTCATACTGGGAACCGAACGTCACGAAAGCAGACGTATTGACAACCAGTTGAGAGGCCGTTCTGGCAGGCAGGGAGATCCAGGTGAATCCAGGTTCTTTCTTTCGCTGGAAGACGACCTGCTAAGGATATTTGGTTCGGAGAAGATTGCGTCCATCATGGAGAAGCTCGGTGTGCCTGACAACGAGCCCATAGAACATCCGATAATAAGCAAGAGTATTGAGAATGCGCAGAAAAAGGTTGAGGCAAGGAATTTTGACATCAGGAAGCAGCTGTTGGAATACGATGATGTAATGAATAAACAGCGCGAGATCGTATATACCGAGAGAAGGAGGATCCTCTCCGAGGAGAACTCGCGGGAATTTGTGGAAGACATGATATACGAGGTCCTTGATGGTATGGTGGCAGACTATATACCTGAAAAGGGTGCTACCAATGAATGGGACATGGATGGCTTGAGAACAAGGCTCAAGAACATGTTCGGGCTTGACCTTGGCCTGGTGCCAGACAAGGGCATGACAAGAGACGATCTCAAGGATCGCGTATTCGAGGAAATAAAGGGGCTCTACGACAGGAGGGAGCAAGAGTTTTCACCCGAGGTGATGAGGATGGTGGAACGTCAGATACTTCTCATTACCCTTGATAACCTGTGGAAGGACCACCTGCTCTCCATGGATCACCTGAGAGAAGGTATAGGCTTGAGGGGGTATGGCCAGAAGGATCCCTTGAGGGAATACCAGAGAGAAGGCTTTGATATGTTCATGGAGATGATATCCAGGATGAAAGAGCTCTCGGTCGAGAGGATATTCAAGATACAGGTACAGACCGAGGAGGATGTAAGCCATCTCACCAAGAAGGAGAGAAAGCAGAGGATGCAGCTGGGTCGTGGCCCTGTAGAGAAGGGTGTCACAGTAAAGAGAGAGGGAAAGAAGATAGGGAGAAACGATCCGTGCCCGTGCGGGTCTGGTAAGAAATACAAGTATTGCTGCGGGAGAAACAAGTGATCCCCAGGGGGTTTTCCTTTTCTGCGGCAAATGCCGACATAGACGGAACCTCAAGCCCCAAGAATGACATAGGCCTATTATACTGCAATACCAAGGCAAGCCTTTGCGGTGTATTTACAAGAAACAGGGTCAAGGCAGCACCTGTCCTCATCGGCATGGACCTGGTAAAAAGAGGAGTAGTACGTGCTGTCCTGGCGAACTCAGGTAATGCAAATGCGTGCACTGGAGAGGCCGGGCTGGATGATGCCAGGAGGCTTATAGCTGCTGTTGCCTCAAGGCTCAAGATTGATGCAGACGAGGTGATACCGCTCTCTACAGGTGTCATAGGCGTGAGGCTACCGGTTGACAAGATGTTGAGCAAGCTGGATATTCTTGCAAGGGGGCTTGGAGACAACGTGGACGCATTTGCAAGGGCCATGATGACCACAGATACCTTCCCAAAGATAGCATCAAGGAGGGTAGGGCAGGCATGCATACTAGGTGTTGCAAAAGGATCTGGCATGATAGCACCTGACATGGCAACCACCCTTGCCATTGTAATAACAGATGCGATCATGGAAAGGGGAGATCTCGAACGTACAATCAAGGATGTTGTAAGGACCACCTTTAATGCAATAACAGTGGATGGTGACACATCCACGAATGATACCCTCATAGCACTCAGCTCCAACATGTTGCATGCAGAGCTTGAAGGAGTGGAAAAGGCTATATTTGAAGTAATACAGGAACTCTCTATGATGGTAGTGAAAGACGGTGAAGGTGCATCAAAGGTTGTTCGCATCAATGTAAGTGGTTGTGATACCGACGAGGAAGCCAGGAAGGTGGGCAAGACCGTGGGTAATTCCTTGCTTGTAAAAACAGCGTTATACGGCTCTGATCCAAACTGGGGCAGGATAATGGCAGCAATAGGTTACAGTGGCGTGGACATTGATACAGGCAGTGTATCAATACACATTTCAGGCCACCCCGTTGTTGAAAGGGGGGTTGAAGCAGGGGGGTACAAGGAAGAGGATGTTAGATCAGCACTTGAGGGTAAAGACATACATATTGATATCTCTGTTGGATCTGGAAGTGGAAGTTTCACTATATGGACAACGGATCTCACGCACAAGTACGTAGATATAAATGCAGAGTACAGGTCATGATAAAAAGAGAAACAATATATGTAACGTCCGATAATATATGTTATGTAAAATTAGATCTGGCTCTCAACCAAACCTGTCTCCCCCGGCCTGTTCCCCCTGTCCTCGATAAAGATTATTGGGTCTCTTTACTTTGTACCAAGGCCTTTAAGTCCTCAAGCATGGCATACATGCAGGGTACGAGGATAAGGGTGATAAAGGTGGAAAACAGCACACCAAATCCAAGACTGATGGCCATGGGTACGAGAAATCTTGCCTGCAGGCTCCTCTCTGTGATCATAGGTGTGAGACCAAAAAATGTAGTAAGTGTTGTGAGTATTACTGCCCTGAAACGGATCTTGCCTCCACTTACAATAGCCTCATGCATATCCGTGCCTCTTTGCATATTTTTGTTTATCTCATTTATCAGTATAAGGGCATCATTCACCACCACACCTGCAAGGCCTACTATACCGAATACACTCAGAATACTCAGGTTGTAACCCATTATCATATGGCCCCAGAAAGCACCCACTATACCAAAGGGGATAGCCATCATAATGATAAAAGGCTGGATAAAGGAATTAAACGGCACGGCAATGAGCACATAAATAAGCAGAAGCGCTAAGATCATGCCCTTTACCACGTCAACCATGGACTCTTTTTGCTCCTTACCCTCCCCTGCCATTGTATACCTCAGGTCAGGGTATTTATCTTTAAGCCTTGGCATGATCTTACTCATAAGTATATGCCTCAATTCGTTTGCATTGGCGATGTTCTCATCCACGTCTGCATAAACCTCTACTATCCTCATGAGATCGTGATGCCTTATTGTGGTGTAACCCCTTTCTGTCTTTACATCTGCTACCTCTTTAAAAGGTATCTCAAGACCACTTCTTGTATGTACACGCATATCCTCTATGCTTGTAACCGTCTGTCTCTCTTTATCAGGATACCTTACAAGGACCTTTACTTCATCCTTACCCCTTTGTATCCTTAGTGCCTCAGAGCCATAGAATGCGCCCCTTACCTGTGATGCAATATCGCCAAGGGATAATCCAAGGGCCTTTCCTGACTGCTTAAGTCTCAGACGCATCTCCTCCTTCCCCGGGACAAAACTATCGTTTATATCAAACACACCTGGATATTTACTAAGCTCCTCTTTGAGTGCATCAACAGCGGATATAAGCTTGTTGTTATCCTTCATGGACAGATCTATATCAATGGGCATGCCAGCGCTGAATATCTCGCTTGTAAAGGATATGTTCTCGGCTTCAGGTACGAGGCCTGTCTGTTTTCTCCATAGGGATGCAAGCGTATCAGCGCTTATAGGCCTTCTCTTCTCGCCTTCCAGGAGCTGCACCATTATCTGGGCAAGGTTGCTTCCGACCATGGCCTCACCTCCCCTGGGACCATGCCCGGGCATTTGTACGCCTATCAAAGATACACTGTATTTAAACAGGGGTTCACTCCCCTCTGGTCTTTTCAGGTCTTCCTTTTTAAGGGCAATCCTCGCAGCCTTCTCTATACGGTTTGCTACCTCTGCTGTGTGCTCGGCCGATGTGCCTGCTGGCATTGTAAGGTTGCATGTCATGACATCGCCTTCCACCTCAGGGAAGAAGGTAAATTTAAGTACGCCCCCCTTCCATGCACCAATGGTAATGAATACAACTGTTATAAATACAGCAAATGTTACATATCGCCACCTGAGCGAGAAGCCTATAAATCTCGCATAAGGGCCATCAATAAAACGGCTGACCAACCTATCCACCTTCTTCTTTGCATACTCCGGTCTCACCTTTGTCCTTGCAAGGTGTACAGGCAGGATCAAGAGTGCTTCCAATAGAGAGCCTGATAGTACCAGGATCACAACGATGGGTATGTTACGCATTATCCTGCCCATTACGCCTGAGGCCATAAGTAGAGGCCAAAACGCTGCAATAGTTGTAAGCACAGAGAATACCACTGCCTTTGCCACATTATAGGTGCCTTCTACTGAGGCCTCCCTGGCCTCAATACCTCTCTGACGGAGGCGAAACACATTCTCTCCTATTACAATGGCATCGTCCACTACTATGCCCAGTACCATGATAAAGGCAAATAGAGAGACCATGTTTATGGAGACCGCGAAACTTGGGAGAAGCCAGAGTCCGGTTGCAAATGCAATGGGTATACCCAATGATATCCAGCCAGCAAGTCTCCAGTTGAGAAACACACCCAGCGTAATAACGACAAGTATCATACCGAATGCCATGTTCTTTAGAAGTAGATTTATTCTGCTCTTTAAAATAGAAGACATATCACTGAACGTATCAATATTCAGGCCCTTTGGCAGCCCTGGCCTGATGCCATCTATATAGGCCTTTACCTTCTTTGCAACATCCAGTGCGTTCTGTTCCCCCACCCTGTAAACCTGTATTATCGCGGCAGGCTTACCATTAAACCTGGCATAGATGTCAGTGTCTTCAAAACCTTCTCTGAGCTCTGCAATATCTCCTAAGGCTACAACCGAGCCATCAGGATCTGTGATTATGGGTATATCCCTGTATTCATCTGCATGGTAGCGTCTGCCCTTTGACCTTATGAGTATCTCTTCTGACTTGGTCTTTATGCTCCCTGCAGGCAGATCTGTGGCAGAGGCCCTGATGATGGACGCCACCTGGGGCAGGCTAAGCCTGTATCGCCTTAAATTTTCTTCAGAAATATCTATGTGGATCTCTTCTGTTCGGACAGTAGAGAGGGTGGCAAGGCTAACACCCTCTATACTTGTAATATCGTCCTTTACATTCTCTGCCACATGTTTTATTGTGCGCTCCTGGGCATCCCCGTATACAGCTATGAATATCACCTGGGTGCTCCTGGTTAACTCACGAATAACGGGTTTCTCCGCCTCATCTGGCAAGCTGGTGATGCTGTCGACCTCGGTCTTGATATCGTCAAGCAATTTTGATTTATTCCAGCCCTTCATCACGTCTACAATAATGGTTGCAAGTCCTTCCCTGGCTGTAGAATTTATCTCATCTATACCCTCAAGACCTGAGATCCTTTCCTCTATCCTGTTGACTATGGATTCCTCTATCTCAGCCGGTGATGCGCCTGTATCAACTACGGTTATGGCAATCTTATCAGGTGTGATATCAGGAAATACTTCGACCTTCATGGTCATCACTGTTATGATGCCTGCTGCGAGCACAAAGAGCATCATGAGGTTTGCACTTACGTGATTATCAATAAACCAGCCTATTATCTTCTTCATATCCTAGCCCAACACCTGAGTTCTGTGCCCTTATTGCTATCTTTCACCTGATATCCCACGCCTGAGAAAAAGATTGGACGTGTAGACTACAGGCTATCTTTTACCTTTAGCCTTATGCCCTGATCTGTGCATTGTCTTTCCCTAGTTACCCGACACCTTAAGACCTTTATCTTTTACCTCATACCCTGCATCTTGTACCTTATACCCTGTACCTTGTACCTTATGCCCCGTTATATACCCTTACAGCCATGCCATCTGTCACCACATCGAGGTGTGTAATAATAACATTATCACCGTCTTTTAGACCGGAGCTTATGATTACCTTGTCTCCAACTGTTCTTGCCACCTTTACCCTGCGGAATCTGAGCTTGCCATCTTGAAATAACCAGACAACATCTTTATGCAGGGCTGACCTGGGAACGAGTGCGGATCTCTTAAGCACATGACCTTGGATCAATACCTTGACAAAGAGACCAAAGCTAAGAGGAGGTTTGTGGCTAAAGGGCCTTTCTACACGTACAACCACGTTCACCATACGCGTCTTGGGGTCTATCATGCCTTCTGCCCTAACCACACGGCCTTTCCAGATGGTCTTTATACCGGCAATATCTGCTATAACAAGGGCTGGAGAGCCTTTCTCAGAAGTGAAACCAGGTACATCTATCCATCCTAATGCTTCTTTTTCAAGGGGCACGGATATCTCTGCGCAGGAAGTCTCATACAGGGTGGCGAGTATCTTGCCCGGAGCTACATACTGGCCTTTGTCCACTGATTCATTTATAACCATGCCTGAAAAATCCGCCCTTATCTCAGTACGCTCAAGGTCGAGACCTGCCTTATCAAGCCCTGCCTGAGCTGCCTTGAGGGCGGCTCTTGCTGCTTCAAGCTGAGGTTCCTTTGCTACCAGAGGTGGGGGTTCTTTTGTATGTGTCATGTACCATTCTTTTCTTGCCTGTTTTGATAGCTCTTCTGTCTGGAGAAGAGTACTCTTTGCATCCTCGAGTTTTGCCTCAGAGAGCATAAGGGCAAGCCTGTAATCCCTCTGGTCTATCCTCATGAGTAGATCCCCTTTATTGAAAGTCCCTCCCTTAACCATTTGAGAGGATACGTATGTAAGTTTACCTGAGACCTGAGGTATTACATCCACCTTGTGTAATGGTCTCACATCCCCATAGCCATCTACCACGATCCTGTTTCTACCTGTTTTTATCTTCAATGTCTCTACAACAGGAAGGTATGCTTCGGGCCTTCTCTTCTTTACTTCGGGCTTGGTCTTCACAATAAACACTGATAACCCTATCCCCACTATAATGATGGTTATTGCAACAGCTGCATGTAAGATCATCCTTCTGTTCATGGCATCAATCACCCTGTTTTTTGTCTATCTGCTCTAGTGAGACCCCTCCAAGTGCACGGTACAGGGATACCCTGTTGGTAAGTATGGCAAGATCCACATTAGAAAGCTCATCCAGTATATCCAGGTAAGCCTTACGGGCACCTAGTACTTTTGTGTAATCTACAAGCCCTCCGCTGTATCTGGACTCAATAATACTTAAGGAGGACGCTGTATTTCCTTTTATTTTCACAATGTCCTTTCTTCTCTCTAAGAGCTTGTGCTCTGTCATAAGGGCATTCTCTACTTCAAAAAATGCATTGAGCACTGTCTTTGCATAATCCATCTGTACCTGTTTGTACTGTGCCTCCATGGCTCTCTGCTCTGCCTTTAGAGCACCTGCATTGAATATGGGCTGGGTTATTCCCATTGCCATCTCACTGAGCATGCTATCTGGTCGGATCAACTCTCTAAAAGAATCACTTATATAACCATAGGTTGATGTCAGCTTGATACTTGGAAAGCGGGCTGCCTTGGCAACACCTACCTGGGCGTTTATTGACTTAAGCCTTGCTTCTGCTGCCCTGATATCAGGCCTTCTCTCGAGTAGTTCTGACGGGATACCAGAAGGTACAGGGCTCATCTGATCCACATAATCGAAAGTATAATCTCTAATATAGGAAGAGATATTCAGGGATGTCTGTTTACCGGCATGCCCTGCACTGGGAAAATCATATGGTAGCTGACATACAGATACCTTTTGCCTTGTACTCGGATATTTCCCAAGGAGCACACAGATCTTTTGCCTTGTTGTGTTGAGCTCCTGAACAAGGGTGGTAAGCCTTGATTCCAGCCGCTTCAGTTCTGTGCTGGCATTCTTCAGTTCTAGGATCCCGGTTATTCCCCTGTTATATCTTTCCTCTGTAATCCTTAAGGTATTTTTCTGGTCATCTATTATGGCCTTTGCAAGATCAATACGCTGCAAAAGGGCCTGTTCCTGAAAGTACAGTGCTGCAGTCTCTGCTATGATGGAATTTATAACAGAGTTTCTCGTGTCCCTTGCCTCCAAGAACTGTTCTCTGGCTGACTCATTCAGGCTGGCGATCCTTCCCCATATATCAAGCTCGAAAGATGCTGCAGCAGCAAGGTTGTACGTATCCACAGTACTTCTTTTTCTGTAAACCGATGGTAGAGTAATACCAAAGGTCTCCCTGGTTTTTGCGGCCCTGCCACTCAGGTCGAGCCTGGGTAGTCTCTGAGATCTTGCCTGTATGAGCTGGTAATGCATCTGTACAATCCTGAACGCACTAGCCTTTATATCAAGGTTATTGTTTATGGCCTGATCAATAAGCCTATCCAGCTTCCCATCATGGAAATCCCTCCACCACATCCCTGAACCCTTGAGATGTGATTTTAAAGCCCTTGAACCCTCGAACCTGGGTGGTATATCTATATTCGGCCTGTGGTATTCAGGTCCTACATGTACACATCCTGCTACTAACAGTATAATGACCGCTAAAAACTTCATCATGTCTCTTTGTCTTTTATGTTACAGCCAAGTCCATAGAGAGAGAACCTGGTTACATGTTCTACGAGCTTGTCCCTGTATTTGTCCGTGTACTCTCTACCCGTTACCTTGCTTATAGGTAGCCTCCCAAATGTGAAATACAGGATCAAGGCAAACACGCTTATCACATCAAGCAAAAGCTCTTCATCTGATATACTTTTGAGATCCGGACGTAGCAAAGCAGAGACCTCTGCAACAAAAGGACGTATTACATCCTCTACCATCATGTCCAGGGCCTTTGTGGGATTCGTTAGCTCCCTTGCCATGAGCTTATGGTGTATCTCAACCTCTTCTTGGCTTAAAGGGCCATGCATATATGCCTCCGTAAGTGCCCTGACCACAGTCTCTACCGTGGTCTTCTTTTCTGACTTGATACGTTTCCAGAAAAAATCCCTTATACGTCTTGCCCTTGGTATCATGTGGTGCCTGAATACATCCAGGTATAGGCCCTGTTTTCCTTTGAAATAATAATTCACTGCAGCTAGATTGCACTGTGCATACCTTGTGATATCGCGAATGCTTACATGGTCATACCCATCTGCGGCAAATAGCACTTCTGCCGTATCTAGTAGCCTTTCCCGAACACCTTTATCTAATCTATCAGTCTTCATACAAATGTATGTATTAAACATTTGTTTTGATGTCAACAGGATTGTTTGTAAGGTAAGAGATACAGGTCTCGGGTACTAGGAAAGGACAAGGTACAAAAGGGCAAAGGCACAGAGTTCTAAATAAGCTCTCAGCTCTCAGCAAAGTAAGAGAAGTTGGGGGCTGAAAGCTGATTGTTTTTTCCTGGCGCCCTGTTACCGGTGCCTGATGACTGCCATCACACCGAGCCCTTTACAGACTTCTTTATGGTATCCTCTATGATATCGTGTATCCTGGGTGGTATGCCTTCAATGCCTATGTCAAGGAAGCCCCTTATTATGAGTGAGCGGGCCTCTTCTTCAGTGAGTCCCCTTGACATGAGATAGCTTAATTCCTTTGATGATATCCTCCCAACAGCTGCCTCGTGCGACAGATTTATGTCAGGATGTGAGCCCTTTAGCTCTGGTATGGTGTGTATAACGGCATTTTCGTCAAGCAACAGGCCGCTACATTCCATGTGACCCTTACAGCCAGGCCTTTTGCCTTCTATCATCTGCCTGGATATCACAATCCCTGCTTCGCTTACCACCCTGCTTATAATCTCGGCACCTGAGTCTTCCCCCTCAAGAACTGCCCTTGCACCCATGTCAAAAAAGGAATTGTTCTTTGAGTATATGATGGAATGAAACCTTGCAGAACCACCTGCCTCTACCCATGCAGTTGGGTATGCAACCAGTTTTTTAACAGATGTCATTGCAGCATAATTGGAGACAAACCTGGCACCTTTATCCACGCGTATGCCGGTTACTGGATAGACCTCAATGTTCTCACCCCAGTTATGGAGCATGGTGTAGCTGAGAGACGCGCCTTCAGCTATATACACCTCGGTTATACCAATGTGTCTTCCCTGGAAGACCTGGCAGGATGTTGTGCAGCCATTTAGTATATTTAAGGTAGAGCCTTGGCCCAGGTCTATTATATTATGTATTACCTGCGTGCTACCCGTTGATCCAAGCATGAAAGCAGCCTGCACCGGTTCATCTATCTTTACACCAGGTTCAACCCTTATGTAATATCCCACGGGTTTTGCCTCTGAAGCCAGGCGTGTATACTCGCTCTTGTTCTTGTCTGCCAGGTTGAAATAGAGTTTTTCCCGTACACGCGGGTATTTCTCAATGGCATCAAATATGGGGATGACCTCAAGGCCATCGACCGCATACATGCTCTCGAGTACAGATGCATCCATGACAAGGAAATTTCCGCAGCTCGGCAGTCCGCCATAACCTATATCTTCTAACCTACTGTTTTCATTAGATATTATCTCATCAAGTCTCTTGTTCTCCACCTGTATCTCCCCTTACCATGTCCTTGTAACATTCCATGCACTGGCTATAGCCCTTTTCCCTAATCTCTGCCAGTATCTCTGATGGCGATCCACATCCAAGTATATATCCACCCACTATGACGCAGGCAGTGTCAGCTCTTATGTAGTCCAGGATGTAGCCTGTGTGCGTTATTATTATGGCAGAGCGCCTCCTCTTTCTTAATGGTTTATCCTTTTCCAGTATAAGGCTTAATGCCTTTGATATGATGGATATGTTCTCTATG
>Ga0190316_1000580_pt1 | contig 11202 bp, 13 predicted proteins | sample 48701112_MG_FD_161663 | JGI IMG/M metagenome (GOLD analysis project Ga0190316, IMG submission 161663) | Hydrothermal vent sediment bacterial communities from Southern Trench, Guaymas Basin, Mexico - 4870-11-1-2_MG | ecosystem: Environmental > Aquatic > Marine > Hydrothermal vents > Sediment ... | reverse complement strand
AATCACTTTGTAGAGATAGGTTATGTAGAAAAGGTCTATAATGAGAAGATAGCTAGTGCCTTAGGTCTATTTAAGGGTCAAATAACCATTATCATCCATACCGGCTCAAGGGGCCTAGGGCATCAGGTATGCGATGACTATATCAGGATTTTGTTAAAAAGCAGTGCAAAATATGGAATTGAGCTACCAGATAAACAACTTTGTTGTGCCCCTATAGACTCAGAGGAGGGCCAGCAATACCTCAGTGCCATGGCATGTGCAGCAAATTTTGCATTTACTAACAGGCAGTTGATCAGCCACTGGGTAAGGGAGACATTTGAAAAATTCTTTAATAAATCCTTTGAAGAGTTGGGGCTTTTCCTCATCTATGATGTCTGTCATAATATTGCCAAGATAGAGACCCATAAATACAAAGGGAAAAAGATAAGGGTGTGTGTTCACAGAAAGGGGGCTACGCGTGCCTTCCCCCCAGGGCACCCAGATCTCCCAGAGGATTATAAAGAGATTGGACAACCGGTGCTCATCCCTGGGGATATGGGTAGGTATTCCTATGTCTTGGTGGGGACAAAGGGGGCCATGGAAGAGACATTTGGGAGCACCTGTCATGGGGCAGGGAGGGTAATGAGCCGCCGTGAGGCCATAAGGTCTGCAAAGGGGAGGAATATAGAGAAAGAAATGGGCAAAAAGGGCATCTATGTAAGGGGTGCAGGCAGAAATACACTGATTGAAGAGATCTCAGAGGCCTATAAAGATGTAGCAGATGTGGTAGAGGTAGTAGATGGTGCCAAAATAAGTGCTAAGGTAGTAAGGCTTAAGCCTCTAGGGGTGGTCAAAGGATAGACTTTTCCTTAATCCTTATATCTGCCCCTTTCTTTAGATTTGACAACCAGCTATTGAAAAAAATTGCCCTTCGGACTGAGAGGAGATCTTTTATAAATGACTCCCTTTCGGTCTCAAAGGCCTTCTTATCTGGTTCCTTGCGCTTTAAAAATTTTAATACATAGAAGTTTTTACCAATCTCAACCACCTTATCTAGATAAGGCCTTGAAGGGCCTAAAGAAAATAACTCCCTCTGGATGGTTGGTTTATAGCCTATCTTTGGGATATTTTCGTTGATACCAAAAAAACCGGTCTCTTGTATGGTAAGCTTGTATTCCCTTGCCAACTGAGAAAATTCTTTCCCTTCTTTTAATTTATTAATAAAGCCTTCTGCAGCCTTTTTTGCCAATTCCCTTTCCTTTTCTTTTATATAATCCTCTTTTACCCTCTTTTTGATCTCTGAAAATGATGGCACAGAGGCATCCTTTTCGGCAATAACCTGGGCCAAGAAATAGGAATTTTGGGTCTTTAAGGGGGGACTTATCTCACCCCTTTTTAACTTCAGTATCTTTGGTATTAAACTATAATGGATACCTTTGGGATGATGTTGATTACTAAAAAAATCTGTTTTTCTTATAGGAATTTTAAAATCATCTGCTGCCTTTTTCAGGCTATTGTCCAAAATGGCCTGGGCATATAGACGATTGGCCAGTTCCTCTGCCATTTGATTTGCCCTTTCTTTTTTGATTCTTTGGACAATTTGTGTCCTTACCTCAGGAAGTTTTTTGGTATATGCCTCCTTTATATCTTCAACCTTAATAATATGGAATCCAAACCTTGTCTTTACCAAATCACTTATTTCCCCCTTTTTAAGAGAGAATGCTACATCTTCAAAGGGTTTAATCATTGTATTGCGCCCAAACCACCCCAAATCCCCGCCTTTGGCAGCAGTAGACCTATCCTCAGAGTATCTCTTGGCCAATTTGGAAAAGTCCTCTCCTTTTTTTGCCATTTCCAATACCTTTTTGGCCTTTTTCTTTATCTTTTCAATCCTTTCTTTTGATGCATCAGTTGGTATCCTAAACAAGATGTGCCTTGCATGCACTGTCTTTGGCTGATAAAAATCTGACTGGTTTACCTTATAATATTGCTCTATTTCCTCATTGGTAGGTTTTATCTCTGGGATAAATTGCCTTTCGGAGATATTGACATAATCTATCTTTAATTGTCTGGGCACTAAATAATTGTCTTTGTGTTTCTCAAAATAGGCCCTTAGTTTTTCCTCACTAACATTGACCTTTTTGTTAAAGGCCTCTGGCTTAAAGGTTACAAACTGCAAATTAATCTGTTGTTTTTGCCATTTGTAGGCCTCATAGGCCTCTTGTTCAGAGACATGGGCCAGGCCCTGGATGGCATTGCGTAGGTAGGACAATATTAAATCTCTCTTTAGGTTTTCCTCAAACTGTGCAGGTGTGTAGTGATGTTGTCCCAAGATTGTTTGATAAAGTGTTGGGTCAAACCTCCCATTTTTTTGGAAGACTGAATAATGCGTAATAATTTCACGAACTTCGTCTTCAGAGGCAGAAACACCCATCTTTTTTGCTACTTGAATTATTAATTTGCGCTCAATTAAACTGTCTAAGACAGTTTTTTTGAGATTTAGTCTCTTGATCCAATCCTCATTAAAACCCTTAAAACGGGCCCTATAACTATTGATTACCTGTTCATAGGCCAAGGCAAATTCCTTGTAATAAAGTGGCTCTCCATTTATGTAGGCCAGGATACTGGCCCTACGGGCGCGAAATGAACCCACACCCCAGAAGATAAATACTATAATAATCACTAAAAAGACAAACTTAATTAACCAAGATGTTGCATGTTTTCGCATCAAATTTAGCATAGTTATTTAACCATAGGGAAGACTATAGAGGGGGATTGCCTTTTGTCCAATTTTGCACCAACAGGCCGGCCACAGCCCATACAATAATACTCATACTTATCACCTTCAGGCAAGATCAATAAGAGCCTCTTTTTCACAGGCATTGCCCGTCGACAATGTGGGCAATAAAGAGAAGTGGCTTCAAACTCCTGATAATCTGATTGGGTTTTGGTCTGCATAATTATACCCCTTGATATGCAGATTTAATTAGACCCCTAATATAGTCTTCAGGACTGAGCAACGCCTCTCTTGTAATCTCAAAGATATCCTGTCCTGTACGATCCTTTACCAGTTTAAGTCCTAATTCTAGGTCTTTGGCAAATCTTTGGCATATAGAAATTATATCTGAATCCTCTTTTATAGCATGTGTCAATAAAACATCTATTGCCTCATCACAAAAGCGGCATTCTAAACCAGTTTCCTCAAAGAAATCCCTCTCAAATTCTCTAATTTCTTTAATATACTTTGCCAGTTGTTTAAATGCATAATCTATATCAAAATAAAACTTGTGATAAAAATCAACAATTAATGAGATCCTCTCCTCTGTGAGTCTTAAACCATATTGTTTGGCCAAACCCTTAGATTTATTATCAATTACCCTCCTTAAATACTCCTTTTCTGCAGCAATTGCCTCCCAATAACGTCTCTTATATAAATCTTCTGTATGGCATTCTAACAACCTTTTAAGCTCCCCGACTGGATCCTGCACTACCTCCTTTGTAACGACAAATTTATTGATATTGGTAGATGGAAGTGCCCTTTCAAAGGGTAGGATGCACCTTTCCACCACACTCACCAGACCTCGGGCCCCTGTCCCTTCAGCGGCTGCCTTTTCTGCAATCAGCCGGAGTGCCTCGTCTTCAAAGACAATGTCAATACCATAGGCATGAAAGTCTTGTTTTTTTGCATTGATAATACTGCTATTTGGATTCTTTAAGATTTTATAAAGGTCATCTACCTCCAAATTGTCAAATACTACAAGTACAGGGAGTCTGCCAATAAATTCTGATTCAAAACCATACTTTATTAGGTCTTCTGCCTTTACATATTTAAGATAATCTTGGTCTTTCTTAGAATCTATTTTGGCCCCAAAGCCTATACCTTGTCGATTAAGGCGTCTTTTGATGGTCTCCTCTATTCCATTAAATGCACCACTCATGACAAAAAGGATATGACGTGTATTAATTGTTTTCTTCTCACGTCTTCCGGTACGCCTATATTTCTCTAGTGCCTCAAGCTGTGAGATAGGGTCATAAGGCGTTCTTAAATCTACCTCTGTCTCCTCCATAGGTTTTAATAGGCAACGTTGCACACCCGTGCGGGAGACATCTGGTCCAATAACATTCCCACTGCTGGCAATCTTATCAATTTCATCTATGTAAATAATGCCAAATTGGGCTAGTTCTACATCCCCATCTGCCTGATGCACTAACTCCCTCACCAAGTCTTCTACATCACCCCCTACATAACCCGTCTCACTAAACTTTGTGGCATCGCCTTTTACAAAAGGCACACCCAACCTTTGGGCTATCAATTTCACCATATAGGTCTTACCTACCCCTGTAGGGCCCATCATTAATATGTTGTTCTTGATATAATTTGTGTATTTCCACCCTTGGTGTCTTTGGCTAAGCCAATATCTCACACGATTAAAGTGGGTGCAAATTTTGGTAGCCAAAATGGCCTTTGCTTGATCCTGTTTAATTATGTATTGGTCTAAGTAGGCAATCAATTCCTCAGGTTTTAAATCAAACTCTATTTTAGACAATATACCCTTTCCAGGATATTTCTCTTTTTCTTTTGACTTTGGGTGGGGAAAGGAGGTGGAAATTATCCTCACCCTATGGCCGTATTTTTTTGCTAAATATTCATTTAGCTCTCTTTCTAGTTCCTTTTGCGATGGCAATCCATCGTGCATATCATTATTTTAAATCCTTATTGTCCCTTTGGCAAGGTATTGCATGTATCTAAAACCTGTGTTAAAGGTGCTTTATATTAAAAATAAGGAGATTGTTATGGCAGAGACAACGGTGTTAACAAAACTAGAGGTGAGTTTTTCTGGGATTACCTTTAATATGGAGGGTCAAGAGTCGTTTGTAAGGGAGGGGTGGGAATACCTCAGAAATCAATTACTGCCCTATCTAGAGGAGGCACTTGGGGGACGCAGGCCACTAGCAAAATTAAAAAGATCAGAAATTGCAGAGCTTTATAAGGAGAAGAGCCCCCGGAGTCAAACAGAAACGGTCACAGTTTTTGCCTATTATCTTAAGCACTTTGAGGGAAAAGAGGAATTTACCCCCCTTGATCTAAAACGTTTTTATGCAGAGTTGGGGCTTCCAATTTCTAGGAAAATTGCGCAATCTACATGGGATGCATATAATAAACGTGGATTTTTAATCAAGGGAGATAAGAGGGGGTCTTATAAGATTTCCCCAAAGGGTGAAGAATTTGTAGAAAAGCAATTGCCAAGAAAAAGGTCATGAGACCACTAATTCAAGTTGCGCTGGACTTAATAGATAAAGGGCGGGTACTGAATATAGCTGAGATAGTAGCCCCTTATGTGGACATTATAGAGGTAGGTACCCCACTACTTAAGGCAGAAGGGATAAAAATTATAGAAACATTAAAGGAGAGATACCCAGATAAGTTATTATTGGCGGATACAAAGACCATGGATGTGGGGGCAATAGAGGCAAGATTGGTATTTGATGTGGGTGCAGACATCATGACTGTTTGCGCTGCCGCTGAAATAGAGACTATATCAGCCGCCATAGGTGAGGCCCAAAGGCAAGGTAAAAAGGTAATGGTGGATTTTATTGGGGTTGAAAATAAGATTTTAAGGGCAAAAGGCATTGTCTCGCTCAGGCCTCACTATTTCAATCTACATACGGCCATTGATGTGCAGAGGTCTAAAGGAAAGTCCTTTGAGGAGATAAAGGCATTTAGCAAAGCATTTTCTGTACCACTGGCCATTGCCGGGGGATTGGTACCTCAAGATATTGCAAACTTAGCGCCCTTTAACCCTTCAATTCTTATCTTTGGCAGTTTTATTACAAAGGCATCTGACCCAAAGAGGGCCGTTTTGGAAATAAAAAAGGAGATAGATGATGTATTATCGTGAGATCTTAAAGGAGATAATGAATATAACAGATAGAATCAGTCCTGATGAATTTAGGGAATTTATAGAAATTGTCATAAATTCACCAAGGATTTATGTAGTAGGGGCAGGGCGCTCTGGTATGGTGGCCAAGGCATTTGCCATGCGTTTGGTCCATCTGGGAATAAAGGTATTTGTAGTAGGTGAGACAGTTACACCAGCACTGAGGGAGGGGGATACACTCTTGGCGGTCTCCAGCTCAGGGAAGACAGCATTGGTAGTTGAGACTGCAAAGGCGGCCAAATCCTTAAAGGGAAAGGTAGTTGCCATAACAAGTGACCCTGATGCACCTTTGGCAGGGTTGGCAGATGCCATAGTACTTATTCCCACAAAGGTAAGACCAAAGGAGTATCCCCATTATGAGGTGGGTGAATTAATGGGCACTCCATTTATGCCCCTAGGTACGCTATTTGAGACGTCTGTTATGATATTTTTTGAGGCATGCGTAGTTGAGCTCATGAATAGGTTGGGTGTAAAAGAGGAACAGATGAAAAAAATCCATGCCAATATATGATTAGAGAAAACATTATGGATGAGAGGTGGCTAAAAGAATTTCAGCAAAAATTGGGGGCGCTGCAAAGGATAGGAAAAGAGGTCAAAAGATGGCAACGTTACAGGAAGGATGAAAAGTCTTTGTTCCTGTTAGAGGAGAGCCTTAATAAGATTCAAAGATATCAAAAAAAGGCCTCTGGTCTTGAGGCATTAATCCTTGAGTTAGGTGAATTTTGTAATAAGGAGAGGGAAGATATAGATATTTTAAAACAGAGATTTAAAGGCAAATTGGGTAGTGAGTTGGCAGCAAGGCTACCTGGAATAGAGGTATATGGAAATCTGCCAGAGCTTAAGGTAGGGCTCTTTACCCTTGAATTTTTACTATCAAAGGGTGAGGTAAAGGTCTGGTATGGTCCAAAGGTAGAATTTATATGTAAAAGGTCTTTAGCAAAGACAGATTTAGCAAAATTTATTAAAGATGCATACGAGACATTAGAAAAATCAGGGCTCAAAGGGGACACCTTTCTCAATTTACTATGGAGGTCTTATGAGGGTCTGTCTACATCACTGGGCAGTGCGGTGCCACTCTCTAAGGTCTTGCAGCAGATGGCCTGGCTCCAGCAAAAGAGGGCATTTTTGATTGATCCCAAAAAGGAGAACTTCAAGGGCTATGGTAGGGTACAGTTTAGTTATGATCTATTTCGCACATCAAAGAGGACATACAATGACTATGAATTCCGCTTGATAGTGGCTACCCGTGAACAGACAAAGGACAAAAAGGACTTTCTCTGGGTGCCTACAAGTAGGCGAGGGGAAGGTGGATATTTTTCGGCACTTAGCTTTAAAAGGATTTGAGGAGGGGATATGCCTCGTATATTGGTACTGCATGGGCCAAATCTTAACCTATTAGGGCAGAGGGAGGCCTCTATCTATGGCAATACATCACTGGAGGAGATAAATAGGTTGATAAAGGAGGAGGCAGATAAATTGGGCTTAGAGGTCACCACCTTTCAATCTAATTATGAAGGAAGACTTGTAGAGGCCATTCAAGATGCAAGGGGAAAATATGACTTGATCATTATAAACCCTGCTGCCTATACACATACTAGCATTGCATTAAGGGATGCCATCTTGGCAGTAGATATTCCTGTTATAGAGGTGCACATTTCTAATATATATAAACGTGAGGCATTTCGACAAAAGTCCTATATCGCTGGTGTAGCCGTAGGCCAGATCTGTGGGTTTGGTATAAATAGTTATCTTTTGGCCATAAGGGCCGCCGCAAAAATTATTCAGGGGGAGAAAGGTGTATAGCACTAGCGATTTTAGAAGGGGACTAAAGATTGAATTTAAGGGAGAGCCATACGAAATTATTGAATTTTTACATGTAAAGCCAGGAAAGGGACAGGCATTTGTAAGGACAAAACTAAAAAATCTAATCACAGGGAGCGTGCTTGACCACAACTTCAGGATTTCAGAAAAGATTGCCCGCCCAGATTTGGAAGAAAAGGAGATGCAATATTTATATAGAGAGGGTGATACCTACTGCTTTATGGACTTAAAGACATATGATCAAATCTTTTTAGAGCCAGATATCCTTGGGGAAAAGGAGGGGTTTTTAAAGGAAAACATAACAGTAGAGATGCTTTTTTTTAAAGGAAGGCCTGTAGGGATTGAGCTACCAACTACTGTGGATTTAAGTGTGGTAGAGACAGAGCCTGGCATTAAGGGGGATACCGCCTCAGGGGGCAGCAAACCAGCAAAATTGGAGACGGGTCTAGTCATTCAGGTACCACTGTTTATAAATGAAGGGGATACAGTGAGGGTAGACACACGCACTGGAGAATATGTAGAAAGGGTAAAATAATTGTATGAATTAAAGGTCATAGAGGAATTTTCGGCCGCACACAGACTCAGTGGTTACAAGGGGAAGTGTGAATCACTTCATGGGCATAACTTTCAAGTAGAATTGATTGTCCAGGCAGAAGATGTAGGAGAGCATGGGATGGTGGTGGATTTTAAAAACCTAAAGGGCCTTCTTAAGGATTGTCTAGACACACTAGACCATAAATATCTAAATGAAATCCCACCTTTTGATAGGAAAAATCCTACCTCAGAGTCCATTGCAAATTATATCTACCACTTTATAAAACCAAAACTTCCTGAGAATATCTGTTTCTTAAAAGTGTGTGTTTGGGAATCAGAGAATTCTTGTGCTAGTTATTGGGAATAATGCTTTTTATAAAATTAATGGCAGTTGTAACCACTATAATTTTCCCCATTATATATAAATTATTTGGTGAAAAGGGTATTAAGGCCTGGCAGTTGATTTTATATCAGATAGGTATCGAGAGGGCCAATACCTTAAAGGATGCATTAGGGGTAGATGTAAACGATGCCAGGAGTCTAGGTCGTATATTGGACTATGACGATAGCCTTGCTGGGGTAAAGGGCATCTGGGTGGAAGAGAAGAGGGGAAAGGCCACAAAGGTAGTAAAGGTATGTCCTATAGGGCGGCTTCTTAGACCTGAAATATGTACAAACATTATAGCGGCCATGGAGGCAGGGACATTCTATCCATTGAACCCAAGGATAAAGGTGCCAGAGGTTACAAAGCTTATCTCTAAAGGGGATGATTGCTGTATTGGCACCATTGAACTTCCTTATCTAGATAAGGAGGTAGCAGACAAGACCTCACCTTATAGTACAGGCAAAAGATATCCTACAATAGCTGTCCCTGGTCTAAAGAAAAGGCTTTTTCTGCAATCAATAAGGGGTTTTATAAAGGCAATCCTAAATTTTTTTAGGTATGGTATAAGACAAGAGATGTATTGGTATGATTTTTTCAAATATAAACCATAAAGCTATATCAATTCAGCGGTCCATTTGCTCACTGCCTCAATGACCTCTTTACACTGCCCAGTGCTTGGCCTGCCCTTTAAGATACTATGACAGTCTGCACTACCAAATCTGGAAGTAAATGCCCTGTATAAAATGCCAACACGGGAACTGGCCCTAAAAGAGGGATGCAACCATTCTCTATGAAAGACCTCTCCCCCCTCTTTAAGTGCAAACAACCCTGCCTTCATAAGGGTAAATGGGTGTGTCCTGCCTATCTCCTTTCCATAAACCGCTCCCAAGGCAAGGGCCCCGCCTACTAGTGCGCCACATATATCACCTTGAAACGATAAACCCCCAGATAGACCCGGTGTGATCTTAAGCAATGGGTCTATATCCAATCCCTTCTTTAAGGAAATTTGTAAAAGTACCTCCCTGGCGCAATCAAATCCCTTTTGGGTAGGACCTTCATCTTTATGGGAGTCAATAATCTCAAATACAGAGGCAATAGAGGTGTAGACGAGCCTAAGGCATACAATCCCTTTTATGAAAAATCGCCTTATGTCATATCCCTGTTTAAACCTTACCCCAGTGATATCTCTACACTTGCTTGTGCCAAAACGGCCCTTGAATGCACAATAATACCTCTTACAATCATGATATATGTGTCTGTGTCCGCTCAAGGCCAAGGCCAATATACCACCCACTAAGGCACCACATGTATCACCTTCATGGCCAAAGCCACCACCAAGCCCGGCTGCTGCCTTTATAATATGTTTATCTCTATAACCTATAAACCACTCCGTGGCAGAGAGGACTGCCTGGGCTCAGGTGGCCCCACCCAAGATATATCTTATAGATTCAGAAAAGGCCCTTTCTATCCTAAACAGCATTCTTGTTTAATCTTTGTTCCCATTGCCATGCTGTTTTTATAATAAATGCCAAGTTGTCATGATCAGGAGACCAATTAAAGAGGCGCTTTATCTTCTTGTTGTCTGCAATGAGAACAGGTGGGTCACCAGGCCTTCTTTCTGTCTCTATGACAGGGAAATCTATATTTGTAATCTCCTTTACTACTTTGATGACCTCCCTAACCGAATGTCCATGTCCATAACCACAATTTAAAATCTGGCTGCCTCCACCATCTAATAAATACTCAAGCGCTAGAATATGGGCCTTTGCTATGTCATTTACGTGGATAAAGTCTCGAATACAAGTCCCATCTGGGGTAGGGTAGTCAGTGCCATAAAGCTCCAAGGCAGAAAAAATACCCAGGGCCGTTTTTAAACAACGTGTAATCAGGTGAGTTGGATTTTTTGAGACCTGTCCTATTCTGCCCCCAGGGTCTGCACCAGCAACATTAAAGTACCGTAAAGAGATGTGTTTAAAATCATAGGCCTTGCTCATATCAGATAGTGCCTTTTCAACAAAGACCTTAGACTCACCGTATGGATTTATAGGTTTTAAGAGTGTATCTTCTGTAACAGGGACCCTTTCTGGAATGCCATAAACAGCGGCCGAAGATGAGAAGATAAAATATCTTATATTAAACTTAATGCAGGCCTCTAAGAGATTTAATGTGTTACAAAAGTTATTTTTATAATACTTTAGTGGTTTTTTAATGCTTTCAGGGACAACAATATCAGCTGCCAAGTGAATAACTGCATCTGGTCTAAATTCTTTAAAAATTTTTTCTATAAGATGTTTGTCTTTTAGGTCGGCTACAACTAAACGGCCATAGAGTACAGCCCATCTATGCCCAGTTGAGAGGTTATCAAAGGTTAATACCTCATATCCCCTCTCACCCAGGATCTTCACAATATGGCTACCAATATACCCGGCCCCGCCTGTTACAAAGACCTTCATGACCCTTTCAATCTAACTTATTAATATTAGAAAGTCAAATAATTCCGACATGGCATGGTGGCAATTCCTAGGCCAATATTTTCCAGACAAT
>Ga0190316_1000579_pt1 | contig 11215 bp, 11 predicted proteins | sample 48701112_MG_FD_161663 | JGI IMG/M metagenome (GOLD analysis project Ga0190316, IMG submission 161663) | Hydrothermal vent sediment bacterial communities from Southern Trench, Guaymas Basin, Mexico - 4870-11-1-2_MG | ecosystem: Environmental > Aquatic > Marine > Hydrothermal vents > Sediment ... | reverse complement strand
GAGTTTGTGGAAAGATTCCCCGTCAAAGTCTTGAAAACGCCGGGGAGAGGGTACATATCTGACATGAAATATGCCATTAAGAGACTCGATCTTAAGGAGGTTTTAATAATATCGGCTGATCTTCCCTTGGTTACTGGCAGAATCATCGATAGAATCGTAGAAAAGTATAATGAATGTGATAAGCCCGCTTTGACTGTTGCTGTTCCGCTGGAAATGAGGAAAAAACTCGGTCTAAAGGGAGAATACGTCTTTAAAGTTGATTGTATACCTGTAGTTCCGGCTGGAATAAACTTGATAGATGGAAGAAGAATAGATGAGGAAGAGCTGGAGGAGGAAGTACTCATTTTAAAAGATTATCGTGCCGCCGTAAACGTTAATACACCTCTGGATCTCAGTATCGCTGAAAGATTGCTCTCGGAAAGATTACGGAGATCAACAGTGCCACTGGAAGAGTTCTCTTGAGACCTTTCGTAATGTCTAAATCGTCTAGATAGCCTTAAGGGCAAGTCTTAACTTTTAGAGATGACTTCTCTCCTTTTTATGGCGGAGATCGAACCTAATGGAATTACGTAAATAGAGTTTGTTATAGGATTCTTTTCGACGAGAACGTCGATTCCAAACGTCTCTTTTATATTACCTCTTGTTATAACCTCCTCTGGCCTCCCAATAGCCCTTATCCTGCCATTACCGAGAAGTATCAGTATTTCGCAGTATCTCGCAGCCAAGTTTAGATCGTGCATCGTGCATATGACTGTGATCCCCTTCTTTAATGCGAGGTCCCTTAGGAGATCCATGATCTCTATCTGATAGTTTATGTCGAGGTTTGATGTAGGCTCATCTAACAGGAGGATCTTCGCTTCCTGTGCGAGGGCTCTGGCGATTAATATTCGCTGCAATTCTCCTCCGCTAACCTCCGTTATGGATCTGTTGGCGAGGTGCTGAACATTCGTTAGTTTCATGCATCTACTAACTATCTCCTCATCTCTCTCATCTTCGATTGATAATCGTCCAAGATGGGGATACCTACCCATCATTACGATGTCCCAGACTGAAAAATCAAAGTTTACGGTTGGGTTTTGAGGGACGGATGAGATTCTCTTCGCTATCTCCTTCTCCCTCATCTTCGAGACCTCCCTTCCGTCGAGGAAGACAACTCCCTCTGTAGGCTTCAGAAGGTTATTTATGATTCGAAGTAGGGTTGTCTTCCCCGAACCGTTAGGGCCTATTATTCCTATGAAATCCCCCTTCTCAGCCGAGAATCTTATATTCTCGAGGATCCTTCTGGCGCCATAATAGAAGCTTACATTCTCAACTTTTAGAGCGACCGTACGCTCCTCCTCCTTCTTAATAGATAAATAAAGAATGGAACCCCCGAAATGGCCGTTACAACCCCCACGGGGATCTCCATTAAAACCCTTGCAAGCGTATCGGACCACGCCAAGAAGATTCCGCCTGCAAGTGCAGATGACGGAATTAATATTCTATGATCCGGTCCTACCAAGAGCCTCATCACATGAGGAACCACCAATCCAACGAAACCTATCATTCCAGAGAATGATACTGAAGCGCTAATCATCAATGCAGAAGTTACGAGTAGCGTCTTTTTTGTTAGCTCAACGTTTGTTCCGAGGGATTGAGCAGTATCTTCTCCTAGAAGCATCGCGTTCAGATCCTTAGCGAACATATATGTGACCGCTAAGCCGACGAATGTTATGGGAGTTATAACATCGATTTTTATCCAGTCTGCGCCCCAGAGACCGCCCATAAGCCAAAGAACTATCTGGTGTCTCTCCTGAACCATGATCCAAACCAAGATTGAGATCATCGCTGAAAAGAAGTATGAGACTGCTATGCCCGCTAGAAGTAGCGTGTCAGTTCTTAATCTTCCCTCAACCCTCGCCAGGTTATATACGAGGATAAGAGTGAAGAGCCCCGTGAGAAACGCTACGGCCGGAGTTGTATATATGCCGATTATAGGAGGAAGCATATTTATGGCTATTGCCGCTCCAAGTGCGGATCCAGAGGATACTCCTATAACGTAGGGACTCGCCATTGGATTTCTAAATAACGCTTGCATGACCATCCCGGACACTGAGAGTGAGGCCCCAATGATGATTCCGAAGAGTATGCGCGGTAACCTAAGCTGGAGGATAATATTGACATAAACCTTTCTTGGCGAGGAGTTGATGATTCCAATCTTCCAACAGAACACTTTTAGGATCTCGGTCGGAGGGATATATACTGGTCCTATGGCTAACGTTAGAATTAAACTCAAAAATAGGAGGAGGATGAGATAGGTTATTGTAGCTCTCCACTTTAATAGCCTCTTACTAGGCATTCCTCTTCACATTATTTTGTCCTGCTTGTCCTCTTAATTAACGCAACCGCCAATATCACAGTTGCTATTATGGATATTACTGAGAGCACCATTGAGGCATTGACGATCAGGGCAGATGCTACCGGGTTAACCTTAAGCGTCGCTTCCTTCCCGCCAGCGCTTACCGTGTATACTCCGGGTTTCTTCATCTCCACTGTAAAGACTACAAGTTTGCTTTCTCCAGCATTTAAAGTGACATTCTTATGTAGGCTCTTACCATCAATCGTTATCGATACGGTTTTTACTCCGCCAAGCTTACCAGTATTTTTAACATCAACAAATATGATCGCGGATTCGCCGACGGTCACGCTTGACTGAACCGTCAAGTCAGTTACTGCAAGCATTTTGCTCCATACCTCTGGATGAAGAAAGCTTATTATTTTTTCCAATGCCAAGACTACTCGAGGTCCAGGTCGGCTGATAATATCCGGATCCATTGTGTGTATTTGTCCATGTATCAAACCTTCCTCCTTCATCTTCATGAGCTCTTCATATACCATTTCGACTCCATGCTTGTAGGGAACGATTATGTGTGCTGGGTCAGCCTTTACGAGTTCCTCCTTACCTATTGTTGCCCATCCAGTTTTATTTGAGAATACGTTTATTCCACCGGCTTTTTCTATTAGGTCGTTAACGTAAGTTTTTGCTCCTGCAATGAATATAGGCTTCATCCAGCATATATGGGCAGCTTCTACCTTCTCGGCTCCCTCGACTGCAGCCTCTAAGCTACTGATCTTTTCCTGTAAATCCGCTATGAGCTTGCTGGCAGACTCTTTTTCCCAGCATGCCTTGCCGATAAGTCTAATATCATCGAATATTCCGTCGATGCTATTGGCCGTTGAGATCACAACTACCGTAATATTGATCCTTTCGAGGTTATGAATAAATTCTGGAGGCAATAGATTGTGGCCGAAGACTAAATCTGGATTTAGATCCGCGATCTTCTCAAGGCTTGGATTTGTAAATCCCCCAACAACTGTTATCTTGCCCTTAGCCTCTCTCTCTAAGACCTCAGGCGGATAATTGCAGTATGACGTTACACCTACGACCCTATCTCCTAAGCCTAGAGCGAATAGGATCTCCGTGACCGATGGTGCTAAAGAGACTATTCTCACCGGCTTCTTCGCTATCCTAACAGTTCTCCCTACATCATCAGTTATAGTTACCGATGAACCTGCAGAGCTGGGAAGTAGCGGCGAAAGCGTTCCAACTAGAATCAGTATTAGGACTATTTCCTTGTAGTGTTTCTTCATTTTAATCACTTGGATGGATAATCCATCCAAAAATAAAACCATATCATTAAAATATAAATTTAACTCTAGAATTGCCGGTGGCCTTTTACAATCATTTCCGATGCTTAATGCTTAAATTTAAATTTTCCTGATGCTCTAGCATTTGCTGGTGATTATCTTGGTTTCGGGGGATAATGTTTTTGTTGCCTTTACGATGGACTGTGAGAGGATTAGGAGGTATTCTCCTCCGGGAGGCCCTGAGAGCTGGGAGCTTAGTGAGAGGGCAATTAGGGGTTTTGTTCATGTTTTGGAGGATAATGGTTTGTCGGGAACCTTCTTTATAGTTCCGGAGACCGCTATGAGACATAGGGATCTTTGGCTTGAGCTTAAGGAGAGGGGATTTGAGCTTGCACTCCATTATCATCCTCAGAGCTTCCGTAATGGAGAATGGAGGGATTATCTCGGAGGATATTCTTATGAGGAGCAGAAGATGCAGCTGAGCGAGGCGATTAAGGATTGGAGCGGAGCATTAGGAATGAGACCTGAAAGCTTTAGACCTGGAAATTTCTCCGCGAATGATCATACATTTAAAGTCTTGTATGACCTGGGCTTCAGGCAGGGGAGTGTGAGTTCTCCAGAGCGGAATATACCTGAATATAAGGCTGTATGGATTGGGGCTAATCCCTACCCGCACCATGTATCTCCAACTAACCGCTTGATCGAGGGCAAATTGGACTTCTTTGAGATTCCCGCTACTGTGGATAGGGATAAGAGGGTCTGGAATGGCAAGAACGCGTTGGAGCTGAGGGTTGAAATGGCGGAATTGGATGATCATAAGGAGACCGTTGATAAGTGGCTTCGGCATCTCGCCGAGAATGACATTCCAATAAAGCATGTTGTGGCGTTGACTCATAACGTCTTTGACTATTCGGATCGTATGAGCGAGATGCGTAAAAGACTTGAGGGCATCATCAATTATGTCTATAGATTCTCAGACGTTTACGGTTTGAATGTTATACCCTCAACGATCAAGCATATACACATGGCCATTCATGAAAAAGATTATATATCCAATAAGGAGAGTTGAGAGAAAACGAAGGGGAAAGCGAGAATGACCTACGAATGTAAAGGACTGATCAATCTCGGATTCTATCCAAACTATTCATTTGAGGTTGGCGACATAGACGGTGACGGAAAGAAGGAGATCGCCGCCCTATCAACGGACGGAAACACCCTTAGAGTATTCAACATTGACGGAAAGATGCTCTTCGAACGTAAATTGCAGAATAATGGATGCTGGGGAACCCCGTTACCTGCATTCGCCGATCTCGATCATGACGGAAAGGAGGAGCTCCTTGTCCCAGACGGTCCTCCCGGAGAGGCTTGCATAATCGCCTTGGACGCCGACAATAATGTAGTCCGTGAACGCCGCATCCCAGGTGAGATGGCAGATGATTATGGGATTGCAATTCCCCTTCTCGGAGCATTCAAGAGAGACGATGATAAGATTGGGGTTGTGGCAGGCGTCGCCGGCGGATCATTAATCGCCTTTAATGAGGAGTTTGAGGAGTTATGGCGCTTAGATGGGCTTAGAAAAGATTTTGGGCATGAATTTAATTTTGAGAGGGTTGAGGGGGAAGAAGGCGAGGCAATAGCATTCACAACCGTAGATCACATTAGATATAAAAGGCCTGATGTTGAGGGAGACTTGATTATAGCGAATTCCTCTGGGAAGGTCATATTCAAGAAGAGGGTTAGGGATCTGCTTGATGACACTCACTTTGATATGGTTGCAATAGCGGACTTTACTGGTTCAGGGAGATCTGAGATTCTAACTGAAAAGGGCTTCCTCCTCGATTTCGACGGCAACGTAATCTGGGATGCCTCAAGATACTTTGATCATGGACAGTGGATCGCTCATGTTCCAAACCCAAACGGCCCGGGCAGATGGGCATTCATCTCTGAGCTGTGGGGCTATGATGGAAAGAGTAGAATGCTGGATTCGAATGGCAACACCGTCTGGGAGCTCGGGAAGCATAGGCATTCAGTCATTGATCAAAAGGTCTTTCCGGGCTATAAGGTTGCTCCTACAAGGGTTCATGCCATCGACTGGAATGGAAGCGGAGAATATAATATCGTATTCGGCGAGCAGGTTGTGTTTGATGGGCACTTATGCAGGAAGACCACTAGTCATAGGCTTAAGATATTCGTGTTCAGCGTTGAGGGTGAACTCCTAGCCGAGATACCTTACACTGATACTAGACGTGAAGGCTTCTTCTATAATGGGGAGGTGCATTCAAGAGCTCTAGACGTGGATGGGGATGGAATGGCCGAGCTTGTCTTTCCACGTCAAGATGGAAATGTGATGATCATAGGAAAGAAATAGCCGCTGGCTACTTCTCCTTTAATTCATCGATTAGAACCTTTATTTTATCGAGGAGCCTTAGATTCTCATTATCGGGATCTATCCTAATGTTGATCCACGTTACACCTAGCTTCACGTATTCCCTGAATGAATCGATTATATCATCCATCTTTACCTCATCGGGCTTGAAGCGCGTGCATATGCCATATAGGAACGGCTTTTCACCCACGTACCTTTCAACAGTCCTCCTCCTCGCGATATACTCCTCTATCTTTCCATCCACTATCTTGAGCGGTGAGACCCATCCGTCAGCGTTTTTCGCGGCGAATATCCTCATTCTCCTGCCATTCCCGCCGCATATAAGTGGAGGATGAGGCTTCTGATATGGCTTGGGATCAAGCCAGCAATTCCTAACACTGTAATATTTACCGTTGAATGTCACTTTATCTTCTGTCCACAGCTTTTTGATGAGACTTACGGCTTCAAATGTCCTTTCAACCCTAATCCCGTCGGGCTCCCATTTATATCCGAAGGCCTCAAACTCCTCCCTCCACCATCCAGCCCCGTAGATCAGCATTACCCTCCCCTTTGATAGGTGATCCAACGTTGCAACCGCCTTGGCAAGTATCACCGGGTTCCTATATGGCATGCAGGTCACCAGAGAGGAGACCTTCAAGTTCGTCTTTGCGGCGATTGCCGTAAGCATGGTCCAGCATTCAGGTCTGCATCCCCCTCCAATCCCGGTAACCCAGAAGTGATCCTCATTGCTCACCCCATCGAAACCCAGCTCCTCAGCTTTTAAGGCGCAACTCATGATATAATCGATTTCAGCAGATACGGGAAGTTGATACCAGACCTCCACCACTAATGATCACCAGCAAGAAACTCAGCATCACACCTATATAACCTTTAAATGGCCGGATTAGAAATATTAGGCTCGCTCTTTGGGTAATCTGAGAGTTCTCTCCATGCCTCGATCATAGCACGTACATTGCTGGTTGGAGCCTCGGAGTAAATGCGTCCTACGCTTGAGAGTATAAATCCTCCAAGAGCAAGAGTTGATACGGCCCTCTAACAGCAGCTCTCACCTCATCTCTGCCTCCATGCTCAAGTGTTACATTAGCATATACTCCGCCCCGGAGACACATACTATCGCCAATCTCACGTTTAGCGCGTTCCACGCCATATTCTCCCTGAATCGATTCCATTCCATAAAGCAGATCTATATTCATCTTCTTGAAGGTTTAGAGTACAGGCATTGCTCCGCTCGCCATGTTATAGCCGAATCTAACCCTATTCTTGTGGACAAAGTCGACTTCATCCTTTATTCTGAGAAAAATAAAATTCCTGTAGGCTCATGGAGGCCATAGCTCCATCGAGTCATACCATCCATAATGGAATATGATCCGGCTCGTCGCAGTTGATGCTTAAGAGAAGACGATCCCTTGAAGAAAGCTCACCCCTCATGCTCTTCACATCCCACGCTGAAGGTCACACATAACGTATTAGTTGAGGAAGAACTTAATGATGTTTTGTATATGGCCTGAATGGATGGAGTGAATAATGTTGGAGGTTAAGTTCTCCAGAAGACTTGATGATTTGGAGTCTTTAATGAGCAGGATAAAGAGGAGGACTGATGAGATCGGGACGATACTGATTTACGTTGGAGTTGTTAGGGGGAGCCGCGGAGAAGAGAGGGTTCTTCAACTCGAGTTTGAAGCGGAAGAAGCGGAGATGGAGAGGTGGATGAGCAGCGTCGTAGGGGATGTAAAGGCGAAGTATGGTGTAGTTGACGTCATAGTCCAGCATAAAAGCGGGATAGTAAAGGTGGGGGAGGATATCATGCATGTTCTCGTCGCTTCTAAGCGTAGAGCAGAGGCATTTAAGGCTTTATCAGAGATTATCGATCGAATTAAGAATGAGTCTCCCATTAGGAAGAGGGAAATAACGATAAGCGGCTCCTATACGTTCTAGGCTAGATTATCTTCGCTCCATTCTCTCCCTCTCGATCTTCTCTTGATAGCCTGACTTTGCATAGGCATTGATTGGATCTAATGGAAGCCTCTTCTCCATCCTAACCATCCATATGATCGGGCGGACATCCGTGAGGAAGGCATCGATTAGGATCCTATTGGCTAGAATAATCTCATTTTTTATCTGGTATTTTCTCAGAGACTCCTCATCGACGATCAGGGCTTTCGCATATGAGACCGTCAATGAATCGATCGAGTGCAATATCGCCTGTATCCTATTCTCTAGTGGTGAACATTGATCGATCATATAGTCCCAGTTTCTCTGCGTATCAGCATTTCCGATTACCCCGCCGGATGCCAATTCATGGAAGACCCTGAAGATCTGCATGTTCGGTTCAACCGCATGATCATCATCGGCCACGTATCTCGAGTTGAAGTGTATTCCACACCGCATGCCACTCTCAATCAGACGTGCAATTATATGCTCGATGTTCACTCCATGTGCATGATGGCCCATATCAACTAGGACGCCGGCTCTATCGCCCAGGAGCCTCGCGAGATCACATGCGACGCAGTAATCAGAGATGACGGTATGATATGTTCCAGGCTCGAATAGCTTATACTCTATGAGCATCCTAACGGAGCTCGGCGTCTTCTCATAGATCTCCATAAGTGATGTCTTAACGTTCCTTTCAGCCTCCCGCATGTCTACTTGGCCGGGATATAGGGAGCCGTCTGGAAGCCATAGCGTAAGGAGCCCAATAGCATACTTCGAGGCTATCTCAGCGCTGATCAATGTATGCTTAATAAATCTTCTTCTAGTCTCAGAATCGTTCGCTGAGAGACTTCCAAACTGGGAGCCCTTCGTGAAGTATGTTGGACTTACGGATCCTATCTTCAATCCCTGCTTCTCAGCGTAGTCTCTGATCCTCCTGAAGGATTCCACTCTGATCTCATCAGGCGCCGTCTCATCTGGATTATCAAGTCCAACGTGTATGCCCATCCTCGGGGCGGCGTCCGTCAGCCTATTAACTAACGCCGCATCATCTATCTTCTCGAATATGTTCCTTGCAGCTCCAGGCGGGGTATATCCGCTGAACCTTCCACCTCCGAAGGCCCCGAAGGCCCAAGATGGAACCTCAACCTTGAATTCCGCCACTTTCCTCTTTACCTCTTCTATATCAATACCCTTTCTCTCCAATTCCTTTCCCAGAAGATCATATCTTTCAGAGACTATATCGGCCCACATACATTCACGCTCCTAACAATTCAAACATGCTTTATATTACTCCGCCTGAGATATTAATACGCTACAGGGATATTTGGGAGTCTGAATGGCCGTGGAGAAGTCTGTAAATGAACTGAAGATGGAGATTGTCGAGTTTACGAGGAGACTCTATATGAGGGGTTTAATAGTCGGAACCGGCGGAAACATAAGTGTTAGAATACCAGATTCGCCGTATATTCTGGTCACACCAAGCGGTTTATGTAAGGGATATTTGAAGCCTTCAGATATCGTGAAGATCGACATGGATGGAAGGGTAATTGAGGGCAGATTGAAGCCGACATCTGAGACCCCCATGCATACGGAGATATACAAGGCGAGACGAGACGTCAACGCGATCGTCCATGCCCATCCGCCGTTCTGCACGGGATTCTCCTGCGCTGGAATACCGCTGGACAAACCGATCCTGCCAGAGGCGGTAATAGTCCTCGGGGAGATCACGATGGTTGAATATGAAACTCCGGGTACCATGAGTCTGGCCAAGAAGGTAGCGGAGGCAGCTAAGAAATGTGACGTCTTAGTCCTCGAGAATCATGGTTCAGTTGCCTTGGGCGAGAATCTTGAGCAGGCATATATTAGAACGGAGGTTCTAGAGGAGTATGCGAAGATGTTGCTGATCTCTAATCTTTTAGGCAGCCCAAAGGTTCTTTCAGAAGATGAAGTCAAAAGGCTGAGGGGATTTAAAGTGTATGGCCAATCCAAATTAGATCCCGCTTAGAAGAAATATTTTTATCTCATCCTCTCTTTACCCGCATGATCAGTATTTTGCCATCCTCTGCGTTCACGAAGTATGTGAAGTGCCAGATCCTCTTTAAGAATAGCCATCTCCTAATCTGAATGTTTCCCTCAACAAGCCATAACTTCTTACCGTTTGATAGATCCGTCTCGAGAGTTGTTTTTAGAAAATTGACTTCTACCTTAGAGCCGAACTCTGCCTTAACTCTCCTCCTAACTATTTCCTGAGCTTCTTCTAAACTCTGAACTTTAATTCGCATCTTATTTCCTACCACAGAAAATTATGTCACTCTTTTAATTGATTGAAGCGCATTTGACGCTTAAATCTTTATCTCCTTCTACCATGAAGAATCGCATGTCTACTCTCAAATTTTAAATAGCCTCTTCACATAGACTTTTAAAAGTCCTTGGGTGAAGGCTTTGGGGAGCAAAAACCTGAAGGTTGAGGGCAGACGTTTCATCTCGATTAGTCCGGATAAGTGCACCGGATGCGGATTATGCGAGTATGTCTGCTCCTTAGAGAAGAATGGCTTTCCAAATCCATCTCTATCGAGGATCAGAGTTATCAGGCTTGCCCCTCTCCTCAACATAGCTATGACATGCAGATTCTGTAATGATCCTCCATGCGTCGATGCTTGTCCAAGAGCAGCTCTTAGACAATCTGAAGATGGCAACCTGATCCTCGTGAATGAGGAGAGATGTGATGGATGCGGATGGTGCATTCATGCATGTCCATATGGCGGGCTCATCATGGATCCATACAAGAATGTCGTTGCCGTCTGCGATTTATGTGGGGGAGAGCCTAAATGCGTGGATTTCTGTCCAGAGGAGGCATTAGAGATAGTATCGAGCGATGAAGAAGCAAATAAATTATTCGGTTCAGCCCTTGAGGAGCTGCCTGAGGAAATTGAGAAGATGAGCATGCTCATTAAGAAGCGAGATCTTTCAGAAATATTTGCAAGGGCTGAGAAGAGATCTGAGAATCTTGAGAGGAAATTTGAGGAGCTAAGAAGGAGGGGGATCCTTTAGCCCTTTAGGATTTACTTGGCGGTAGTCGCTGAATCAACCACGCAGAATACATCGTATCTAGAGTTTTTTGTGATGACTGAAATGCTCACAGATGAGCCTACATCCTCCAGATGTATATTGTCCGGATTTTCAATGTAAATTATGAGCGTGCATCCTGAGGGCAGAGTTAAGTCTCCTGTTGCATGGATGAATCTGCTCGTGTTTCCAGGGGTATACTCG
>Ga0190316_1000577_pt1 | contig 11225 bp, 11 predicted proteins | sample 48701112_MG_FD_161663 | JGI IMG/M metagenome (GOLD analysis project Ga0190316, IMG submission 161663) | Hydrothermal vent sediment bacterial communities from Southern Trench, Guaymas Basin, Mexico - 4870-11-1-2_MG | ecosystem: Environmental > Aquatic > Marine > Hydrothermal vents > Sediment ... | reverse complement strand
GTAAAGGTATGAGCGCCGAGCCTCCTCCAGATATCAGTGATATAACCAGGTCTTCCTCGCCACAACCCTCGAGAGTAGAAAGAACCCCTTGAGCGCCCTTTAGTCCCTCCTTGTCAGGTACCGGGTGCCCCGCCTCTTTTACCCTCACCTTATTTAGATCCACAGAGTGTCCGTACTTGACTACAACAAGGCCGCCAGCTATCCTGTCCCCGAGTATTTCTTCCACCGCCCTTGCCATGGCGGCAGAGGCCTTGCCTGCCCCTACAACCACTATCCTTTTGAACCGGGTAATATCCAACCCGTATTCACCCACATGTAATGTATCCCCTTTAAGTGCCAGGTTTTTCTTTACTGCTGTGCCCGGTGCCACTGCTGAGATAGCGGCATCCATGATTCTGAAGGCATGGCCCCTTAGCCTCGCTATTGATCGTGACATGTTCTACCCTCCTGGGATAGGATTGAACGACAAGATCTATAGCTTCTATTACACGAGACCACAACTGTAAAGACAATACAGCATCTCATCGCAGCTGACCAAAGAGTTTTTTGTCTAAAGAAAAAAATCCCATCTCCGATAAATAACTTAAGTATCAAGTCGGGGGTATCATAATGAACATTACTGGTTATCAGGCATACAAGAAAGCCCAGATTCAGACCGCAGACCAGGGAAGACTTATCATCATGTGCTACGAGGGAACCATTGCATTTCTAAAGCAGGGAAAGATGGCAATGTTGGGAAACGACGTCAAGGCATCCACCGAGCATCTTACAAAGGCACAAAACGTGCTGTGGGAACTTACCAACAGCCTCAACTTTGACGCAGGAGAGATAGCGTATAACCTTGAGGCACTTTATAACTACATGATAAGAAGAATTATAGACGCCCATTACCATGGCAAACCCGAAATAATAGACGAGGTCGTCAACTTCCTTGAGGAGCTAAAGGAGTCATGGGAAAAGATCATATACAAGAACAGGTGATGCAAGACCTCGTGTCCTGGAGGCAGGCTCTGAAAGCCGGCCTTGAAGCCCTTTCCCAGGGAAAAACACAAGATATTGGAAAACTGGTTGAGAGTGCAGACCTTATAAGGTTGCGACTTGACAAGTCATTACCCCTGGTAAGAAGGGCACCCATGGCCAAGGATTACAAGGAAATAATGCTTGATATAAAGGAAATGCAGGACACCCTGATAAACGAACTGAACAGGTCCAGCCACTTGGTCAAACAAAAGCTGGACACATTGGCCAAGAACAGATCACTGATGCAAGGATACAGGAAATCCAGGAAAGTCTATCCCAGGTTTCTGAGCAAACTCACCTAGAATTCTTCGAACGTCAGCCGACCTCTTTGATCCATACACAAGTACCAGGCGAAATTTTTAGCTTAGACTTGTTTGGTATCCCTGTTATACATGTACAGTACCTATCCATTATCACATAAAAGAGGAGGTGTTGATAATGAAGCATAAACATAAAGGGGATAGAGATAAGTGGACCATAATAATTGTGCTATTCATAGTCATGTACCTTCTTCCATCAACTTCGCTTGCTTTTGATGGCACAGCACCCCAGGTTACAAGGCTTGATGCAAAGACATTTGTCATTGCAAAAGAGTGGGCAAGCGAAATAAGGGTATTCCTTTTAAAAGTAGAGGATAATAACAAGATGGTATTAATTGACTCATGCTCCATCGATTATATGACGCTGAAACCAAGGCATGCCGCCAGCACCCTAAGCCCGAAGAAGGATGGTTCCCTTGAGACTACGCCCATTATAAAAAAGATAAAGTAAAAAAGAGAACTGATACCATTGAAGCATGACCGTGTGGTGTTGACATGTTACACAATTTACCTTAATCATGTTCCGTATGCAGATAATACTCGCTTCCTCGTCCGCGAGACGAAATGAACTCCTTAACCGAACAGGCTTACATTTTGAAATTAAGAACCCAGACGTTGAGGAAATACCACTGGAGGGGGAGAGCCCCCCTGCGTTCTGCCGTAGGCTGAGCAGGGAGAAGGCCATGGCAATAGCATACAGGCACAAGCATGCACTAGTCATAGCAGCAGATACAGTCGTTTCCATGGACGATATAATACTGGGAAAGCCGGAGGATAACAGGCAGGCATACAGCTATATAAAGATGCTAAGCGGCATGACACACGACGTATTCAGTGCTTACACCATAGTGCAACTTGCAGGGGATATTGATATCACACGACTGGTGCATACGAGGGTACATTTCAAGGAAATGACAGAAAGCGAGATATCCTGGTACGTATCAACAGGAGAGCCCAAAGGCAAGGCAGGTGGTTATGCCATACAAGGCAAGGCCTCCATTTTCATAGACAGGATTGATGGATCTTATACAAATGTGATAGGCTTACCCCTTGCAGAGTTGTGCGACGACCTTCTTAGACTCGGCGTAACTTACCTAGGAGGGTCAATGGATAAGCAATGATGGAGGTTAGTGATGAATCATGAATACATTATGGCCATAGACCAAGGTACAACAGGTAGTAGGGCAATGGTGGTTAACTCCAAGGGAGAAGTCGTCTCAAACGCATACAAGGAATTTCCACAGATATACCCCATGCCTGGGTGGGTGGAACATGACCCTGAGGTAATTTGGGAGACCACACTCAGTGTAATGAAGCAGTCCATGGACAAGGCTGGTGTCGGTTCAGACAACATACGGGCAATAGGCATAACAAACCAGAGAGAAACCACCGTGCTCTGGGACAAGAACACCTTAAAGCCCATTGGTAACGCCATTGTGTGGCAGTGCAGGCGGAGTTCCAGCATATGCGATGACCTAAAGAGGCAAGGACTCAGCCCATTGTTCCAGGAAAAAACAGGTCTCGTCATAGATGCCTACTTCTCTGCGACAAAGATAAAATGGATGCTTGACAATATAGGGGATGCAAGGAAAAGGGCAAGGGCCGGAGAGATTGCATTCGGCACAATAGATTCCTGGCTCATAGCAAAACTCACCAAGGGCAAGGTGCATGTAACAGACTATACAAATGCATCAAGGACACTCATATTTAATATACACGAAAAGGAATGGGATACAGAGCTACTGGGTATATTCGACATACCAGTTGAGATGCTACCAAGGGTAGTGCCCTCATCAGGGGTCGCAGGCCAAACAGATCCAAGCATACTGGGCACTGCCATACCCATTGCAGGCATTGCCGGTGACCAGCAGGCTGCCCTTTTCGGCCAGGCCTGCTTTGATAAGGGCCAAGTGAAGAATACATACGGTACGGGCTGTTTCATGCTCCTTAACCTGGGAGATGCAAGTGTTAAACCCACGAACGGCCTTTTGCTGACCCTTGCATGCAACGCAGAGGGAAAACCCTGTTATGCCCTTGAGGGATCGGTATTCATAGCAGGGGCGGTTATACAATGGCTCAGGGACGGCCTGGGGTTGATAGAATCTGCAGCGCAAAGCCAGGACATTGCGATGCTTGTAGAAGACACAGGAGGAGTCTACCTTGTACCTGCCTTTGCAGGCCTAGGAGCGCCCTACTGGGACATGTACGCACGGGGAGCAATAACAGGTATAACGAGGAGTACGACAAAGGCTCACATAGTGAGGGCAGCGCTTGAAGGGATAGCATATCAGGTTAAAGACTTGACCCAGGCATTCGAAGAAACAACAGGCGAGATGCTTACAGAGCTTAGGGTCGACGGTGGCGCCTCGAGGAATGACCTGCTTATGCAGTTCCAGTCAGACATACTGGGGATACCTGTAAATAGATCAAGCTACATAGAATCAACGGGCATGGGTGCCGCCTTTCTGGCGGGCCTGTCCACTGGAATGTGGGAATCGGGAAATGAAATAAAGGCATTGAGAACAAGCGAGCGAAGGTTTGAGCCCTCGATAACACAGGGCAAGAGGGATGGGTTGTACGCGGGCTGGCTGGATGCCGTGGAAAGGGTTAAATCAGGCAGGAACATCTGATAATGGAATTCTTCGAGTACATAGGCAGGGAGATAGCAAAGTTCCTCGAAGCAATGGGCGCCATGATGATATTCATGGTCAGGACTATGTACTGGTCTGTAAGAAGACCTGTATTCCTTAAAGAGACGGTCAAGCAGATGGATATAATAGGCGTGAAGTCGAGCCTGGTGATCGTGCTTACAGGTACGTTTACCGGCATGGTGAGCGCTTTACAGGCAAACTACGGCTTCAGGATGTTCAGTGCCGAGTCTATGGTAGGGTCTGTAACCGCGCTAGGGCTTTTAAGAGAACTGGGGCCAGTACTTGCATCCCTTATGGTAACGGCAAGGGCTGGTTCTGCAATGACCGCAGAGCTGGGTACAATGCGCGTTACAGAACAGATAGACGCGCTTACAGTCATGGGGGTAAACCCTTACCAGTACCTGATATTGCCCAGGATAGTGGCAAGTACGATAATGATGCCCCTACTCACCCTGGTATTCTGCGGTCTCGGCATGGTAGGCGCATACATAGTAGGCGTAGACCTGCTCGGCATAGACAAGGGCCTGTTCATGGCAAGGATTGCCCAGTACGTGGACTATTCAGATCTTAATTCCGGGCTTATTAAGGCAGTGTGTTTTGGCATTATACTCTCTTTCGTGGGGTGCTTTAAAGGCTTTACAACAACGGGAGGAGCTGAGGGTGTGGGAAAGGCCACCACATACTCGGTTGTTATCTCTTCAGTAAGTATTCTCATTGCGGACTACGTGCTTACGGCCATAATGTTTTAGATTGGGTGCCAGACGTCAAAAACCAGTCGTCAAGCGCCTAAAACTCCGCGCCTTGTCCTCGACCTGATAGCTAAAACCAACTATTAGGACTTGATTTTCTCATTGTGAGGATTAAACTTAGTATATCGATAACTTATTGCTATGTCTAAACTAGATAAGGTGGTATGTTGAAATCCGACTTGTATAAAGGTAAATAAAGTAGTAATGGCGGGCTTGATCTCTTGTACAACCGTAAAATAAAAGGAGGGTTATATGGGTAAAGGTTACATGGGGAAAATTCTATTCGTGGACATAGGCAAGGGCACATTCAAAGAAGAGACCATACCTGACGAGGTTTACGAGAAATACCTCTCAGGACAGGGCCTTGGGGCATACATCCTCTACAACAGAATACCAAAGGATGCTGACCCGCTGGGCCCTGATAACATACTGGGATTTGTATCCGGGCTTCTCACGGGTACAGGGAGTCTCTTTACTGGAAGGTGGATGGTGGTTGGCAAGTCTCCCATCACAGGCGGCTGGGGAGATTCCAACTGCGGTGGAACCCTGTCGCCCGCAATAAAACGATGCGGTTATGACGGCATATTCATAACGGGCATAAGCGAAAAGCCGGTCTACCTGTTCATTGACAACGGCAAGACCGAGATCAGGGATGCAGCCCATCTATGGGGCAAAGACACGGTTGAGACAGAAGAGATACTGATAAAGGAAGTAGGGAAGAAAAATACACGCGTTGCATGCATAGGTCCTGCAGGTGAGCGTCTTTCGCTTATAGCAGGCATAGCAAACGACAAAGGAAGAATCGCGGCACGGTCCGGCCTAGGTGCAGTTATGGGATCAAAAAAGCTAAAGGCCATAGTGCTCTCAGGTACCAAGAGGATAACACCACGGAACAGGGATGAAATGAAGAGGTTGAGTTCAAAGCTCAACAAGATCGTCCAGCTTAAGCTCCCGCTCCCGCCTGGTCCAATAGCCGCATACGTGGGGACCCTTATTGGAAAGATGCCTACCCAGATGGTACAGGATGGCATTCTCTACAAGTCAATGCTCCAGAAGTGGGGTACTGTGAGTATGAACCAGATATCCATAGAGATGGGTGACTCACCCATAAAGAACTGGAAGGGAAGCAACGAGGACTTTGGACCAAAGATTTCAAAATCAACCAACCCTGACGTGTTCAAAGAGAGGGAGATGGTTAAATACCATTGCTATTCATGCCCACTTGGTTGCGGTGGCATATGCACAATGCCGGGCAAATATAACGGCTACGAAGAGACCCACAAGCCTGAATACGAAACAGTGCTTGTATTCGGGGGGCTTGTCATGAACAAGGAGGCGGACAGCATCTTCTACCTGAACGAACTAATGAACAGGGCAGGCATGGACACTATATCAGCCGGTGGCAGCATAGCATTTGCAATAGAGTGCTTTGAAAACGGCATACTCACCAAGAAAGATACCGATGGCCTTGATCTCTCATGGGGAAATACTGATGCCATAGTAACTCTTGCAAAGAAAATGATTGAGCGCGAGGGCATAGGTGATCTCCTCGCTGACGGACCAAAGATAGCAGCAGAGAAAATAGGCAAAGACTCGATAAAATATGCAATACAGGCTGGAGGACAGGCCTTGCCCATGCACGACGGCAGAAATGATCCTGGTTTTGCACTTCATTACAGCGTTGAGCCCACGCCTGGAAGGCATACCATAGGCGCGCAGCTCTATTACGAGATGTATCAGCTCTGGAAGAAGATAAAAAGTCTGCCTAGGCCAAAGTTTATCTATCACAAGGATACCAAGTATGTGGCTGATGAGGAAAAGGCTATCATGGCCGCTGCATGCAGCAAATATAACCAGCTGTTTAACGGGGCTGGCTTGTGCCTCTTCGGTGCCTTTATCGGGGCTTCCAGGCTACCCATATTCGAGTGGCTTAATGCAGCTACCGGGTGGGAAAAGTCACCCGAGGAATACATGGAGATAGGAGAACGTATACAGACTCTGAGGCAAGCCTTTAACATAAAACACGGGGTAGACCCTAAGAGCTTCAAGCCAAGCGAAAGAGTTCTAGGAAGGCCACCTTTAGATAGAGGTGTCAACAAAGGAAGATCTGTGGACATCGAAAAAATGATGGCCGATTACTGGCAGGCCTTTGGCTGGGACAGTGAAACAGGAAAGCCCACAAAAGATACAATGGAAAGGCTTGGCCTTAACCAATAATACAAAAACTGATAAAAATGAGCGTGGAGGAAGAACATGCCGTATACTATAACTAATGCCTGTTCAGGCTGCACCGCCTGCGTAAGAAAATGCCCTGTGGGAGCAATCACAGGGGAAAGAAAAAAGGTCCACAAGATAGACCCAGATCTATGCATAGAATGCGGGGTCTGCGGAAGAATATGCCCTGTAAGCGGAGCCATACTGGACCAGCTGGGTAAGCCATGCACGTTTGTCAAACCTGCCCTGTGGTCCAAGCCCGTTATAAACATAAATGACTGCATGTCATGCAATATATGTATAGATGCATGCCCAGTTGGATGCATTTCACTCTCCAAGGGGGCAGGGGCAGGTGACAATCATGGATACCCCTATCTTAGTGATGAAAAGGCATGTATAGGCTGCAGTTTCTGTGCCATAGAATGCCCTGTTGATGCAATAACCATGACAGCGCCCAAGGGATAGTAAAAAGGTGTAAGCCAGGCTAGAGGTCATGGAATCCATGGTGCAAAGGCCTGGGAGATTCTCATAAAAGCATGTCATGCTTCTATGAGGCTACACCCACTAAATATTGGATAACAACAAAAGGGTGCTAAAGGGTAAGTTTATATGAAGGCTATCTACTTTGAGAACAACTTAATTTAATGAAGATAGCCATTTTAAACCTTACGTCCAGGTTCAACAGGTACGCTGCCCTTGGTAGGTTCTCGCCCACAAGGTAGCCTGATGTGTCTGAGCCCGAGATACCAAACCAGAGGTGGATAAAGGTAAAGAACAAGAGCTGCGGCATATGTGTGACAGACATACACTTCATATTCATGGAGATGGATCCAAGGTGTTTCCCGGCAGGGGTACCGGGTATAGCAAGAAAGTACCTTGGCCACGAGATGGTCGGTGAAGTAATACAGGCAGGCCATAAAGACTTTCCTCAACAAGAGGGAAACAAAGGCCATAAAGGTGGTGCTTGACCACGTAGCACCATGATGCTAGACCTTTTCCATGCTTGATCTCAAAACTATAAGACAGGATTCCTCAAGGGTTATACAGGCACTAGAAACCAGGGGTGAGACCGTAGACATAGAGGCATTGCTTAGCCTTGACAGAAAGAGAAGGGAACTCATCCAGAAGGCGGATGTACTAAAGGCACGAAGGAATGCCTTTTCCCAGAAGATAGCAAGATCCAAGGCAGAGCGAAAGGATCATGTTGCTGTCGACACCAAGCAAATGCGAGAGATATCCGAGACCATAAAGGGCATTGATAGTGAAATAAGACAACTCGAAGAAAAAATCAAACAGATCCTTCTTGGTATACCGAACATACCTCATGAAAGCGTACCCATAGGGAAGAACGAGGAACAAAACCGGATCAAGAGACACTGGGGTGACAAGCCGGAATTCGACTTCATACCAAGGCCACACTGGGAACTAGGCGAGTCATTGGGAATACTTGACTTCAAGAGGGCTGCAAAACTCTCAGGGACAAGATTCTGTCTCTATTGGGGCATGGGAGCAAGGTTGGAAAGGGCACTCATAACCTTCATGTTGGACGTGCATACAAAAGAACACGGCTACATTGAGGTGCTGCCCCCTTTCATGGTCAGTAGGGAGACCATAACAGCCACTGGTCAACTACCCAAGTTCGAGGACGACCTCTTCTCGACCAAGGACCAGTATTATCTGATACCAACTGCAGAAGTGCCAGTGACAAATATCTTTAGGGCCGAGACTATAAATGAAGAGGACCTTCCAATAAAGCTTGTTGCATTTACACCTTGCTTCAGGAGAGAGGCAGGCTCCTACGGAAAAGACACAAGGGGGCTTACGCGCCAACATCAGTTCAACAAGGTGGAGCTCGTGCGCTTTGCACATCCGTCGCATTCATACGAGGACCTTGAGGAACTCACTTCAGAGGCAGAAGAAATACTCAGGAGATTGAATCTACACTACAGGGTGGTAACCCTATGCACCGGGGACCTAGGCTTCTCAGCATCCAAAACCTATGATCTCGAGGTGTGGATGCCAGGCCAGAACAGGTACGTTGAGATATCATCGTGCTCTAACTTCGAGGACTTCCAGGCAAGGAGAGCAAGGATAAGGTTTGCATCGAATAACACCAAGAAGACCGGGCTTTGTCATACACTCAATGGCAGTGGTCTGGCCGTAGGAAGAACCCTTGCCGCGATACTCGAGAACTACCAGCTCCCGGATGGATCCGTGGAGATTCCTGATGTCCTTAGGGCCTACATGGGTCTTGACCGAATAGAGCCTATAAGCTAGTTTATAGCACTAGGAGGGATGGCCGAGTGGCTTAAGGCGGCGGTCTTGAAAACCGCTGTACCGCAAGGTACCGTGGGTTCGAATCCTACTCCCTCCGCCAACACCTATGGAGAGATGGCCGAGTGGCTTAAGGCGCTCGCCTGCTAAGCGAGTGTGGGGTGAAAGCTCCACCGAGGGTTCAAATCCCTCTCTCTCCGCCAGTAAAGAAACAAACCGGGGTTGTGTCTTGGTATGCCTTAATTATTGACAACAAGAAATAACCCCGGTTTATCGTTATTAGAGAGGATTTAGATAGATGAAGCTAGGAATAATAGGACTTCCGGGTTCTGGCAAGACTACCATATTCAGAGCCCTTTCAGGGAAATCCGGCCTTACTCTACCCGGCGATGAAAGCAGGCCAGGGGCAAATATCGCATCCGTGGAGGTGATAGATCCCAGGGTGGATAGGTTGGCAGCCATGTATAGACCTCGTAAGGTCACCCGTGCCAGGTTTGATGTCGTCGACTTTCCGTATATTGGGAGGAAAGAAGGAGATAGACAGTTACTCACTCCGTCCGAGCTAGGACTTATACGGAGCATCGATACGCTGTGCATTGTTATCAGGAATTTCAGGGATCCTCTCATGGACAGCATATACGGAGAACCAAGGCCCAGGCATGACCTTGACAGCCTCTACTCAGAGATCCTGCTTTCTGACCTACTTGTTATAGAAAAGAGGCTGTCAAGTATTGAGAAGACAATGGCCAGGGGCAAGAATCCTGATGATAGCAGGATGGAGAGGGAATTACTTATAAGGATTAAGGATAATCTTGAACAGGGCTCAGATATAGGTAGCCTCAGGCTCCAGGAAAAAGAAAAGAGACTTATCTCAGGATACCAGTTCCTGTGCTTAAAGCCTGCCATGGTCCTGCTTAATTCTGATGAGACCAGCTTTGGGAACAACGGTGACTTGATAGCAGAAATGGAAAAGAGGTTTAAGGTGATGGAACTCGCTGGTAGGTTCGAGATGGAGCTCTCAGACCTAGACACAAAGTACATGAACGAACTTATGAATGATATGGGCCTGGACGCGTCTGTCCTGGACAGACTTACCACGCTGGCATACGGGGTACTGGGTTACATAAGTTTCTTTACCGTTGGAGAGGACGAGGTAAGGGCATGGACGATAAAGAGAGGCACAAAGGCGCTCGATGCAGCAGGAGTGATACATTCCGACATTGCAAAGGGCTTTATCAGGGCGGAGTGCTTCAGCTTTTCCGACCTTATGGCAGCTGGTTCTGAGAAAGAACTTAGGGGAAAAGGACTAATTCGACTAGAGGGCAAGGATTATACAGTAAAGGACGGTGATATTCTCAACATAAGATTCAATGTATGAGATGCTAATGGGCATGGTACCAGCTCTCGCCTATGCCCATATCCACCTTCAGGGGCACGGAGAGCGGATATGCACCTTCCATTTCTTCCCTTACAATGGCCGATACTTGATCTACCTCGCTTTCTTCTACCTCGAAAACGAGCTCGTCGTGTACCTGTATTACCATCTTGCTCTTCAAGGCCTTCAGCCTTGAGTGTATTTTCACCATGGCCTTCTTTATTATGTCAGCTGCACTACCCTGTATTGGTGTATTGACTGCAATCCTCTTGGCTGCCTCTCTCTCGTTAAAATTCATCGAGCCTATACCTGGTATAGAACGCCTTCTTCCAATTATGGTGGTAACAAAACCTTGTTTTTTTGCCATCTCTACAGTATCCTTAATGTAGGCTTTTACTCCGGGATACTTGTCCAGGTAATTTTCTATGTAGCGCCTTGCCATGTCTCTTGGTATGCCAAGCTCGCCGGCCAGTCTGTGTGCACTCATGCCGTATATGATGCCAAAATTTATGGTCTTAGCCTTTCTCCTTTCCTCCTCGCTCACCTCGTCGAGAGAGACGCCAAATATCTCGGAGGCGGTCGATGCATGTATATCTGTATCATGGATGAAAGAATCCATTAG
>Ga0190316_1000575_pt1 | contig 11249 bp, 7 predicted proteins | sample 48701112_MG_FD_161663 | JGI IMG/M metagenome (GOLD analysis project Ga0190316, IMG submission 161663) | Hydrothermal vent sediment bacterial communities from Southern Trench, Guaymas Basin, Mexico - 4870-11-1-2_MG | ecosystem: Environmental > Aquatic > Marine > Hydrothermal vents > Sediment ... | reverse complement strand
AAAAGCCTCTCCTAATAATTTAAATACTTTTCTTCTAAAGATATATTTCCTATATTGAAAGTATGGAGATAATTCTTTCATTTTTTATTTTAAATTACAGAAAATCTAACCCCTGTCAAGTTTCAGCCTATACAGTTGAATTAGAAAAATGTAGTGAAACTTTTCGTACAATTTTTAATAGCTGTGAAAGAGGAAATTTTAACAGTTAAGAAGTGAACAAGATATTTAAAAAATGAATGAACATACGGCTCTTAAAAATTGTGTCGCGATTTTGAAAAAGTGAAACAATTAAAATAAAAATTAATTCATGCTAAAGCCTACTATCCTTCAAAATTATCCAAGAGAAAAAAATTTTGCACAAAAAGAGATTCAATCTTTTTATATAGAATTAAATAACCAGAATTTCTTGACATTATGGAGAATATTTTTTAGTATTTTTACAATGAAAAAGAATTTGCTAATTTTACTCCTTTTATTCTTTCTAAATCTAAATCTTCTTTTTGTTCAAGAAAGTTTCAATAATAAAGATAGCTATATCGAAATAATAAAAAAAGAAAAGATAGAAAAAGAAGAAAGAAAAAAAGAATATACAGTTAATTTAAAATATACGCCTTCTCTTGAAAAGTTTAAAATCTTCTGGCATGCAGGTGAAATTATTGATTTAAAAGAAAATATTCCTTGGAAAGAAAAAGTAAAAATCCCTCTTGAGGAGAGTAAATTAACTTTATGGGGCGAAATTTACTTGGGAAACAAAGGCATACCTTTAAAAGTAGTTGTTTTCTTTCCTCAAGGATTTTTAAGTAAAAATGGGCTTTTGGCAGAAGGCTACAAAATTTATGTAGATAAAGATTATGATAATGTTTTTGAGGAGGAAGAAGGGTATATCTGCGAGAATTCTTATAAAGTAATGATTGATGATATAGATATTTTATATAAAAAAGGTAGAGAAAAATATAAAATGAGCATTCAGGTTTTAAAACAAAGGTAAGGCTATTACACTCTTTCTTATACGCGAAGATATTTAAGCGTATTTTGGTGTGGGCTTAGAAGTTATATGGGACATATATAGCCTATTTTAACCCCACTTTTACCCCAGGGGTGGAGATATGTTGAAAAAGGATATATTTACTGGGGTAGAAAATGGATTTTTTTGGATTAGCTTTTTCTGATATAGTAGCTTTATTTATATTAATAGCTTCATTCATAACATTTGCGTGGTTACCAAGAGTATTTAAAAGGCATTTTATTTCTTTAAGTCCTATCCAGAGACATTCTCTTAAAGATCTCTTTATTTTGATATTTAAAAATAAAGAAATAAGAAGGCGGGGGTTGATTACGATAGGAATTTTGATAATCCTGCGTATAATGTTTTTTATTCCCTTACCAAGCATAAATATTTCTGCTTTACAAGATTTTTCAGGTAAGATACAAAATCCATCTTTTTTAACCAAAATTGAGCTTTTTACTAAAATGGTGAGAGGTTTTACAATTTTTAGTCTGGGTCTTATGCCATTTTTCTCAGCTTGTTTATTATTACAGCTTGGATCTGTTTTTATTCCCTCCTTGAGACGATTTACTTTTGGTGGCGAGCAAGGTAGAAATAGACTCTTGAGGTATACATATATTCTTACGATACTTTTATCTATCTTTTACGCTTACATTCTTACCTCCTGGATATTTAAACTATCAACTTTTAAAGAAGTGAACCTTGTTATGTTGCCTGCTTGGCAGTTTAAACTAATTACTATTCCTATATTGGTTGGTGCAGTTATCCTTTTACTTTTTATAGCAGATATTATTACTAAATATGGCATTGGTAATGGCGTTGCAGTTATAGCTGTTTCTTATTTTCCTATAAAACTTTTATTAGCTGCTAAAGAGGTGCCTATTCTTTATTTTCAAATCAAACAAATATCAGATGGGATAGTTTATTCATTAATTATACTTCTCATACTTCTTATACTTTTCATTGGAATTATATGGGGTAGTTTTTATTTTACAAGAATGGGAAAGATAATAAAGATAAGAAATAAAAATTTTCAGGAAAACTTCATTTATTTACGACCCACTATCGTAGGATATATACCTTTAGAATGGACTGTAGGATGGACTAACACTATAATCTTTCTGTCTATGACATATGCACCATTTTTAAAATCTTCATTGTTTGTCCACTTTCTTATTCCAATTATTAAATGTGTTCTTATTTTTGTTCTTACATATGTATATGCTCTGATTGTATTTAAACCAAAGTATATACAAAATCTATTAAAGACTTACGGAGTTACTGTTATTGAAGAGGATAATAGATTTATTGAGAGGTTTTTAAAATATAATTTAAAGAAAGTTTTAGTATTTACAGGATTGTTTCTAATAGGTGCTATGTTTCTTCCTGATTTGATTACTTATCTTTTAAAAATACCTTCTTATGCTATAGTAAGTTTATTTGACTGGGCAGTGTTTATTCCCTTTGTTGGAGTAATTTCAGATATTATCCAGCAGTTAGAGTTCTTCAAAGATAAAGAATCCTCAGGTATAAAAACATGGAGTATTTGCTATATTGCCTTGGGTGAGAATGAAGCTGAGATCAAGAGAGCATATTTGGCAAGTCAAGGCATTCCTTCCCTGATTGAGCCTTTGAGGTTCAGTTGGGGTATGCCGGTTAGAACGGTAGTGGATCAATATAGAATATACGTACCCAAAGATAAAAAAGAGATTGCAAGAAAATTAATTTTAAAATTAGAAAAAGAATACTAAAAACTAAGCCTATTTATATAGATAGAATCATTTCCACCCGTTAAGAATTTTAAAAGGGTTTCCTAAAGATCCCCTTTAGTAGTGGTTTTTCTAATTTGGGTATTTTTGGAAGATAAATTTTTATAGTATTGGTCCAGATAAAAAAGATGATAAAGAAGAATAAAGGAGAAGTTGAATATAATAAAGAAACAAAAAGAGGAGATATTTTAATCAAACTCAATTTTTAGATATCAATTATGGTTAATAATACTTTATTTTTTGTTAGCTTTTACGACAAAAATACAGAGTATCATAATCTGTATTTATTTAGATAACGTAAAATATTTTGTGGACTTTTCCCTATTCCTTAAGTTGTCAGATGCTATATGCATTATAAACTCAAGGAGTGATTCCTAAATACAGAGGGTTAGCTTTAGTGAAGAAGTGTAGTGTTGAATTAAAAAGTTCACAATTTTCTTGATACTATGATAAACTTAAAATTCTTGACATTATGGATAATATTTTTAGTATTTTTTGCAATGAGAAAGAATTTACTGATTTTACTCCTTTTATTCTTTCTAAATCTAAATCTTCTTTTTGCTCAAGAAAATTTCAATAATAAAGATAGCTATATCGAGATAATAAAAAGAGAAAAGATAGAAAAAGAAGAAAGAAAAAAAGAATACACAGTTAATTTAAAATATACGCCTTCTCTTGAAAAGTTTAAAATCTTCTGGCATGCAGGTGAGGTTATTAATTTAAAAGAAAATATTCCTTGGAAAGAAAAAGTAAAAATCCCTTCCCAAAAGAGTAAATTAACTTTATGGGGCGAGATTTACTTGGGAAACAAAGGCATACCTTTAAAGGTAGTTATTTTCTTTCCTCAAGGATTTTTAAGTAAAAATGGGCTTTTAGCAGAAGGCTACAAAATTTATATAGATAAGGATTATGATAATATTTTTGAGGAGGAAGAAGGGTATATCTGCGAGAATCCTTATAAAGTAATGATTGATGATATAGATATTTTATATAAAAAAGGCAGAGGAAAATATAGGATGAGCATTCAGGTTTTAAAACAAAGGCAAGGCTATTATACTCTTTCTTATACGCGAAGATGTGCTCAGGAAGGAGTATTTGTAATAAAAGGCAAGAAATATCAATTTGTTTTATTGGATGAAGGACAAAATGGTCTTTATAATGATTTTGAAAAAGGATATAGACAGGATAAATTAGTAGTAATTCCTTTAAAAGAAGGTGTTTTAGATTTTGATAGAAGAAAGATATATCCTTTAGATAGCACTATTTTGTTAGATAATAGTTTTTTTAAGATTTCTTATGTTTCTGAAGATGGCAGCATTTTAAAATTAAAGGAGGCAGGCTTTGGTTTAATAGAAGGAGAGATAGAAGATTTAGTAAACTCCTCAATAATTGAGAAAGCAAAAATTGTGATAAAAAGTAAAGCTAAAACATATTTTTTAAGAAGTAATGAGCAAGGAAAATTTAATATTAAATTACCTGAAGGAAATTACAAATTAGCAGTACTTTGCGATAATTATTTACCTACTCCTTATTTTAATATAGAACTTAAAGCGAACGAAAAGATAACTTTTAAAGCAAAACTTTTACCATTGAAAGATAGAATAAAGAAAAAAGAAAGTTTATTTTCTCTTTCTCTTTTTGCTAAAGAAAAAGAATTATTTTTTAAAACTTCTCCTCCTTATGAAAAAATAGGTATTGTAGGGGCTTTTCCAACCACAGGTAATTTCTTAAGATATTTAGGCTATGATTATTCTTTTTTGGATAAAGAATGCGATTTTCCCTCTTTGTTTAATGAATACCCTGTTCTTGTTATTCCCTCAGGTTTACTTTCTCAAGTAGATAAAGAGAAATTTAAAACAGAGTTAGAACTTTTTGTAGGAAGAGGAGGTGTTGTTTTTGTATTTTCTCAGCAAAAAGGTGATGATTTTAAAGCCTTACCAGGAAATTTAGAGGGTGCAGGTTATTTAGAAGCACAGAGTAGTTTTAAAAAATCAACAAGAGTATTTCTTTACCATCCTGTAATAGGAAATTTAAATAAAGAGATTTTGGATATTCATACCGATGGTTATTTTACCAAGTATCCTGAAAATTCAGAGATTATTTTAAGATTAAGTTCTAATTTTATGCCTGCTTTATTGATTTATAAATATGGAAAAGGATATGTAATTGCTACAAATTTTTATTCTCCTTATGCTCTTAAAGATGAGACATTAAGCAAGGATGAGGAAATTTTAACTAAGAATATACTTGATTGGGCAAAATGTAAGACTTTAAATTATCCTGTGGTTAATCTTAAAGATAGCATAAAGATAAAGATACCTTCAATAAGAGAGATTTCTCAAATAATAAAGTTTTCCCAAGAAATTCAATCTTGGGTTGAGGCTTTTGGAAAAAAGGCAGGCATGAAAGAGGAAGATTATAAGGAATTTCAAAAATATCAGAAAGAATTGGAAAAACTCCTTGAGGTGAAATTAAAAATGAGATTAGAAAATCCTAAAGGAGAGATAGTCGATTTTAAAGAAAAAATTTTTGATCTTAAGAAGAAAAAATTAGCTAAAGAGATTTATACTTATAAAGGTTTTGATTCTTGTGGATTATGGAGATTTAGTTATGAAGTCTTTGATAAAGATGGTAATCTTTTTGAAAAGAAGAGTTTGGTATTTTATGTAAAAGATAAGAAAAGAATTAAAAAAGTAAAATTACCTGATTTAAGTTTTTCTATAGATACAGTTATCTCTGAGTATTTCTTTTTTGGTGAAGATGTTCCTTTTTTTGTTTGTGTATATAATCGTGCTTCCTCACCTCAAGAAGTTATAGTTAAATATTGGGATGATAATAAAGGGAAAAAGCCTGGTTGGGTTAAATGGTATGGAGCAAATGCTTATAAAAAAATAAAAGTTCCTGCAAAAAGTATGTCCGGTTTTTTCTTTATTCATCGCCATGTAAATAATTTAAGAGGTTCTGCTTTTGATGCTTATTTTTATGATTCTCAAGGAAAAAAGTTGGGATATTTTATTAAAGGGATTCAGCCTTACGAAAGAAAACCTTCTTTAAAGATAGATTTAAAGAAAAAATTTATAGAGAAGAAGAAAGTAAGATTGATTTTAAATTTAAAAAATCTAAAAGAGGAAAAAAGAAAGATAAAAGTTGATATTCATGTTTTTGATTGTGCTAGAAATATTATTTTTAAAAAAATAACAGATTTAATTTTAAATCCAAAAGAAATAAAAACTTTTTCTACTGATTTTGTTTTCCAACCTTTAGATTCACAAAACCCATCTATTATTACTATAGAGGCAAAAGAAGATAAAAGAGTAGTAGGAACAGCCTGTGATTATATTTACTAAGTTATTTTTAACCCTACATTTCTACCCCTGGTGCGGGAATAAATACATTATATTTCAGCCTGCGAGGTTAGAATGGAAAAACGAAAAAGCACAAAATCTGTTATAAACACTGTTTTTCTATCTATTAACCTTACTATTTTAATTGGTCTTACTATCTATAATATATTTATTAAAAAATTTTTTACTTAGATTATATGCGTTTCACTTTATATTCATAACTTTCTCTTTCATTCTTATAATAAAAGAGACAATTTTATCTTAGCTTTATTACTACTCTGTTGATTTTATTTTGCATACTTAGCACTTTGTATGTTTAAAGAAGATAAGGAATATTTAATAAGATAAGAAGATTAGAGTGAGGTATAATAAAATAAGATAAGTCGAGGTTGATAGGGAGGGTTTGGCCGATGTGCACTTGGAGCACCTTCTTAGGTTGTTTGGTTCGCAGATGGGCCTGCCTTCCCTATGTTTGTACAGTAACCGGGGCACTCCTTTCCAAAAGAGTTGTCCGCATACAAGGTAAAGCTGGGAAGGTCTTATTTCCTACCAACCTCCTTAAAACTATTATAACCTTTTATCCCTAAATTTTAACAGGAGGTTAAATAAATGCAAAAAAATCTCCTTCTTAGCTATTGATATCTCTAAACACAACATAACTGCCTATGATGGTAAAAAATCTTTTAATTTCCCTAATGAAGATTTCTCCCGCAATTTAATACTTTTCTCTCCAAAAACTTTAATAAAAACTTCCTCGTTATTATTTACGAACCCACCGGTCCTTATTCTGCTTTCCTTGAAGAATTTTGTGCCCTTGAAAAAAATAAAAGTTGTTCCTCTAAATCCCAGAAAAGTTCCCAGACTCCTTGAAGTTTTAGGTCATCGGGCTAAAACCGATGGCTTAGATGCAAAGGCTCTCTATGAATATAGAAAATTAATATCTCATAAAGATATTAAAACCTTAGAACTAAATGAAAATCTTCAAAAATTAGCTTCCTTGCTTAATGAATACCACTTTTAAAAAACAAAGAGTAAATTTTTTAAAACTATTTAGAAACTTTAAAATTTAATCCATGGCGTGACAAAGAAAGCGAAAAAACTATAGAAAATATGATTTTTGAAATTAATAAAAGACTCAAAGAAATAGAGGAAAAAATAAAAAAAATTGATAAAGAAGGAAGCAGATACTAAAAATAAGGTAGAAGCTATAAAAAACGTAGAAGGATTGGATTTTTGACAGCTGTTAATTTGTTTTTATTTTTTGAACGGAAGAAAATAAGAAACAGGAAGGAGGCTGTAGCTCTTGTTGGCTTGGATCCTATTATATACGAATCTGGAAAAAGAAAGATAGGCTGCAGGATAAAGTAAGCAAGGCGATAGTTATTTGAGAAATCTACTTTATATGGCAGCAATGTGTGCTATAAGAATAAACGAAAGAATTAAGAAATTTTTTGTAAGATTAGTGCACAGGGGGAAACCCAGAAAATTAGCTCTTGTTGCTTGTATGAGGAAGCTGTTAATTATTGCTTTGGCATATTATAAAAATTGTAGCCAAAATTTAGCGATTACCTTTTGATAAATTACACAGTATCTATGAGGAATTGAAATAGGTACTGCATTTCACTACCTACCAATCTCCCACTTCCCAGTAAGAAAAGAATGAGTAATTACCTTTTTGTTCATCTGCTAAAACCGAAAAAGGAAAAATTAATAATACAAAAAGCATCAGTAATACGCTCAAGGATAACAAAACAAAATTTTTATACATCGTCTTTATACCTCCTACAAAAAGTTATCAAAAAAGTTGAACCTCTTTTTTGTAAAATTGACTTTCAAATAGCCTCCAATGAACAGTAACACAACGAATATCGCCGATAGTATCTATGAGTTATTTTTTTGAATACAGTATTGGAATCAGTTTGATGAGGTATTAATGCTTTCAATATCAATTTCATATCTACCACCTTTCTCGTTAACGACAACCAGCTTCCTATCCTTAATGCTTAAATTGGTAATAAACACCCATTGAATATCAGCCTCCATATACGGATCAATCTTTACATCATAAACTTTTTTCTCCCAAAGTTTTTCCCTATCTTAATATCCCAGGCTTCCACATAACCCATTTTTTCATGCGTAGCGGTATACTTAACACCATTGTAAATTACTGGTTCGATTCTTGTGGCAGCAACCTCTTTGCTTCAACCATATTTGCACTGCAACCTAGAAAGACAAAAAAGGAACGCAACCACTAAAATTTTAATTATACTAATATGCTTTATAATATCACCTCTTCTTATTTTAAAAAATTTATTTCAAATAACATTTCCGGTGTAAAAGAAGCCCGGTGAAGCCGAATTTGGATGAAGCGTAGCCTTTTACACCGTGTTATCTGATGTTGTGGGTAATAATAAATCAATATTTCCAATATTTTGCATCTTTATCCTTGGCTGGATTCTTAATCCCGCTGAATTTTCTCTCTGTCCATTTGATCTTCGGTGAATCGTTATCTATATAGTAGCTTTTTCTTCCCATAATTCCATATTCTTTAGGCCAAGCATAGCAGAACCAAAAGTCCCCAAAAGAAGAGACATTAAATAAATAGCCACCGATCTCACGCACAGTAGTCTTGGGAATTCTCGGATAAACTAAAAAGATTTGCATAGTATCAATTTCTTCAACATTGTAAGGAAAACGGTTGTTTTTTGCCTTAAACGTCTCGAATGCTTTATATATTCTATATAACATTTCCTTTGCCTTTTCTTCATTTTCGCTTATTGATTGGATATTCCGCTCGATATTCTTTCTGTCTGAACCTGTAATCTTATGTTGGCTCAAATTATATAAGCCAATTCCCAGAATAACTATAATTGCTCCTATCAATGAAAAAATACCTATTTTATTAATTAGTTTTCTTGCCTTGCTCATTGCTTGGAATTTTGGTAAACATCCCAACAATCAAAAGCACAACTCCCAGCACACCCACCGCTACCAAAATAGTCGCTATTAAATGCCACACATTATGCCAAAACCAAAGATAAGCGGTCGGATGTCTATACACAAAAAAGGTTAAACTTATTTTATGCAAATTAACTCTCAATTTTTTGTATCTTCATATCTACTAATCAGCTTTGCGATAGCTTGTGATTTAAAAATAAGTATTAAAGAAATTACAATAGGTACAAAAGTGATTATAAGAGACAGTAAACGAGTATATTGGTTCATCGCTTCTGGAATATTAATATTAAAGATTTTGGTTAAATAATCTGGTTGAGTATAAAAGAAAAAGCTCTTTAAAAAATTAGATATATTTGTGGTAAAAATATATAGACCTATTAAAATGATACCAATTTGAAGAAGAGAATTTGAGGATAAATTTTTCAAGGGTATCTCTTTTTCCTCTAATTTAAGTAAACAAGCTATATTATGTGTTTTAAAAAGAAGAAGATAACTAAATACAAATTGAACAATTGCTGAAAGAATAAAAGTAATCATAACCGGCCATAAAGAATGTTGAATGAATCCAATCGTTGATATTAGTGAAAGTAAAGCCACAATAAACCAATAAATACCTAACAATTTTGCTCCGACAATAAATAAATTGCGCATTTTGACTCCTTTTTTTATTTTATTTCCTCTAACATCTTTTTTGCATACTCATTTGTAGGATTTAATTTTAGTGTATTTTTAAACCATCTTTTAGCATTAAAGTAATCCCCTTTAAGATAATAAAAATAACCAATCATATTGTAAGAATAAATTCTATCTCCTGAAAGTTCTCCATATTTCTTCATATAGTAAATTGCTTTATCATAATAAGAAGGTTTATTCTGCCAGCTAACCATTCTCCAATAAGCAACACTAATATAATGGTAGCCATCTGGATTATTGGGAGCTAATTCTATGTATCTTTTGAAATATTTTATTGCGGTCTTTTCTGCACAAAAATTATCTCTATTTATCAAACCTAAATATCTGTAAGGACGAGGATCATTTGGATTTAGTTGGATTGCTTTTTGTAATAAAGGAACTGCTTCTTTAGGAATGCATAAATCAAAAAATATTTCTGCCAATGAGATTATTGTTTGAAAATCATTGGGATTTTCTTTTAATCTTTTTTTGTAGAGATTTATATAATAATCATAATTATCTTTAATCTCTGAAAACTTTCCAAAATCATCATAGAAATCGTAATCCCATACATATTTTGAATATTGATTATTTTCAAAAGCGAAGATATAAGGATGGTTATCTCCTCCAATAAACCAGTTGTTATCAGTATCATACCTTACCCATTTACTCATACTTATTACATCTATCTGCCAGCCTTCATCTGTTTTCTTTAAAAAATAAGGACCTTCTTTTCTGAAGCCTTTTCCTTCAAAGATAACTACTGCGTAATTACCTTTAGTAGTTATGTGATACTTTAATCTATTCAATTGTCTAATTCGACTATCAAAATAAGCCTTACTTAATTTAGGGATATAACGATAAAAGATTCTTGATTCTTGAGTGTATATTCCTAAATCAGGATCATTGATATAATTTTTAAAGTGTTCTATATAACGTTTGAAGGTCTCCTGAGGGGTGCTTCCAGCTGAATAATAAGCTTTTTCAACAGGGGAAAGTGTTTCCTTACGAGTGTATTCTCCTATTTTTATTTTCTTTTTTATTCCTGCTCCTCCAGATAGATACCCTTTTATTCGCCTTTTTATCTCTTTATCAGTTAGTTTACCTTCAACTCTGGCAATGAATTCCTCTAAAGTAGCTGATAACCCTTCATCAACCTGATTATTTTCAAAATAGGGTTTAAGTTGCTTTCTTTCAATATATCCACAGAAAAGATCAGTAAAAATATCTTCTACTCCATAACCCACCTCTACCTTTATAAGTTTTTCTTTGTCGGATAAAAGCAGAAGAATTCCTTTGCCCTGGTTATCTCTTCCTATATTCCAGCTGGTAAACATTCGAGAGGCAACCTCATTGATACTTTTTCCCTCTAAAGAAGGAATAGTTACAATAAGCATCTCAATTCCATATTTTTCTTTAAAATACTTCAGGTGCTCTTCCATATTTTCCTTAGTATATTTTAGAAGGTGGGCATAATTAAACACATATTCTTTTTTAGAA
>Ga0190316_1000573_pt1 | contig 11265 bp, 8 predicted proteins | sample 48701112_MG_FD_161663 | JGI IMG/M metagenome (GOLD analysis project Ga0190316, IMG submission 161663) | Hydrothermal vent sediment bacterial communities from Southern Trench, Guaymas Basin, Mexico - 4870-11-1-2_MG | ecosystem: Environmental > Aquatic > Marine > Hydrothermal vents > Sediment ... | reverse complement strand
TCGGCAACGGGCCTCCACGTGACATGAACCATCATACCAGTAAAACCCGGAACCGACGCACTTGTCTTCTGTATCACAAAGATCAGACTGAGTGCAGGCAGGAGCGTCGTTACACTGCTCATCATACCAATAGCCCCCAACGCCTTCGCAGGCATTCTTATCGGGACATGCCTCAAGATTTAAACTGGAGCAACTTACGGGGGGCTCGACATAGGCCCCTTCGGCCCAGGGATCTCCGGCCTCGTCCCAGCAATATTTCGACCCGGAGACGGCGTTATTGCTATCTGTACAGCCACTGCTTCCTGCAGGCGAAACACTGTTGTACCATGCCAAATAGGAATCCAGATTCACCCTTATGGTCACCTGGACATCATGGATCGTGCCTGAAGAAAAGGGGAGCTTTCGGATATAAATCCATCCGGAATCCTCGGGGGCAAGGGGGGTATAGGTCGCGAAAGGAGTAACCACATGTGTATACCCACCAGAATTTGGCACATATACATCCCTTTGTGCTGTTTTATTCAAGGTCAGAAATGTATCCGCGTTCCATGGCACGTCATTATAATGAGTGGAATTCCATGCATATTTCAGATATTCACCATCAGGCGGCTGCTTGTAACGCACTATCAGTCCCTCCACTGCGTCAATGGGCATGAATACGTTAGCTACTGCGTAGACCGTCCCGGGTGGAATAAAGATCCTAAAACCATCGGGAAAGGCTGATATGTCTGCCGCCTTACCAGGTCTGGGCAGCGCGGTCACATAAAAGTATAAAGTGACCTCATCCTGTCCGCATTCTGTAGAATTACCGTAGTCTATTCCACACACATTCCTGGCATCATTCATATTGTAGAGATCCTTGAATCCCGCCAGGGACCGGGTGCGCCTATAAGGATAATCCGTATTAACACAGGGATAGACCCCCTCCTCACATAGCCCTTCTTGGGCGCATTGCCTTGCACTGCAATAGGACCTATCCTGTCCATAGTGATAGAGGGACACATAGTCGCTTGCATAGCACGGCGTCAAAAACAACAACAGACATAAAACACATACTGGCATCATAAATAGCTTAACCACAACAAGTGACCTCCCAATCGCCTTATTTTAACAAAAAATCGCTAGTATAGTGTTTCACTAAAACATAAACAAAGTCATTGCGAGCATAGCGAAGCAATCTCTAACATATTGAAATTCCAATGGGATTGCTTTGTCGCTCTCGCTCCTCGCAATGACAGAATGCTGTAAAGTTTTTAATGAAACGTCTACTAGCCCACATTTTTTCTACTTTTTTTAAATATACGCAATCTTCATGCCAAATGTGAACAGTCATGATTTTGAGATTTCTCTATCATATTTTTTACCACGAAGTTCACGAAGGGCACGAAGAAAAAACCATTTTTTAACTATTACCTTCGTGCCCTTCGTGAACTTCGTGGTAAAATTGTCTTTGCAATTCTGATTGATTTAAAAAGCGCAATTTGTGACCGTGTAGAGTATAACCTTGAACGGTGAACCTCAAAAAAGAAGGGCGGATCATCACCCGACCCGCCCTTCAAGGATATTACTGATGTTTATTTAGCTGCGGCCTTATTTGACTACACAGACATCACCAAATGGTGTGGTCTGCCACTCACACCCTCCGCCTAAACCTGCCTCACAACTGGTCTGGTCTGTGAACTGCCCGCAATCAAGCAAACATTCCCCTGGAGGAGGAAATGCATTCCACGTGCAGCCGTCTGTAGCTCCACATGTCGCATCATCAAGTCCGCCACACTGGGGGATTGGTTCGGGACCAGGACCAGGCCCCGCCTCATTAGTTGACTGGGTCTGATAAGCACCGGTTACATCCACTCCATCATAGCTCACAGTCCCGTAATCATAAGCAGGCGTGATCAGGCTGAGACCGTCTGCTGTCAATTCAGTAATGAGCCCCATTACAGGCGCTCCGGTATAAACGATGTTCCCGCCGGCAAGACTATTACACGCTGTAGTCTGGCTGAAGACCGCCCTTAACCAACCTCCGTCAAAGGGTGGGGCCAAGGAAATTAGATTAACTTCCTCATCCAGATTCAATTCCGGAGTCTCCGGGCATGGTGAAACCTCGCAAACCAGGTGTCTGGTATGCTCTTCTTTATCATAATAGTAGATACCATATACAGGGTCAAGATTATCACCCTGGAAGAATGGACCCCTTGCCAGATCATTGCATTCTGTCTTAACGGTCTCATCGCAACCTACAATCTTTGTAGGGAACGTAAAGATTGGTATAGTGCACGCAGTATCGCTATTGAGGTAGGGAATCACCAGATTATTTTTCGCCAGGGCCGCCTCAACTTCACACAGACTGTTATTTGAACCTTGCCCTAATATAGTGAGGACATTGACCTGTAAAATTTGATTATTATTATATTCATTTAATGCGACTGCATTATAGTCAGCATAGTCCCCCACTCCCGGGAAAACTATCTCTGCGAAACCGCTCAAGACATTAACAGTATCCGCATTTGTGATTTCGTCTACACCGTCATATGCGTCCACTATGTCAAGTTTGGCCACTGTGCCGTCCTCTTTCTTGGGAAGGACAGCGCTCCAGGCCTCTATGACCTCGATGTAACCATAATTTGCCGTATCACATGAAGGCTCAAACAACTCGTACTCCTTGGGGTTCTGGGCGCTTGCGCTCTCGCCATCTACCACGTAGCTGTCATCAGTGATGGTGCAGACATACTTGCCGTCCTTGAACTGAATCTTGGCATCGAAGTAGTCGTTTGGAGACAGGTAGATCAGAAAGTCAAGCACTTCCACGCTGCATTTATGGCTTCTGAGGACCACCTTGGCAACCACGCTGCGGGTGTCGCTGCTGTTGATGATATGGAAGTTCGTCGCTATTCCATCGCCGGCCAGGTAAAGGGGATATACCAGCACGTCGCCATTTCCATTGGGGGCCGTTGACACATGGCTCGCCAGATCCATGGCAAAAACCGGCGAGGCCAACAGGGCCATGGCCACGATTAAGCCGTAAAGTTTAAACATGCTCTTTCTCATTGTCTTCATAAAAATGTCCCTCCTAAACTGTTTTGTTTAAAATTATTTCCAAAATTTTATTTAGGTTACAATTCCAAAGTTAGATATCACCCGACTGAGGAAATATCAAGGGATTATTTAATACGTGATACCAACTGCCATCCACTTCAACCCAGCAGTCGCGAAAATCACGCTGTTCTCCACCTCCTTTACCCTCATAGACGGCCCTACAGTCAAGGCAGGTCGAAAAGAAGGCCTCGCTGGAGTCAACCCCGTAGATCTCGACATTGACCAGCCTGGCCCCATGGAAAAGCCGGATATAGTTCCTGTACCTCTGCATGGGGACCATCTCCTGCGCATAAGGGGCCTCAAGTCTGAATGCCCCATCTGCATCACCCTTTGTCCGAAGCGCCCAATATGCCCTGAATGTCTCCAGGAGACCGCTTTTGCCATCGATGGAAACAGACCGGTCCAGGGTCACCGCAGGTCCTGAGACCCGGGCGCACCCGGCGCCTATCCCTATCAACAGCAGTGCAAGCAGCCCAGCTAACAGCCATCTTCCGGACATATTGTCACCTTGTATTTGTTCACAAGTCGTCTGTATTCGCTACGGGCAAATATAGGGGCCTTGGCCCTGAGTATCCTGGCCCGGATTATTTCCCTGAGCCTCTCATCAAGGGGCACCGGGTCTCCGTTTTTATCCAGGAACATCTTTTCATGGGCCCTGTAATATGAGACCACTGCTCCCTGCTTAAGGCCGACCTGGTCCAAGCGCTCTTTCAGATAGCACCTTGACAGGGCCATGGCCCTGTCAAAGCCCTGCTTTCCAAGTGAGCCCTCACAGGGGACATCCCGGGCCTCGGCCTCTTTTGCAAAGAGTAGGGTCCTGACCGTGGCCTCGATCAATGCCTTCCTTGTTGGGGTAAAGAATGGCGGAGAGGCCTTTTCCATGGCAGCCATGTCCTCGGTGGTGACAATGACCCCTTCTCCCTTTGCCACAACTCCGGCAAGGGCAGGTCCCACACCACCAAGTACCACCATCAGAAAGACAACAACAAAAGGCCTCACCATCATTTCCTTATCCATTTCCTCAAGTTATTACATTTAATAGATGCCCGGCCCCTATATGGGACCGGGACATCCGGTTAACATCGTTTATTATGTTTACGGTCCTACGGTTACCTCATAGACGTTATAGAGTATATCGCCTGAACCGTTTACATAGCCATAGTACACATCAAATACAAGCCCGGGATAGCCGGTGAGATCCACGTTTCCGAGATCAAATGTGGCTACTCCGCCATCACAGGTTTCAGTAACCAGCGAGGACAGATCCGTGCCTTCATCAAATGAAGGCATCCAGATGTACATGATCGGCGTCACCACATCGGCGCAATCCGAAACGTTCATCTGAGGTGCTATGCTGACCATACCCTCGCTCACGCTTACAGGTGTGTCAGCAGGAACGGGAGGCGTAGCATTATAGTCTACTCCGTCCATAGGCGTTGCCGGATTGGCAGGCTCGGCCTCAGCACCAGCACCGACGGTTATGGGAATTGTGACTGTGTCGGCAGGCACCTGGTTGTCCGCTATCACCACGCTCGTGGTGCCGTCGGCAACTGCGGTGATGGTTAAGATACTCCCATCAAGGGTTGCTGTGGCAACATCTCCATTCGGAGCAGTCTGAATGGTGTAAGGTGCCGAACCACCGGATATCGTGACTGTGCCCGTATCACCCGCGGTATTTAGTGTCACGCTGGTCGGGTCGGCGACTAATTCGGCGACCTGCCCAATGGTAACCGGGATGGCTCCGTATGCCACATTGTTGGTGGTGCAGGACTCAGTAATGCTACCGTCATAGTTGGCCTTCAGGAGTACATAGTAGACACCGCTTGCCAACGTGGATGGTATCGTGACCACAGGAGCGTCAGTACCGGTGTATGTAAGAGAACCACCGACACCCAGGGCACCAACAGGTGCAACGCCGACGAAATAGTCTTCCGCATCGTACACTGTATCTAAGCTCAAATAGATACCGGCAGTAGAGGCAGTGGCAGCCACCGGACCGATATTGCGTTCACTGAAGGGCACGGTCAACTGCTCTCCCTGGTTCGCTATGGTCGGCGAAACAGTGACGCCCGAAGGAATCAGGTCAGCCATCTGGGCCATGGTGAGATTCTCGTACACGACGTTATCCGTCTCTCTCAGCTCCTGAATGGCGGAATCCGGATCCATTACCATGTAGACAGCACCGCCGCCTGTTTCAGGTATGCTTATGACGACAGTGCCAGTAACGGCTGAACCGTTGGCAATGCTCGGTATGGTTACCGACCCCACCTCTGTACATTGTGCCTTGATGTTGCTGATTGACGGCATGGTATCGCCACCGTCAACAAAGTCACCATCACCAGCAGCATCTAAAGCGCCTACGTTATTAGCAACAGCACCTACAGTAGCTCCGAAGTAGAACTTCACTACTACATCAGACACCGCAAGGCCGTTGGCAGCACCATTAGAAGGTTGATTGGTTACATTATACGTCAATGTCACGTTGTCACCGGCCTGGTAAGTCCCGGCAGCAGCAGTTACAGTGGACATGCCGCCGGAAGCATCCCCGTTAAGCTGCGGCGCTTCAACGTTCACGGTGACAAAGTCAATCCCGTCTGCAGGGCCATTTGCTCCGGCCTGAGTCGGCGAATCAGCGTCAAGGTTGTTCCAATCGCTTGCCTCAACGAGGGCGGCATCTGCATCTACGAAGGAATAAATCCGGAGAGGCGAACCAGCCACATCCAGATTCCATGTGCTGGGGCACGTTGCAGGCAGAGTTACTGTCGGACTGCCGGTGTCTATTCCTCCTGCGGCCAGTGACGATATGGTCCGGCTGCCCACGTTTTTGCCGTTTACTACCACGTTGTTGATGGTATAATTTACATCATCGGTCAAGTAATACTTCACAGTGAACTCACCAGCATCTACATTGCCGATATTCTGGATCTTACTCTGCAATGTAAGCACATCAGAAGGATGTATATTCCCTATGGGTGACATCTTGAGATTGGTGAAGTTCACAAGATCCGGTGCGCTGATGGTTATGGAAGGCGCGGCAGTATTATCCGCCTCGGTATTGTCTGCCTCCTGGTTATACGCCTCCTGGTTGATGAGCGCCACTATGAAGAGATCACCACCGCCTACGCTGTTGTTTGCCGGTATGGTCAAGATCGTGCTTGTAGCAGCGTCCTCTGACTTACCAGGATCAAGAGCAGCTACGTCGCGTGATCCGAGCAGCAGTCTCTTGGTAGAACCAGTGTATGTATTGGCATCAGCCAGATAATAGTTGATGGTCGTGGCCGGGGATACCAGATCGCCATCGTTGTTCACCCTGTCCTTTACCGTGATGGTGCTTTCCTCAGAGATGGAAACCACAGCAGGCACAGGATCGGTAATGGTGGTAGCAGTAACATAACCCAGGTTGTACTTGGGCGTATTGTCGAACTTGAATGCCTTGGCTTCGCCGGCGTCGGTCCAGGCAGCAATACAACTGCCGCTCATGGCCGCCTTTACAACAATATTATTTGCCGATGCAGCCACAATGTCCTTGCCCCACTTGACAGCAGCACCCGTATGGGACGCGTTTTCCTTTACATAGATTGCTGCTAAATCGGCTGCTCCGCCGTTATCCACTACTCCGTCGGCATCAGGAATTGTAGCAACATCTCCCGCGATCACAAAGTAACTCGTACTGGAATTGACAAAGAGCTGGGAGCCCGCTTCCAAGGCTTCATCGTCGTCGACCTTGACCGATGTGGCATAGTTCTCGGCGAATGGACTGGCTCCGCCGATTGTGTACTTATTGATGACAGTGTCTGGTCCTGCAACCTTATGCAGTACAGCCGCGTAACCGGCATTGTAGACCATATCCAATATGCCGTTCGCCGCATTAGCCGCAAGTATTTCCGTGCCATCCTGTGCAGGAGCTGGCATATTGTTGCTTTTGTACTGCACGAGGTTCAGTGTTGGACCAGCAGCAGTGTCGCCTTTTTCGTAGCTCACCACGGCACCGTTTGAGCCATCAGTGATCACGTTCACGCCGTTACCGGTAATAAAATTAACAGTACCGGTGGCTCCGGTTCCTACCGCCAGTTTGACAGCAGTACTGGAATTTCCAACGCCGTCTACAATAGTGCCATATATGGAGCCAAAAGCACTAGTACCATCAAGATCATTATGGCTGTTATAGGCCACTATTATGGTATTACCCGTGCTGCCGGCAATGGCATGCAATTCAGTCAGAGTTATGGCAGCCGTCACACCCGTACCAACAATACTCGTGGCCGCAGGGGCATATATTGCCGTCCCATCGGTTAGCTTGCGGCGAGTGACCATGACCCGATCGTCGACGGCATTATCTACATAGGCAATAGTAATTCCGCTGCCGTCAAATACCATACAAATCTCACCGGCGACGGTTGCAGTTGCACCTGTAGCTATTGTAACGCCGTCCAGATAACTGTTCGCCGCTGTGCCGAGAGTCGGGCTGCCGCCTGCATTCACCTTCTGGAGATACAGGTCTGTTCCAGCCGCTGTTTTAGCTACGACCCAGAGGTTACCGGAGCTATCCAGCACGGTCCTGACGTCCGCCAGTACGGCACCGGTATCCAGTACCTGGGTACCGCTGTCCTGCCACTGAACGACGCCTGCCGCATTGATCTTCTGCACATAGACCTCGTCCGTGGCAGCATTATTTATGTATGCGTAATATGTGTTGCCGGAACCATCTGCGACCGCCTGAACATCAATCTCTGTCAGGTTTGAGACATCTTGGACGGCAGACCATCCCTTTTCGTATACTGCGAATTCATTAGCCCACGCCCCCCCAACCATGGACGCAACAAAAAACACAGCCAGTGTAAAGGGCATCAAAAACTTCCATCTTTCTAATTTACTCATCTTTTACCCTCCTAAGTTAAAACTTTAAGGATAGATCTAAACATGCCTGAATTAATAATTACCAACTAAAAAGCTTATCGTTCTGTCTGTATTACGCTGTATTACGGCTCTTTCATTATCTCCTCCCTTTTCACAGTCTTAAAATTTTAATCCGCAGATTACACAGATTTACACAGATTAGTCTGCAAGAAAATCCTTATTTTCACCGCAAAGACACCAAGAAATACCTTAACAGCAAATTCTATGCCGCCAGCCTCTGTTCCAAACCCACAACCCTTTTTTCCAGGTCAATTACCTTGATTACCACCTCCGAATACTCATCCCTTCGTACAATTACTTCATAAAGCCGTCTATACGCCTGTTGGTCTCACCAATCATGGAAACAAGCTCGTCCCCGACCGAGTCTATGCGCTTGTTGGTCTCGTCTATGCGCCGGCTCTGATCGGCAAGGTGGATATTGATGTCCGCCAGCCGCTGGTCAACCGAATTGAGCCTCTCTGTTATCTTTATCTGTTCGGTCTTTACGTCGTGGATCTCAGGTAACACAATATCCCTAAGAGAAGACCTCAATACCTCTTCAATGTCCATATTTCCTTTAGCAAGCTTTCATTGTCGGGTTTCGCCACGCTCAACCCAACTACGGACTTCCCCTTTATCTGTATGCACTTTATGTGCCTTGATTATTCAAAGCTAACAGCTAACAGCTAATGACTAAATTATATCTATCTTATCTCCATTAGCCCGTCAAGAAAAAAGATTGGAAATTTCAAGTTTCAAACCGTTCATTGTATACGGAAATCCATGATGTGATTGACATCATCTCCAAACCAGGCACGTCTGACAATCACTGTACCGCTGTCGTCCAGCACCTTGACTGTAAAAAAACTCTGAGGGATCTCGAGCTGATAAGCACCCCAAAAATGCGAGGCAAGCTCGGAGTCACGGCCCGACAGATATCCCTTGATAATCATTCTCATTCCAGGGACCCCTTCGCCCGGGTCAAACCGCCTGTTTCCATTAATGTCCCTATAGACATTACCGAGGATATATGCCCTATGCTCCGCGGGACGGGCAAGATCGGCCACGGCCACATAGACATTGTAAGGGATATCTTCCCCCAGGTCCAGGACGGCCCCCATGAAGCTTATGCCGATCTCCGTTAAATCCGTGTTGAAGATGGTTTTTTTTACATTCCGTGAAGGATCAAGCTCATAGCGCACCCAGTTATCAAATATTATCCGTGCGGCCTCAAGGGGCCCTATGAAGTTCAAGAAGGCCAGGGCCCCAAAGACCTCGCCGCTTGAGAGGGCCGTATATCCGGCCTCTCCAATTCGATCCGATACCGTGCTGCCGTCAAGACCTGTCGAGCTGTAGTATAGATTTGTAATCATATCGTTATTATGACCGGACGCCGCGTGTGCGAGAATGGTATTCCATGCAAGCGGCGGAAGACCGCTTTCAAGGACCCACGCATTTTCCCCAAGGGCCTCGCGCGCTGCGGATTCATCTATGCCCAGCTTATGAATGGTCTCCATGGGGTTTGCCCTGGCCTCGTTTATAAACCGCCAGAAGTAAAGAGCGGAATTACTGTCATCTTCTCCGAATACTGCTCCGGGGAATACGCATATGGAGACAAGGATGATAATGATGAATAGGATCTTTCTCATGTCAGAGATATATGTCCTGCATAAAGTATCTACTCAAAACAGGGGCAGTTGTAATGAAAAAGGATGTCACCGCAGAGACGCAAAGGACGCAGAGTAAAATACTTTTCCCTTTGCCATTGAGAGGATGGCAAAGGGAAATCGATGCCTTTCCAGCAGGATACTTTTTGTTTTTCGCCCTCTCAGCGAAAAACAAATAGTCCTTTGCGTTCTCGGCGTCTCTGCGGTGAAAATAAAGCTGGAAAATCTCATTACCTCTATTTATTGAGAAGTTACTGTATAAATATGATTAGGTCGCGGCTATGACAAGATATTCGTAATATCCGCAAAACTGGTGCCAAATACCTATTTCCGGCAGGCAACAAGCCGGGCAGTAGGTAATTAGGGAGTAAACAGCCAGAGAGTATGGGCCGAACAGGATCTCAAAAAACCATATATATGTGGTTAATTTTCGCCAGTATGGCTAAATCTGATCAAAAAACAATGGAAGGCTTACAGGAGCCCGAAGCTGCGCAATACCGCGGCCCAGTCCTTGTTTTTCTCGGCATAGGCCAGCATAACCTTTCGCATCTTTTCAACCTTTTCGTTTTCCAGGAGCCATATCTGGGCCTGCAAGGGCCTTACCGCCGTACGCCGGTCCCAAATGGCAAAACCTATGGTAATCGCCACTATTGCTGCAAAGGCTCCCACCATGCCGGTCATCAGCAATACAAGCTGATCAATCTTCTTTTCGATTGAATCAAAACGATTATCCATATTGTGCTGCATTACATCAAAGCGTTTGTCGACCTGCTCAAAGCGTTTGTCGACCTGCTCAAAGCGTTTGTCGACCTGCTCAAAGCGTTTGTCGACAGAGTCCAATCTTGCCTTAATCCCCCGGATTTCTCCCTTAATTTCCGCAAGACCCTGGATGATTTCCCGGTCAGTAATCCTGGGCGCTGCTTCTACCGCATGAGCCGTGCGCCCCAATTCCCCAAATGACATAATTATGGCGATTATTATGACGCGATATAGCATATTCCCTCCTTACATAAGCAGACATCTGAAAATCAGAGGAGATTATGATTCCTTAATATGGAAGCCAGCTTGGGGTCGTCTTTGGCATGGTCCCGGAGGGCATTGATGAGTTGCGCCAGGCTGCCCTTGCGCTCGATCCTGGCCACCGATTCATCCACTGCCTTCCTGATTATCGTACGGCGGTCCCAATAGGCAAAACCTATGTTCGCCACAGTCATAGCTGCAAATATTGACGCCAATATCCACATAAAATTCATCATCTGCTCAAAGCGTTTGTCGACCTGCTCAAAGCGTTTGTCGACCTGCTCAAAGCGTTTGTTCATGTCCTGCCTCAGCTCTTCAAAACGCTTGTCAATTCCCTCAAAACGCTTGTCAACAGCCTTCATGAAGGTTTCAAGAGTCGCCTCCAGCCGGATCAGACGCTCACGGTCCGCCTGAGTAAAACCGGAAGGCCCAGCCGACCAGACAGGATCTGATAACCCCATTACTGACAATATGACGATGGCAGTCAAGAAACGGCGGTACATAATGACACCTCACACAAAGCGAAAAAACCGACTCAACACTGACGGCCTTTTCAACCGCTCAACTTAGATTCAATCATAGAACA
>Ga0190316_1000572_pt1 | contig 11266 bp, 9 predicted proteins | sample 48701112_MG_FD_161663 | JGI IMG/M metagenome (GOLD analysis project Ga0190316, IMG submission 161663) | Hydrothermal vent sediment bacterial communities from Southern Trench, Guaymas Basin, Mexico - 4870-11-1-2_MG | ecosystem: Environmental > Aquatic > Marine > Hydrothermal vents > Sediment ... | reverse complement strand
TTTAATCTGATCTAGTATCCTAGAGGCCTCATTTAGGCATTCATAAATCCTGGGAAGCCACGCATCCCCCCAAAAGAGATAACAACTGGTCTCAGAGGCCAATATGAGCCTTCTTGCCCTTTGGAGAAGTTCCCTCTTTTTAGGGTATGCCCTTTTTAGCTCAAAATAGCGCCAACATACTTGATATATCTCTTCTAAGGCCATCTTTTGTGCTGGGGTCCCTGCCCAGAGTGTAAGGTCAAATCCACTGGTTGATCCCACATTCCAGGCCCCTGTCCTTACCTCGGCCCTCTCCTTGGGTCTATATTTTTCCAAGAATTCAGAGATGCTAATGGGCTCAATGCCCATTGTTCCTCTTCTTACCCCCTCCATATAGGGAGAAAAAAAGTGACCAAAAAAACCGGCCTCCTCATCCATATTTCTGAACCAACCGCCATTTTCCCCATCTGTCCAAGTTGTCACCAGGCGGGGTAAATTGGGGTGGGGGGAGTTGGTTACCTTGTGTAATACCTCATTTTTAAACCAATATGGGTCCAGTCCACTCTCCTGGGCATTGGAGAGGTCCCTGTCCCTAGGTATAATAAAAATCTCCTCTCCATTAAAAGAGGCAATATAGGGCATATAGATATCCATTTTCCCTTCAGGAAATACATGGACACCATCAACAATTACGTATTTATAACCACACTTCTTTATAATAGGGATCATCTCCATAGAAAATGCCATCTCAGGGGGCCAAAATCCCTTTGGCCTACGGCCAAAGACCTCATTTATTAAGTCAGTACAAAGCCTTATTTGCTCCTCCCAATCCTCCATAGGGATAAGGGGAAATATGGGGTGGAAATAGCCCATCCCAATGAATTCGATATTTTTTGCAGCCCTATATGCCTCAATCATCCTTGGTAAATCAACAATGTTTCTATATCGGTCTACTACCTTTGGGTCTATAAACTGCTCTAACAGGATGCCAGAAAAGCCTATATGTAATCTGGCTACATCCATATAGGCATGGGCATAACGGGCTACCCTTTCATAACACTTTATGATCTGTATTGCCTCCCAATTTTGTGTATCAAAGATTAGCTTCAAGTTGTCAGGGGGCTGATGCATATGAAGGCCGAGTGCATGATAGATAGACATCATAACTCCCTTAATATCTTAAAGTCTATACCTTGCAGTATTACTCTTTTTCTTATTCTGGATTTAAGGGTATGCCAACCAAAGCTATGTATGTCTCTTATTTCACTGAAATCCAAGGTAATTTCTTTATCCCGGTAGCTGTTTACTTTCCTAATGATTTCCCATGCAGAAGAGCCATCTAGATACCCCCTCAGTCTGAGAATTACTCTTTTGCCATGGTTTATTACCTTAATGTTCATACTATTAAGCTCTCTGAGCTATTTTTTTCTTTCTTACCTCCTCTATAGAAATAGGTGCCTTTTTCTCAAGTTCTTCCTTGGTGACCACAGATATGGGTGCACCCTCAATCACTGTTCCACTCTCTATTTTGACCCTTTCATCTACAATTGCCCGACTTATACGGCAGTATTTACCTATCTTTACGCCCTCTAAGATGATGGAGTCTGAGACCTCTGTCCCCTCTTCGATGAAGACCGAAGGGGACAGGATAGAGGATTTTACCTCCCCCTTTATGCAGCAGCCTGGGGAGATAAAGCTATTCTGGAAAGATAGAAGGGTATAGGCAGGTGGTAATTGTCTTTGGTATGTATATATGGGCCATGAGGGGTCATAAAGTGCAAAGGAGGACCTCTCCTTTACCAGCTCCATATTTGCCTCATAGTATGCATTGATGGTGCCTACATCCATCCAATATGCATCCTGCCTGCTGAAGTTATATGCATATACCCTATGTTTTCTAATTATCCAGGGCAGTATATCCCCTCCAAAGTCGTGTTTTGAATATGGGTCTTGGGCATCCCAACTAAGGGCCTCAAAGAGTACTTTGGTGTTGAAGATATAAATTCCCATAGAGGCCAAGCATGTCTTTTTGGACTCTAGCACCATTTTTGCATATCTAGGTTTTTCTGTAAAATACCTTACCCACCCCATATCGTCTGTCCCCAAGATACCAAATCGATAGGCCTCCTTTGTAGGTACCTCCACTGCCCCTATGCTTACTTCGGCCCCCTTCTCCAGGTGCTCCCTAAGAAAATTCATGTAATTCATCCTATAGATATGGTCACTGGCAAGTATCAATACACGAGGGGGGTTTATCTCCCTAATCAATTCAAGGCTTTGATATACAGCATCGGCTGTCCCCATATACCAGCCAGTACCAAAGCCCTGCTGGGGGGTAATGTATTTGATAATGCCCTTTTTTGCCCAGTACTTATTTAGGTAATCCAAAATCGGATAGCAGAGGTATTGACAAATGACAAATATCCTTTCAAGGCCAGAGTTTAGGCAATTACTTAGTGGAAAATCGATTAGACGATAGATACCTGCATAGGATAAAAGGGGCTTTGGCTGAGACCTTGTAAGGGGAAGGAGCCTTTCTCCCCTCCCACCTGCCAAAACAAAACAAACTGTGTTTTTCATTAAACCTCCTTAAAAATTAATGCAATGCCTGCCATTTAACCTTTATAAAACCACTATCTTCTAGGAATAGGAGGATAAGTTGAAGTCCCTTTTCATCCAATACATCTTTTCCCCAACCAAGGTATTCCAATCTCTCATTGACTATCTTTAGTGAGATATAGGAGGTATTTATAGCAATATTTCCCACCTCCCGTATCAATCCTTTTAGGATGTCTATATCCACTCCCCTTTTGACCATATGGTCTAATAAATAATCGACAATGTCTCTTTCCATTTTTACCTCTAAATTGGCTTTTGCTTTAAAAAAGCAATAATTATGCCAATTAATTCTTATAGCAATACATGCATTTTCTGATAATTTAAATCTAAAGTTGTATATTTTAGAACCTATAATCATTGTTTAATATAACTAACACAAGAGATATCCCTTTGTCAAGAGGGAAAAGGTTATTGTATTAAATACGACCCTAATTTTTGATTGTATATGTTATGAGGGATTTAAGTGTTTAAAATACGACTGGCAATTCAAAAATAGATAGAATCCCCACCCAACTTCTTTACCTGATACATGCAATAATCAGCCTTGCTCATAAGCGTCTTTGCCGTTTTTCCATCTTTTGGAAATGTAGAGATACCAATGCTAATTGTAAATGATGGCAATTTTCCTCTAAGTGGCAGGTCGGTTATGCGGGAACGAATCCTTTTGGCGATTTTTGCAGCCTCTTCAACGCCCGTTTCTGGTAAGAGAATAGCAAATTCATCCCCACCATACCTTGCAGCCACATCAACACTGCGTAATGAGGAAATTATTGTATGGGCAACCTTCTTTATCACTTCATCCCCCTTGAGGTGGCCAAGTGTATCGTTTATCTGCTTAAGGTGGTCTATGTCCATAAAGATAATAGAAAAATTTGAATTATAACGGATCCCCCTCTCTATCTCTGCCTCTAGGGCCTTATAAAAAAATCTCACGTTGTAAAGGCCTGTAAGGGGATCAAGGTTTGCTGACCTCTCTTTTAGGTCAATGATATTCCAGATGAGTTTGCTCCCCCATGTTCCTATCACCTCTGTTTGAGGCGATTTCCTTTTATATAATTCCTCTTCAAGATTTTCATCGCCGGTCAAGTTAAGGATCAGGTTTACATTCAAGAATTCAAATACTACTCGATAATTTGAGAATATTGGTATACCAAGGCTCCTCGCAAGGGGAAGGGCTATAGCCTTTAGGTCTGCCTCCGCCAATCCCACTACCTCAATGGATGAGTCTTGGCCAATTGTCTCCAAAATGGCCTTTGAGACCTTACCACCCCCTATGATAAAGACCTTTAGGCATTTTTTGACTATCCTTGGTTCAAAGACCTCTTCTCTTTTCATTTTGAGAAGGGGCAACATCTCCTCTCCCAATTTACATAATGTTAATGATAGCCTAAGTGATGAAATATAGTCAATATCTCCCACTCACTATAAGGTGCCTTAATGCAGGCATATACACCACACCTTATGGCATCACGCACAAGCCCATTGCCCTTTTCATAAAAGAGCACTATCTGACAGGAAGGGCATAATTGTTTGATGTCTTTATAGATAGAGGAATCATTGTCTATAGATCTATCATGTAAAAACAGGGTCTTTATTAGCCCCTTCTTTAGCCCTTCAAAAAGCTCTTCGTATGTGGAATAGGAGATAAATTTATATCCTTTCTTTGATAGCACCTTGGCAAAGTGTTGCTCTAATTTCTTGTCTTTCGTAAAAAGGACAATCACATAATTATATGAAAGCAATAATTATGCCTAAGTCTCTAGTCCATACCTCTTCATTTTACTGTAAAGGGTAGATCTGCTGATCTTAAGACGGCGTGCCGCTTCATGTTTATTCCAATTACACTCCTTAAGCACCTTTATGATAAGTTCCCTTTCGTACTCTGCTAGCGAGATATCCTTCTTTAGATAATTCGCTATATGGGTTGGCAGCAATTTCTTGTCTATAGTATCTCTCTTTGCCAAAATTACCATCTGCTGAATGACATTTTCTAACTCTCTTACATTTCCGGGCCAGTTGTAGTCTATCAATGCCTTCATGGCCTGGGCTGTAAATCCCTTTATATCCTTTCCCATCTCCTTACAAAATTTTTTTAGGAAGTGATCACAGAGCAAAGGGATGTCTTCCTTTTTTTCTCTCAATGGAGGCATATGGATAGGGACTACATTTAGGCGGTAATAGAGGTCTTCCCTAAACCGCCCAGCGGCTATCTCCTTTTCTAAGTCCTTGTTTGTGGCGGCAATGACCCTTACATCTACCTCTATAGTCCTCTCTCCCCCTACCCTTTCAAAGCACCTATTTTGAAGCACACGCAACAAAAGCAACTGGGTAGTTGATGGTATCTCACCAATTTCATCCAAAAATATAGTCCCTTTATGGGCCAATTCAAAACGCCCTTTTTTTGTACGGATGGCACCAGTAAATGCCCCCCTTTCATGGCCAAACAATTCACTCTCAAGAAGGGTAGATGGGTAGGCAGAGCAATTAGCCACAACAAATGGCCCATCTTTCCTTGTGCTGCACTCATGAATGGCCATCGCTGCAAGCTCCTTTCCTGTGCCATTTTCACCAGTAATGAGCACTGTGGCATTGGTAGGGGCAACATCCCTTATTAGGTCATATACATCCTGCATCACCCTACTCTGGCCAACGAGCCCATAAAAGGATGTCCTGCCAAAGATATGCCCCTTGAGGAATTCAATCTGCCCCTCCATAGAGATGGCCTGGGAGATAGGCCCAGCTATCTGCAGGAGCAATCTATTAACAAAGATAATGTCTGCTTTGGGTATATATCTTTTTTTATTAAAGGCAATTATAAAACACCCAACACAACCGCTTTTGGCCAAAATTGGGATTGCATACCAAAAAGGGTAGGGGTCTAAAAATTTGTCTAGGGCTGTAAGTGTCCCCTTTTCAACTATAATGGCCCTATCTATAGAAGATAGCCAATCTATAAGGTCATTTGGGGGCTGAAAAAGCCTCTGTCCATCAACTATTTTTTGGGGAAGGTTCAGCCTCTCTATAGGAAATAAATTTTCTCTCTTTGCATCTAATAAAAATACAAATATATTGGCATCCGGAAAGAGGCCTTGGACAACCTCATATGACCTATTTATAATCTCTGCTAAAGACTCTTTGGACAATATCTCTTTTGAGAGTTGCCATAGGACCTTTAACTCTTGGTGGGCCTTGTCTAGGGCCTTATGTGCCCTTTCTTTCTCCTCTATCAAATTTTTTCTCTCCAGTGCCCTTTTGATGATATTCAAAAGGTGCTCAGTCTTACATGGTTTTTCAATATAACTAAACGCCCCATAGTCTAGGGCCTCAATAGCTGTGGGAAGTGAGGCATAGGCAGTGAGGATAATGGCCTCTGTTCTTGGTGAGGTCTCCTTTATCTCTTTTAAGACATTAATACCTAGTTCATCTGGCAATTTTAAATCAATGATAGCGAGGTCTATTTCCTCTTTTTTTACATTTTCTATGGCCTCCCTTGCAGTATGGGCAATGACACATATATATCCCTTTAATCTTAATATATCACTCAATACCTTACATATATTGGGGTCATCATCAATGATTAGAATCTTCGCCATGCCTTATTTATAGGGTTACCCTAAAAAATCTCTTTATTTTGTTTTTATATATCCTTTCCAATAGGCCAAGTAATATCTCCATATCTACTGGCTTGGAAAGGCAGGTATAGGCATTTATCCTAAGGGCCTCATCAATAGCAGGCCTCATTTCCTCATAATAACCAGTAATCAATATTACCTGGATGTCTTTTCTAATTTTCTTTATCTTTTTAAGTACATCCAATCCACTCATATGATTTAACTTCATGTCTAAAAGCACTATATCCATCTTGTCTTTGTCTATCTTCTCTATTGCCTCCTCTGCTGATAATGCAACTTCAATCCTATAGCCCTTTAGTGAGAGGACATTGGCCAGTGTCTTACAAAAGTGATTATCATCATCTACAATAAAAACACTTTTTCCCTTCTCTAAGAAACGAAGGAATTTATTAATTTCTTTGAGGTTTAATGGCTTTGGTAAGACTACTAAGGCCCCTTCTCCCTTTGCCTCTAAAACCAGGCTGTCTGAGGTAAAGGCAGTAATAAGGATAACCAGGGTCTTAGGAGAAAATTTCTTTATCTCCTTAAATACCTCTACCCCACTTTTTCCAGGCATCTTTATGTCCATAAAGACGCATTGATAATCATTTTCTTTGACCATGGAGATGGCCTGCCCACCATCATAGGCAGTATCACAGTGATACCCCTTTAGCCTTATTACATCACTCATGGTCTTACATATCATAGGGTCATCATCTACAACCAGAATTGATAACATCTTTTTCCTCCTAAAACTTTCAATCAGGTCTTCTTGGCAAAGTTACAGTAAATACACTGCCTTTTCCTTCCTCGCTTTCAGCTATGATTTTTCCGCCATTTGCCTCAACAAGGCTCTTTGTCACTGTTAGGCCAAGCCCGATACCCCTGGCCTTTGTCGTAAAAAGCGGTTCAAATATCCTTTCTAAATCACTCTTTGAAAGGCCTGGCCCTGTATCTATAAACTGGGTTATTACCTGGTCTTTCTGGGATATAGTCTTAATAATCAGTTCTCCTCCCTTGGGTGTCATGGCCTGGATTGCATTATGGAGAAGATTTGAGAAACATCTCTCTATTTGATTTATATCTACAAATACCTTATTTTCTCCCCTAAAGTCAAGCTTAAGTTTGATATTTTCAGGGATAGTGTATGCACTTAAGACCTCATTTATAAGGCCCTCTACAGTTACCCACTCCTTTTCAGGCGGCCTAACACGCATAAAGTCCAAAAGGCTCCTTACAATACGCTCTGCATCCTGGACCTCCTTTTGAATAATACCTAGGTATTCCTTTACAGTTTCATCTCCCTCTGCCATGGTCATCTGCAAAAAGTAGACTGCATTGCTTATTACCCCTAAGGGGTTTCTCAATTCATGGGCAATGCCCCCAGCTATTTGTCCTAAGGTAGAGAGTTTTTCCCTTTTTATTAAGGCATCCTGGGCCTCCTTAAGACCAGTGAGCATATGACGAAAGGAGCTGGCCAACGAACCTATCTCATCCCTTCTCTCAATAGGGATCTCCACATCAAGGTCTCCTTTGGCAATCTCCCTTGCCTTTTTTTCTAGGGTAAGTAAAGGGGAGGTAATTATGTATCCAAGCCAAAATCCTATGCCTATGGCCAAGGCTGTAGTGATAAGGGCCAAGGATATAATATAATAAAGTAAATGATTTAGGGGCATAAATATCTCACTTTTATCTTGTTTTAATACACAGCCCCAGTTCATTCTCTTTATATACCTTATGGCTGCTAATACAGGGACATTTCTATAATCCTTTAATTCATAGATACCCTCTTTTCCCTCAGCGGCTAGGTAAGCAGGTATATTTTTATTTGGGAAATAAAAACTTAGGGTAGCTTTAGGGATTCCCCTAAGTGGAGAAAGTGCTATAACCCTTTGGCCTTCCTTTCTTACTAGAAATGCCTCCCCTGTCTTTCCTATCCCTGGATAAAGGATAATCTTTTTTTCAAGGATCTTTTTAAAGGGAAAAATAGTGGCTACCACACCCAGCAGTTTATTACCCGATATGACCCTCTTAGAGAATGCCAGGGCAGGCTCTTTTAAATGGGCAGAGAGGTATTCATCAGAGTAGACTACTTTGTCTGTGTTAATCGCCTGTTTAAAATAATATCTTTTTGCCCTAGATTTTCCTATAAATTCCTTAAAGGCAGAACACACAATAGTCCCATCTTTGTCTAGGACAAAGGTTGAATAGCCATCTTCTTCATACAATTTCCTTAGATAAATACACAAACTCTCTTTCATTTTCTCTATATTATTTTGATTCTCTAAGTCCTTGAGGATTTTTATTATCCCGCATTGGAGGGCAAGTGCCCTTACAACGTCCTCCCTCTCCTCAAGCCACCTCTCTAACTGCATTTTTTGGAAATCGGCAATGATAGAAAACCGTGAGACTGTCTCTTTTTTTATACTTTTATAAGAATATATATAAAAGATAAGGCTAAATACCAATATACATAGGACAATGGGCACTGAGATAGAGAGAATTACCCTGTTTCTGATACTAAGAGGTAGCATAGATTTATTTAACATAACACTTGCCTAAGGACAACACAAAAATTAAAAATGATAATTGTAAGATGATTTATGACCCCTACAATCGCCCTATCTATTATCTGCGTATCTCTGTAACAGATAGGTGTAATCTTAAGTGCCTATATTGTAGACCAGAGAGGATTAAAAAATTGCCTCACGCAGAGATTTTGCGCTATGAGGAAATTATCCATATTGTAAGGATAGCTGTTTCGATGGGCTTTTATAAGTTTCGCCTTACAGGGGGTGAACCTTTGATAAGAAATAATATAAAATTACTTATTGAGCGTATAAGTAAGATAGGTGGCATAAAGGACTTAAGTATTACTACAAATGGGACATTGCTGGCCGAGATGGCAAAAGATTTATATGATGCTGGGCTTCGGAGAATTAATATCAGCCTAGATACACTAAACCCTGAAAAATACAGATATATTACTGGTGTTGATGCATTTCTTAGGGTTTGGAATGGCATTAAAACGGCACTTGAGGTAGGTTTTTCTCCGGTAAGGATCAATGTAGTACTACTTAAGGGGTTCAATGACGATGAAATCTTGGATCTGGCCAAATTGATATTTGATTATCCTATTCATATTCGTTTTATTGAATACATGCCAATCTCTCCGCAGACATTAGACCATAGCAAGCACTTTTTGCCTGTAGATATAGTTAAAGAAAAGTTGGCCAAATTGGGAAAGATAAATGAGATTTCCCCTTCCCCCTCAGATGGCCCAGCAAAACGGTACAAAATCACTGGCTGTCTGGGGGAGATAGGATTAATCTCTGCTATGAGTAATCCATTTTGCCATAGCTGTAATAGGATTCGCCTTACCTCAGATGGCAAAATACGTCCCTGCCTCTTTTCACAGAGGCAGTGGGATATAAAGGTACCCTTAAGGAGCGGGGCAAGTAGTGAATTTATCAAATCTATTATTAGAGAGGCCATTGCCCATAAACCTAGAGGACATAATTATATCAAAATCCCCAACCGCCTTCCTATGTCCCGCATTGGCGGATAGAGGATTCCTTGACTCCACAGCCTTTTTAGTTTTTAATTAATTTGTGGTTGGTTCACATCAAAAGGTATTTGTCATTGGGCATAGAAACCCAGATGCTGATTGTGTCTGTGGGGCTATTGCCTATGCCTATTTTAAAAATGCAGTAGATAAGACCCGCCTTTTTATACCTGCTAGGGCTGGGGCATTAAACAAAGAGACAAGCTTTATCTTAGATTATTTTGGTTTAGAGACCCCTCTTTTGATCAAGAGTGTTGTAGCAAGGGTAAGCGATATTGATCTAAAGCCCCCAATCTGTATCCTCCCACATGAACCTATTCAAAAGGCCGCCCAAGTCATGAGGGAAAGGAATATACGTACCCTACCTGTAGTGGATGAATATCAACACCTTATTGGAATGGTGGGGCAGAGGGACATTGCCCGTTATTATGTAGAAAAAATTGACTGGGATAAAATTGAGCCCATAGAGCTAAAAACATTGATCCAGACTCTGGATGGGCGTGTTTTGGCCAATGCAAAAAAACTAGATCACATTAAGGGTAGAATCATTGTAGCCGCAATGCAAAAAAGCACATTGCTTCATTATATAAAGCCAGGTGATATAGCCGTCCTCGGAGATAGGGTAGATATCCAGGCCGATTTGATAAAATCCGGCTGCCAGGTCCTAATCCTAGGTGAAGATACAATAGTAGGTGAGGAGATAATCGGCCTTGCAAATCAGCATGGTACCTTAATTATAACCAGTCCAAAGAGTATTTATACCATTGTACAACTATTACATCTAGCCCTGCCTGTGACCACTATTATGAGCAAACCAAAATTTTCTGTATCCCTGGATACCCCTATTAGTGAGGTAAAAAAGAGGGTGCTAATCTCAAAATACCGTAGTGTGACAGTTATAGACTCAGAAAATCGTCTCATTGGGATAGTGACACGTTCTGATCTAATACCAGGTATTCGCAAAAAGGTTATCCTTATAGACCACAATGAGGTCAGTCAGGCGGTTTTGGGCATTCAAGAGGCAGATATCTTAGAGATTATAGACCACCACCGTCAAGGAGATATATCTACCTTAAGCCCTATTTTTGTTTACAACGATCCCATCGGGAGCAGTTGCACCATTATTGCAGAGCTGATGAAATTAAGAAATGTGGAGATTCCACCAGAGATCGCGGGTGCCTTGTTGGGGGGGATACTATCAGATACCCTGGTACTGACTCTGTCTACGACGACAGACCGTGATAAAAAGATGGCACACATGATGGCAAAAAGGGCAGGGGTTAAGCTTGAGGAGTTTGGTCGCAAATTAATAGGCATACAAGCAGATATAAGGGGTAAAACCGCCCGTGAGATTATCGGTGCTGACTTTAAGGAATATCAAATTGGGGATAAGAAGATTGGTATAGGGCAATTGCTTACCCTAGATAGGGCAGAGGTCTCTGTGTTGGAGAAGGAGATAAAAGAAGAACTAGAGCGCCTCTTAAAGGAAAAG
>Ga0190316_1000571_pt1 | contig 11288 bp, 11 predicted proteins | sample 48701112_MG_FD_161663 | JGI IMG/M metagenome (GOLD analysis project Ga0190316, IMG submission 161663) | Hydrothermal vent sediment bacterial communities from Southern Trench, Guaymas Basin, Mexico - 4870-11-1-2_MG | ecosystem: Environmental > Aquatic > Marine > Hydrothermal vents > Sediment ... | reverse complement strand
CATTCCGCAGCGGCCCTCCTTGACAGATAAATAGTCCCTTAAAGAAAAAACTTTTTTCCTTTCAACCAACTCTACTTTTTAAAAAGCAGATTGCGGAGTGCCATCAAGACTGGCGAAAGCCACCCTGGAAGGGCTTGGTCTTGATGGCTTAACGGAGCAATCTGCTAAGCTATAAACAGGTTGGTGAAGTTAAAGTGTGCTTTTTTCTTATTCCACTTATTGAACGCCAAAAATCCTTAATTCATCAATGTTTTTAAAGATTAACGCCTAAATTTTGGGGAATGTCCAATCTGTTTTAGGATTGATTTTTTCTAAAAAATCTTTATTCTGTAAATATGATTTTTAAATCGGCTAAAGAAAAAATAAAATATCTTTTTGAAACTATTACTTCTGAAGATCAGGTATTGATTTTGATTGTTCCTGATCCTGACTCTATTTCTAGCGCTTGGGCCTTAAAAAGACTTTTATGGCGAAAGGTAAAAACCGTAACCATTGCTTCCATTCGTGAGATTGAACGCATTGATAATTTGACCATGGTTCATTTGCTAAAAATTCCTATTGATCTTATAGCAAAAATAGATTGTTCTATGTATAATAAATTTGCTTTGGTTGATTCTCAACCCCAACACTTTTCAGTATTAGAGAAAATTTCCTTTGATATTATTATCGATCACCACCCTATAAAAAAAGAAATTTCTGGAAGTTTTGTGGATATAGAGCCAGAATATGGAGCAACTGCTACGCTTTTAACTGAATATATACGAGCAGCTAGGATTAAACCCTCTTCTCGGCTGGCCACTGCCCTTTTTTACGGTATTAAAGCCGATACTCAAAATTTTGTCCTCCGAGGTACAGAAAAAGACATTCAAGCCTTCAGGTATTTATTTAAATACATTAACCAGACAATTGTTCGTAAGATAGAAACTTCTGAGTTTAGGTTGGAGATTATTCCTTATTTTAAAAAAGCATTTGAGGTCATGAAGGTAGATCTGGCTCGCCATAGGATATTTGTTTATTTAGAAAAGATTAAAAAACCAGATATTTGCGTCATTCTAGCTGATTTCCTGCTAAGGATATACGAAAATTCATACAGTATAGTTTCTGGCCTATGTGAGGATGTTCTGATTATAATTTTTCGGACTAGCGACTATCGCAAACACGCAGGAAGACTGGCTGAAAAGGCCTTTGGTATAATTGGACGGGCAGGTGGACATAAAGAGATGGCACGGGTAGAAATACCCCTGGTTAATTTGAAAAATACTATAAGTTCGGTAACCAGTAAAAGTTTAGAAACCTATATTTTACACCAAATAAAAAAGGCATGGGGATAAAATGCCATTATCTAAAGAACAAATAAGTTATCAAGAAAGAACAGGACGCATCATCTATCATTTTTTACAGCAAGAATTAGATAGGGTTGCGATTCAAAAGGCACTAGTAGATTCCTTTTGGAAGTTTTTAGACTTAGAAACACAATATCCCTTTGTAGATAAAAGAGAACTAAAGCCGAGGGCTCGAATCTATGAAAAGGAGTATTCTTCACATAATGCCTTTTTAATCATATTTTGTGAAGGAACTCTGCCTAGTTATTGTAAACGGTATATCCGTTTTTTTGAAACCAACAAATTAATTAAAGAGAATCTCCAATATCTTGTGGATTTTAAACTTTATAAGGATTTTTCTAAAAATCTATCCTATTTTGACCAGACAGGTTTTTTCAAGTTGCTAGAGCAGCTTTTGCCTGTAGATTTTGCATTGCTAATTCAACGGGACAGCTCAACCAAAACTATCCGTTACCTTCTTTCTCACTTTAGAGTAAAAATAGATTGGCCAATTGATGCGGCTGCCGAAGATTTAGCTAGGTATTTGAGGTATATTTCAAAAGAATTGTATGAAAAAGGAGAACGGTATGCCCAATTATTACAGCAGAAATTTTTTGAATATTATGGATTTCACTATACAGCAGGGGGGAGACGAACTGCAGCTATCATTGCAGCCCAATATTTAAGACATTTGGATTTCATTTCTACTATTTATGTCAGCAGCACCAGTTGTCGCTCTCTTACTAAAATTACTACAGATGGAACTCTAACTAAATTTGTATTATTAAAGTTATCTAATGAAGAAATTAGAAAAATAACTAGTGAAAATAAAATGAAAAAAGAAATCTTTGAGAATTCCTTCCTTGTTTATCGGAATAAAGAATATGGGGTAGGCCTTTTTGAAGTAACTTATTCTCACCCCGAAGTTTCTCTTCCTCCGCTAGATGGGAAATTAAGGGAATTAAATCCTGACCATTATTGGCTAGTAGTAAATAAACAACTACTTTTACCTCTTTTTAAATATTCTCACCTCAGGCCTATTGAATATAGAACTATTTATGTCTAAGAATAAAAAAATTGCGCCCAAATAAATTTTGGGCGCAAAAGACAAATCATTTATTCGACCTTGATTTTAATGCCCTTTGGTTTAGCCTTTTCAGACTTAGGTAATACTATTTTTAATACACCTTTTTTATAGGAAGCCTCAATTTTATCCTCTTCTACTTCTACAGGAAGCCTGACACTACGCACAAAGCTACCATACCTGCGTTCTATCATGTGATAATTTTCCTCTTTTTCCTCTTTTTCCTCTTTCTTTTCTCCCTTAATAGTTAATACATTCCCAGTTAAGGACACATCCACATCTTTAGGATCAACGCCAGGTAATTCGGCCTTTACAATCAATTTATCCTTGGTCTCGCTGAGATCTAAGGCCGGTGCCCATACTTCAGCACTTTCTAAACCTCTTCTTTCACCAAAAAATCCTTCCCACAATCTATCCATTTCCTTTCTCAGAGTTTCTAATTCTCTCCTTGCACTCCAAGGTAGAATTTCAAACATTTTCTATCACCTCCTTTTAAGTATTTTTAAACTCTCCATTTAAACAAATAATCATTTTTTAGGACAAGTCAATAATCTTGAAAAACCCTGGTAGTATTCTAACTTCTGCAGCCAAAGCGAAATAGGGATAGATGAAAAATACTTGCCCATGAGAAGAAATTTGCATATAATGGCCATAAATTCATAATAGGAGATGGAAATGGCCAAGACTTACAAGATAGCAGTTATCCCTGGTGATGGTACTGGTCCTGAGGTAATCCGTGAGGGAGTGAAGGTGTTGCAGGCAGTTTCAACTAAATATGGTTTTAAGCTAGAATTAGAAGAGTTTGATTTCGGGGGTGAGCGTTATAAAAGAACAGGAGAAACCTTACCAGATTCTGCTTTAAATGAGTTATCTCAAAAAGACGCTATTTATTTAGGGGCTATTGGCCATCCTGAGGTAAAACCTGGGATATTAGAAAAGGGCATTTTGTTAAAACTTCGTTTTGCTTTAGACCAATATATTAACCTCAGACCTGTTAAACTTTATGAAGGAGTTTATACCCCTTTAAAGGATAAAGGGCCTGATGATATAGACTTTGTGGTTGTTAGAGAGAACACTGAGGGTCTTTACACGGGAGCTGGTGGATTTCTTAAGAAGGGAACACCTGATGAAATAGCCATTCAAGAATCCATTAACACCCGAAAAGGGGTAGAACGATGTTTGCGATATGCCTTTGAATATTGCCGCAAACGGAATAAAAAGAAAGAGTTATTACTTTGTGGAAAGACCAATGTGTTGACTTACGCCTTTGACCTATGGGAGCGTGTCTTCCATGAGGTAGCTCAGGAGTATAAAGATATTAAAATTCAGTATGCCCATGTGGATGCTACCTGTATGTGGATGGTGAAGAATCCAGAATGGTTTGATGTAATTGTGACTGATAATATGTTTGGGGATATTATTACTGATTTGGGAGCTATAATCCAAGGAGGTATGGGTATAGCAGCAGGAGCAAATATTAACCCTGAAGGAGTATCAATGTTTGAACCCATAGGAGGTTCAGCACCAAAATATGCAGGTAAAAATGTGATTAACCCCTTGGCAGCTATCTGTGCAGGACAAATGATGTTAGAAACCTTAGGAGAAGAGAAGGCCGCCGCTGATATAGAGCAGGCAGTAATGAAAGCTCTTAAGAAAGATATAAAGAGCCTTTCGGCTGGTAAAATGGGTATGTCTACTTCTGAAGTAGGTGATTTGATTGCAAAATATGCTAGTGAAAGCTAGTGTCCTGCTATTGTCTTTCCCTTATTTTATGTAAAAGATAAGCCTCAATAAAATGGTCTATTTCTCCATTTAAAACTTTTTCTATTTGGGGAACTTCTAATTGAGTGCGGTGGTCTTTAACTAATTTATAAGGATGTAAAGTATATGTCCTGATTTGATTTCCCCAAGCGATTTCTTTTTGGTTAGTATAAATTTCCTTCTTTTTTTCCTCCCTTTTCTGGAGTTCTAAATTATACAAACGGGATTTCAAAATCATTAAAGCTACTTCTTTGTTGCGAAATTGTGAACGCTGGTCTTGGCATTGAACTACAATTCCTGTAGGAATATGGGTAATCCTCACGGCGGTTTCAACTTTATTTACATGTTGCCCTCCTGCTCCACTAGAGCGAAAAGTTTCGATTTTCAGGTCTGTTTCTTTTATTTCAATTTGAATGTTTTCATCTACTTGAGGGTATACTGAAACAGCAGCAAAGGAGGTATGCCGTCTTCCACTGGCATCAAAAGGAGAAATACGAATTAACCGATGGATACCCGTTTCGGCTTTTAAAAAGCCATAGGCATAATGACCCTTTACTAAAAAGACCACACTTTTTATGCCTGCTTCCTCTGCAGTAGAGGTATCTAAAAATTTTACCTTAAATCCCATGTTTTCTGCCCAGCGGAGATACATACGTAAAAGGATTTCTGCCCAATCTTGAGCATCTGTTCCTCCAGCTCCAGCATGGATTTCCACTATAGCATTGAGTTTGTCGGCAGGTTGATTCAAAAGCCATTGCAATCTTATTTTTTTTACTTTTGTTTCCAATTGAGAGATTTCTTCACTTATTTCCTTCAAAATTTGGATGTCTTTTTCTTCCTCAGCCAGTTCATAGAGAACATTTAAATCCTCTAAGGCCTTTTTTTGTTGTTCCCAAAGCTTGATTGTTTCCTGAATCCTACTTTTTTCTTGTAATAAAGGCCTTATTTCTTGTATCTGCTGCCAATCTTTATGGTTAACAATAATTTTGTTTATTTCTTCCAGGCGAGATAGTTTCGAAGGGAGGTCAAAGATACTCCTCAAGTTTAAGAAAGAGAGCATTAAGATTGTTCAAACTTTCTTTAATCTCTTCCATCCACCCCTCCTTATAGTTTTTATAATTAATATAAATATAACACAGAAATTTAAAAAAACCAACATGTCTCCATGCTTAGTATAAAATGTTTTATTTTCTATTAAAGGTAACTTAGCTGTAAGATAAGATCTCTCAAATAATTTAGTTTGCATAATTATGCTACCTGTAGGTTCAATAAAGGCGCTAAATCCAGTATTAGCTGCTCTGGCAATACCCCGTCTGTTTTCCACCGCTCGCAATACTAACATAGCTAGGTGCTGATAAGGAGCACTGGTGCGACCAAACCAGGCATCATTGGTAATATTTACCAAGAAAAGAGCCTGTCTTTGGACTACCTTCCGACTCAATGCTGGAAAAATACTTTCAAAACAAATGAGGACACCAAAGGAATACCTGCCATTAAGAAAAAGAGGTTGTATTTCTTTACCAGAAGAGAAATCGCCAACACTAGGGGCAATAGCTGAAAGGAAAGGTAACCATTTACGACATGGGATGTATTCTCCAAAGGGCACTAGATGTGCTTTATCATAATAGCCTACGATTTTACCCTGTTCATTGATAAGATAAGCCCGATTAAAGTATTTAATTCCTTCAGCCCCTGTTTCGTAAGCAGGACTTCCCAATAGAATAGAAGTTTTTATTTCTTTAACCAGAGTTAATATTTGTTTACGCAAAGGGGAGATTTCTTGAAAATAAAAAGGTAGAGCTGTTTCTGGCCAGATGAGCAATTCAGGATGGTTTTTAACAGCCTGTTTGCTGAGGTGTTCATAGATTTTTACCGTGCTTGCCTGAAAGGTAGGTTTCCATTTCTGATTTTGGTTTATATTACCCTGGATGATGCCAATATTAATTTTTTTAGGCGAAATAAGGCATTGCTTTTTCCAAAAAGAGAGGCGATTCTGGCCGTAAAAAAGGGTTGTTCCTAAACAAACTACCAAGATAAAAAGGCCAAAATAAGATTGTCTGTTTCTTTTCTTTAAACATTGGAAAAAACTAGCGTTCCCCCACATTACTAAAAAAGAAAGTAAATATACCCCACCAATATCTGCTACTTGAATAAAGGATAACCAGTTGTATTGAGAATCACCTAAAAGTTCCCAAGGGAAACCAGTAAGAAAGTGGGCTCTGATGTATTCTAAACTTACCCATAAACTAGCTATAAGTATAGGAGAAAATGCTATAGAAAATACTTTAATAAAATAGCAAAAAAGGGCAAAATAAAGGGCAAGATAAAGCACCAATAAAAAGAGAGCCACTAAACTCAAGGGCAAAGAAACACCCCCATAACATACCATAGCGTAAACTATCCAGTATAAGATACCCAAAAAAAACACACATCCACTAAAAAATCCCATTCTAAAGGCATAGATAGGAGATAATTCTTCTATAGCCTCAAAAAGTGGTAAAAAGGCTATCCAAGCCAGAGGATAAAGAGAGAAGGGAGGGAAGCTGAAAATTAACAAAAACCCAGTGCAAAGGGAGAGTGAGTGTTTTTTTAACATAAATTAGGATTATAATAGATTTTAGCTTTTTTAAACAGGACTTTCCCAGAATTTTCCAGGGCCACGGCAAAGTCGTGGCAGTTCTTTTAGTTTCCTAAAAAATTAAAAACCCTCTGAGTTTTTTCTACAACCTATGGTATATCAAAATGTTATGGAAGATGCTTTAAACAGCGTAGTCTTGCGGCCTATTACAACGAATCTTCCACATAAGGACTAGTTCCATTTTGATTGGTATCTGTCGAACATTACTTTCTTTTCCTGAGACTATTCAGTTTCTTTCTCGTGGCAACATGTGTCTCCCGATAGGGTAATACCTCTGGCAGGGTTACATTGACTCGTTTAAGCAATTCCTTACAACCCTTGTCTGGTCTTGGAACGGTAACAAGCCTCTTCTCTCCAACGCCTATCACATTGCTCGTTATCTTGGCCAATCGGCTTATGCTTTCCTTAAATAGTTGATTCTCTATTTTTTCTTTATGCTCATATAGCCAATCAAGTGTTTTGTAGAGATCATCTTCATTAAACACATTAAGATTAAGTATCTCTGCTACGGCATGATTTTGAGCTAGTCTTACCGCCGATAGCCTTGAGCCCTGCTCTATCAGCCTGGCCATAATCAGCCACAGAGCCAAAAGGGCATTTTTATTATAACCCAGTGCTTGAGTAATGCCTAAATGATTGGCTATTTGATAAAGCACCGCCACAGGCCCTACATGCTTACCACACCAATAACTGTCAAATCTTTACAGGCTGTTGAAAAAATCATTTTTTTCTCAGCCCCCTTCATGGGCTAACAAGAGCAAAATATTATATTATCCGCAGGCCTGCCTGGGGCAGACAGGAGTGTTTTTGAAAAATAATAAACCTAAACCATTTGATGGCATAATTAGAGAAATTTGCCACCCTCTGGATAGCCTCTCTGTTACCTCTATATACCTTTTTAAAAAGTAGATTTGGTTGAAAGAAATAAAATATTTTTCTTTCTCACCAAGCTTCGATTTTTCAAGAGCACGCGGCGCAGCGCTGTCAAAGCCGTAAGCCCAAAGGGTGCGGAGTGAAACGGAGCAGCTTTGACAGCAAGCGAAACGGCGTGCTAAACTAGAAAGCAGGTTGGGTAAAGGTAATATGCATCTGAGTTTTTCAACAAGTTCTTTAGAAATAAAAGTGCGTCCTTTATCATGGTATTTTTCAATAAAGGAGCGGATAAATACAATATCGGCTGGGGTAACCAGACATCCTCTAACAATGAGTTTTTCTTTCATTATATAGCACAAAATGCTTGAGGACATCTGCCCTAAAATGAAGATTTTGAAATTTTTTTGAAATTTTTAATTTAATTTTAGGTGAGAAAAAATATTTTTAAAAAATATCAAGGGGCAGGATTTTAGCATGAATTTTCAGCATATTTGGACTTCAAGGTGCGAAAAAAATTCATTCTTCAGGACTGGTGCTATTGACATTTGATAAAGAAGTGAGTATAAAGAGCATACCCACCTGAGAGGTGAAGTAAAGATTTTGACTTTTTGTAACCAAAGGATATAGTTTTCTTTTATATGTTTGAGATTATGGTCGATTGAGGTAAATCTATATTATCTATGCAGATCCTTTGTTAAATGTAAGTGGAAGGTGTGAATGTTCAGATAGTCACGAATGAGGAAATTTGCATAAAATTAAATAAATAGGAAGTAAAAAATATCACCACTGAAGAAATTTTTAATATGTAGGTTTATTTAAAGTTCTGGCTACGGAAATACTTGTAAAAATAATCCTTGATTTAGTAAAAATATTTTTTGTGAGGAAGTAAAGATGAATTTGGCTCAACTAAAAGCAATGAAGATCAACTCATTGATTGAACTGGCAAAGGAATTGAATATTGAGGGTGCCCCTGGGATGAGCAAACAGGCATTGATTTTCACTCTTTTGCAGACTCAAGCAGAAAGAAACGAGGCTATTTATGGTGAGGGGGTATTAGAAATCCTGCCTGATGGTTTTGGTTTCTTACGTTCTCCTTATAATAATTATTTACCTGGACCTGATGATATTTATGTTTCTCCCTCTCAGATTAAAAAGTTTGGTCTTAGGACAGGAGATACTGTAAGCGGAGAAATCCGTCCACCCAAAGAGGGAGAGAAATATTTTGCTCTGGTAAGAGTGAACAACATCAATTTCGAAGCTCCAGAGAAGGCAAGAGAAGTAATTTTATTTGACCACTTAACTCCTTTGTTCCCTAACGAAAAAATCCATTTAGAGTATACACCTACCAATTATTCTACCCGGATTATGGATTTACTCACTCCTATAGGAAAGGGGCAGCGGGGTCTTATTGTGGCCTCCCCTCGAACAGGGAAGACTATGCTTTTAAAAGACATTGCTCACGCTATTGAGGCTAACCATCCAGAAATTTTTCTCATTGTTTTACTCATAGATGAAAGACCTGAGGAAGTGACAGATTGGCAACGAACGGTAAAGGCAGAAGTAATCAGTTCCACCTTTGATGAACCAGCTCACCGTCACATTCAGGTAGCTGAAATGGTAGTAGAGAAGGCAAAAAGATTGGTAGAATATAAAAAAGATGTAGTAATTTTACTAGATAGTATTACCCGTCTGGCCAGGGCTTATAATACTATAGTGCCTGCCAGTGGCAAAATACTCTCTGGAGGAATAGATGCTCATGCCTTGCATCGGCCTAAACGGTTCTTTGGAGCTGCTAGAAATATTGAAGAAGGTGGTAGTTTAACTGTGATCGCTACCGCTTTAATTGAAACAGGTAGTCGCATGGATGAAGTCATCTTTGAGGAGTTTAAGGGCACAGGTAACCTAGAAATTCATCTGGATAGGCGTTTAAGTGATAAGCGCATTTTTCCTGCTATTGATATTAATAGGTCAGGAACAAGAAGGGAAGAGCTACTCACAGACCCAAAATATCTTCCTCGCATTTGGCTTTTGAGGAAACTTCTATCACCACTGAATCCAGTAGATGCTATGGAATTTCTTTTGGAAAAAATAAAGATGACTGAAACAAATGAAGAATTTCTAAATTCTATGAATCAATAACCCTATCAATTTGCTTAGATGTGTTGTAAAATACTATTTCAAGGAGGTTATAGTTATGAAGCAAAAGATACATCCGCCATATTATCGGACTAAAATCAGATGTGCTTGTGGCTTTGAACTAGAAGTAGGTTCTACCCAAAAAGACATTAAGGTAGAAATTTGTTCTCATTGCCATCCTTTTTTTACAGGTAAGGAAAAATATATTGATGCTGCTGGTCAGATAGAAAAGTTTAAGAGGAAATACGGACTTGTTGATAAGAAATAAAAAATGGATATTTGGCAAAAATTAGAGGGAATAGAAAACAAATTTATAGAATTAGAAAATCTTTTGGCAGATTCAAGGGTATTGAAAGACGCCGAAAAATACCGTCAATATGCCAAGGAACATGCTGAATTATTTAGAATTGTTCAAGTTTATCGCCAATATAAAAAACTCCAAAAGGAGTTAGAAGAAAATAAAGAGCTCCTCTTGGACAAAGATGATGAGCTTCGCAATTTGGCCAAAGTAGAAATTTCTATGCTAAATAAAAAAATAGCAGAGAAAGAACAGGAGCTCAAAATCTTACTTCTTCCCAAAGAACCAGCGGATGAAAGAAATATTATTTTTGAAATCCGGGCAGGAACAGGGGGTGAAGAAGCGGCCCTTTTTGCTGCAGATCTTTTTAAGATGTACACCAAATATGCAGAAAATAAAGGATGGCGTGTTGAGATGTTAAGTTCTCACTTTACTGGCATGGGCGGGGTAAAGGAAATTATTGCCGCCATTGAAGGAAAGGGGGCATATAGCCGTTTAAAATATGAAAGTGGAGTACATCGGGTTCAACGTGTACCTGAGACAGAGTCTCAAGGGCGAATTCACACTTCTGCTGTAACTGTAGCTGTTTTGCCAGAGGCCAAAGAAGTAGAGGTACAAATTGACCCTAAAGATTTAAAGATTGATTTGTTTCGTGCCTCTGGTCCTGGGGGACAACATGTGAATGTAACAGATTCGGCAGTGAGAATTACCCACTTACCTACTGGTATTGTGGTTCAGTGTCAAGATGAACGTTCCCAACACAAGAATAAGGCCAAGGCTATGAAAATATTGCGAGCTAGGCTTTTAGAAAAAATGCGTCAAGAACAAGAGCAACAAATGGCTGAAGAACGTCGTAGTCAAGTAGGCACAGGAGATAGAAGTGAAAGAATCCGCACTTATAACTTTCCTCAAGGCCGGGTCACAGACCACCGTATCGGTCTTACTTTATACCGGCTAGAAGAGGTCTTAGAAGGAGATTTGGATGAAATTATTGATGCCCTCATTACTCATTATCAGGCTGAAGCCTTAAAGGAGATGTAACCCAATTTAGTTAAATCCAATAAAAACAGATATGAATGCAGGAAATCGGCAAAACAAGTATCCTGTCTGCGGGGTAGATAGGTTTTAGGACTTTTTCAGGAGCACGCCGCGCAGCGCTGTCAAAGCCGTAAGCCC
>Ga0190316_1000568_pt1 | contig 11327 bp, 9 predicted proteins | sample 48701112_MG_FD_161663 | JGI IMG/M metagenome (GOLD analysis project Ga0190316, IMG submission 161663) | Hydrothermal vent sediment bacterial communities from Southern Trench, Guaymas Basin, Mexico - 4870-11-1-2_MG | ecosystem: Environmental > Aquatic > Marine > Hydrothermal vents > Sediment ... | reverse complement strand
TACATAGTGAGAATATATTAAACCAACTTTGATTTTTTGTCAAAGCCTAACAGTAGAAAATATAGTGGCAACAAAATTGAGATTAAAATAGAGTTACCTTGCGCATTTTGCAATAGAATACCTGTTTAGGAGCCCGGAAGATCTGTTTTAAAATGGAAGTTAACATATTAATTACAAGCGTGTCGAGGAAAGTGTGGTTAGTTAAAGCTTTTAAGGATGCTCTGAAACAAGAGGGAATTGATGGCAAAGTTGTATCGGTAGATATTAATCTTCTATCAGCTGGTCTTTATATAAGTGATAAACATTATCTTGTACCATCTTCATCTGACCAAAATTTTATACCTGCCGTTTTAGAAATCTGTAAAAAAGAGGATATAAAACTGTTAATACCAACCAGAGACGGTGAATTATTATTATTCGCTAAGAACAAAGAAAAATTTGAAAAACAAGGAATATATGTTATGGTATCCAACCCAGAAGTTATTGAAATCTGTAATGATAAGTATAGATTTTATCAATTTCTAACGAAAAATAATATTCCCACTCCTAAAACATACCTTCCAAATCAACTTGACTTTTCTTCTATACATTATCCATTAGTCGTTAAATCAAGATATGGAAGCGGTAGCAAGGCTTTATTTAAAGTAGAAAATGCGGAGGAATTACAGTTTTTTGTCAATTATGTTCCTAATCCAGTAATACAAGAATTCGCCAACGGAAATGAATACACCGTTGATTTATTCTCAGATTTCAATGGAAATGTGCTTACAGTGGTTCCAAGAGAAAGAATAGAAACATTTTGTGGAGAATCATATAAAGGGAAAACAGTTAAAGATACTCAAATAATAGAATATGCAAAGAATTTAGCAGAAAAATTGGAAACTATTGGGCATATTACTATTCAATGTATAAAAAACGATAATGGAATAAAATTTATTGAAGTTAATCCGAGATTTGGTGGGGGCGCCATTCTGGGAATCAAATCAGGTGCAAACACACCTTTGTTATTAATTAAACTGATTCTCGGCAAAAGAATTGAACCACAAATTGGAGAATTTAAAGATAATTTTATCATGCTACGATATACAAAAGATTTGTTTATTTTAAATGCAAAAGTGATAGGCGACGACTTATGATACGAGCAATTATTTTTGATTTAGATGATACACTCTACGATGAGATGCAATTTGTAAGGGGTGGTTTTGAGGCGGTTTCTTCATATACCTCAAAGAACGCTAATGTTAATCAAAATGTAGTTTACCAACTGCTATTAGATGTATTAGAGAAGCACGGGCGAGGGCAGACTTTTGATATTGCTTTGAAGAAACTTGGCTTATACAATAAAAATTTAATTCCAAAATTGGTCGAGGTTTATCGTACACATAAACCAAAATTATCCTTATACTCAGAGGTCAGAACAGTTTTATCCACCTTAAGAAAGCAAGGTTATAAGCTAGGATTAATAACGGATGGTAATGTAAAGGTCCAGAGAAATAAAGTTGAAGCCTTAAAGATTAAGGATTTTTTTGATTGCATAATCTTTTCTGACGAATACGGCATTGAAAAGCAAAAGCCCAATTCCTTTCCGTATCGGAAAGTGATGGAAGAGTTGAAAGTAAGCGCAAGAGAAACAATTTATATAGGTGATAATCCATATAAAGATTTTGTTAGTGCTAAAAAATTAGGTATATTCACAATAAGAATTATGAGAGGACAGTATAAGAATCTCAAAGCGAAAAAAGAATATGAAGCTGATTGTCAAATAAAAAGTTTATATAAAATCTTTAATATTATAAAGAATTTAAAATAAACAAAATACAAAATGAAAAATTTTATTTTAATTAAGAACAGAAAAATAGGTAAAGGTTATTCTGTCTTCATAGTTGCTGAGCTTTCTGCAAATCACCTTCAAAAATTTGACAATGCTGTAAAACTTATAAAAGCAGCAAAGGAAGCAGGTGCGGATGCTGTTAAACTACAGACTTATACACCAGATACCATAACCATTGATTGTGATAATGAATATTTTCAGATAAAACAGGGAACTTTATGGGATGGAAAAACCCTTTACCAACTTTACAAAGAAGCCTATACTCCTTGGGAGTGGCAGCCAAAACTTAAAGAAATTGCACAAAGAGAAGGTTTAATATGCTTTTCCTCTGTTTTTGATAAATCAGCAGTAGATTTTTTAGAAGAAATAGATGTTCCTGCTTACAAGATTGCATCTTTTGAAATAACTGATATTCCGCTTATTGAGTATGTAGCCTCAAAAGGAAAACCTGTGATTATTTCCACAGGAATTGCTACCCTTTCTGACATAGAAGAAGCGGTAAATGCCTGCAAAAGAATGGGAAATAATCAAATAGCCCTACTTAAATGCACCAGTGCTTATCCTGCGCCTTTAGAAGAGATAAACTTAAGGACTATTCCTAGCATGGCAGATACCTTTAAAACTGTAGTTGGGTTGTCTGACCATACCCTAGGCATTCCTGTTCCTATCGCCTCTGTTGCTTTGGGTGGTTGTATAATAGAAAAACATCTAACTTTAGATAGAAAATTAGGCGGACCAGATGCCGCATTTTCATTAGAACCCTCTGAATTCAAAGAAATGGTTAAATCAGTAAGAGAAGTAGAAAAGGCTTTGGGAGAGGTATCTTATGAACTTACAAAAAGGATTCGAAGGAGCCGAGAATTTTCAAGGTCTTTATTTGTGGTGAAGGATGTGAAGGCAGGCGAGGTGTTCACCCACGAAAATGTGCGCTCAATTCGGCCGGGATATGGCCTGCCTCCGAAGTTCCTCAAAGAAGTCCTTGGTCGCCGCGCTGCGTGTGACATTAAAGCTGGAACCCCTTTTGAATGGAGAATGATTTCATGATGGTGCGAGCGTGCTTGCGAGAGTATGTTCGGTCAGTAATTTAGGAAGGTGGTGAAGGAATATTGTAGGAGGGGAGTTATAACAGATGCATATAGTAGGGATATTGACTGCCAGTCAAGAAACTAAGAGAGCCTTTATTCAGAATCTAGGCTTGGGATGGGGGTTGATAAATAGGATAGGGCTTCATCATGACTCGCCTTTATACGTCGCTAGTAAGGATTCAAGAGAACCCTTGCAGATACAGTACCAGGATGGGCAACGTCTCATCATTGGCGGGACGGTATATGGAAGTAATGTAGACTCATTTAGCAAACCAATGAGAAACCAAGAGAATTTAGATATGAAGCTGCCAGAGGGGAATTTTTGGTTTCTTCAGTTAAACCCAAATAGCTCTCGGATAGACCTAGGGGTAGATAGGTTTGCCATGACGTCCTTGTATTTTAGGACCTCCAGGAATAGCCTTTTCTTCTCTACTGACCTGCACGATATGGTTGAAGCCTCCCAAACTTTGGATTTGGATGATATAGGAATTAGTTGCTTTTTTGTCTGGGGATACCCTCCTCCCCCTAAGACGGTCTATAAGCATATCTCGGTGATCCCTGCTGCTTCTTATATAACCATCCGATTGCCTAATGGTAACCCTGTGGAATGGCGCGTTGAAGAGGCTATCAGCCCTTTGCGGAGATATTGGGCACCTAAGAAAGAGCAACAGACAGGTAATCCTAAGCAAGTGGCTAAACGCCTTTTTACGAAGCTTCAGGAGGCGGTCGACAAAAGAGCAGCTGATACGAACGCAATTTTCCTTTCAGGAGGGTTAGATTCCTCATTAACCCTGGATTTGCTGTCCAAGGTCAGGAAGTCGAAGCAAATCATCGCAATAACAGGCGCGATAAGCGGTATAAAACCTCATGAAGATGACTTTGCCGCAGCTCCAAAGGTGGCTCAGGCTTATGGAATCCAGCATGAAACAGTTATAGTTGACCCTAATGATTCGAAAGTGGTTGGATTCTGGAAGTCAGCCGCTCAGGACTGGGGCACTGGCACTCACTTGGGCTCTACTCTATGGTATGCGATGGCCCACAAAATTGGGAGAAGTGTTGAACCGGCAACACCCATTTTTACTGCTGAAACAGCGGATACTATGGCAGAGTTTACATTTACCGGTCCCGCTCGTGCTGCATATATAAACAGGTTTCTCTACTCACCCGAAATGCTTTCTTTGATAAATCGCATCCCCTCATTCATCAAAAAAGCAGCAGCGAAATTAGGAAAAGGTCTCTTAGCGGATACAAATACTCCGTTCCTATGTGATATGGTAGGCTCGTGGCTGCGCGCTCTTGGTGACAGACGGGAGTATTTCGACGGCTTGTTGCTTAATTACGGGCAGTTTCCTGGGGTTCAAGCTAATGTTCTACAAAGGCTTGCCCTTGTGACCCCCGGGTTTGATCGGTTTAAAAGATGGGTAGAAGACAATCTTATGACTCCTTACTTTCTGAATGTATCGCCTGAGACTTTACAATATAACCTCCTTTCTTGGAAACTGGATATTTTTTGCCAGGGACAGGACGTCAAGATAGTCATCAATTCAGCACAGCATTATAATTTGTCTCCTCGATTTCCATTCTTAGATGCGGAAGTGGTTAATCTCTTTGCTACATTGCCTCCCTTCGCTAGAAGGTTCTATAAATCTCCAAAGCATTTCATCAAATATATGGCTAAAGAACATTCTTCTATTCCGGATTTTGTGCTATCTCGAGGATGTTTGAGAGCTCAAGATATTATACGCAAAAGGCAGGACTCTAATCAATTGTTTCTTAGTATTTTGCTTAAAGGGCCCCTTGGAGAATACTTCCATGAGCTTTTAAAGCGACCTGTTTTTCTAGATTTATTGGATCCAGAAGTGATAAATGTTCCGCCTCTACGGCAACAAATAGGAAAATTTCACGATGGGAAAACTGAAGTTGATTTGGATCTTATCTATAAGGCAGCCTCACTTGAGGAATTCCTCCACACCCAGGAAGATGTCTAGAAGTGAGAATGAGGTACAGAGGAGTTGAGAAGATGACAGTCTCAGATAAGCTAACAGTTACTGCTGTTGGTGATATATGCTTAGGAGGGTTTCTCCCGAGGGAATTCATAGATTTGCCAGAGAAAATCATACCCCAGGAAATAAAGGGACATCTTTGCGCTGACATAGTGTTTGGCAACCTAGAGAGCCCCTTTTCAGGAACAGGAAAGACAACGAAATTTGGTTTTTTGTGGTCTAGCCCGTCTTCGGCCAAGATACTGAAGTATGCAGGCTTCAACATTGTGAACTTGGCAAACAACCACATTGCCGATTGTGGCTATGAGGGTATGCTTGATACTATAAGGGTTCTTGATGAATATGGGATACAGCATGTTGGTGTAGGCATAGATCTGGACGCCGCAAGAAAACCAGCTATATTTGACTTCCCCACTAAAGAAATTTCTGTCGCTATCCACGGATATTTGGAAACCAATTTTGAAAATCAGCAAGCGCAGCAGCTTATGGTTGCATCTTCAGGAAAACCGGGCGCTGCTCCATTGAATCATGGGATCGTTGAGGAAGACATTAAAAATTCTTCAAAAGCGCATGACATCATTGTAGTGTCTATCCATTGGAGCGAGCAGTTTGGTAAGAATATTGCGCCTTGGCGATTAAAAGTTTGTAAAGAGATTGCCGAAATGGGAGCTGACCTTATTTTGGGACATCATCCACATGTTCTTCAGGGATATCTGAGATACAAGGGAAAGCTGATTCTAGGTAGTTTAGGGAATTTTTATTTCCCTCCTTATAGAAATCCAGATTTTGCAGGAGGAGATATACATTATTGGGGTGATAGGGAGAGACAATCAGTGATTGTCAAGGTCACATTTGAAAGGAAGAATTTGTCGGAAGTTTCTTTCACTCCAGTGGTCCAGGATAAAGACTTTCCAATCCTTAAAATCCCCTCGAAGGAGGAAGGTAGCCTTATTTTTGCTGAACTTGAACGATTAAAGGTGCAAATACAAAGTCCCTTTTACCCAATTCGTTATTTTATAAACAATCACATATTTGGGAAGCTTCGACGTCTTGCAAGAAACCCAAGCAAAATTCTATCAGGCAAAAAGCTTTTCATAAGAATTAAAAATGAGCCTAGAATTTGGAAACGCTAAGAACATGAACGAGCATAAATTACAATCTGAGGGGATTCCTTCAAGGAACCAACTTGTTTTAGATAAGAGTGATAGTAGAATTCGCTTTGTGCGCGATATCTTGTATTCAAGTTTACCATCAATTTTTAATACCCTTAAAGGGTTCCTTATTCTGCCTATTCTTAGTAAATTAATGGGGAGCGCGACGTATGGAATCTGGGTACAATTCAATGTGTCCATTATGCTAATGCTCTACTTTGCTGCCTTGAATCTGGGTTATTCAATGTGTCGCTTTCTGGTCGGATCACAACCGAAGATAAGACTTGTAAAAGATCTCAATGCTATTCTATTCTTAGTATTTTCAGGGGGGATAGCGCTTGGGGGGTTTCTTTTCTTATCACGGCATGCTTTAGCTAATTTCCTTTTTGGTAGTGAAAGGCACGCTGTTATTGTCACAATAATGGCAACATGTCTACCATTATCAGCAGTAAATATTGAATTCATGGCTTTTTTAAGAGCAAGGAGGATGAATAGGCAACTTGCTTTTATAACCATTGGGAAAACTAGCGCGCAATTGTTGGCTGTAAGCCTGGCGGCTTTATACACTTCAGATATTGTGCTCATCCTCAGTTCATTTGCTGGAGTTGAGTTAATAATAATGATTCTTTTATCTTTCTATATATATTTCTTCCTGTTTAGACAGTATTACTTCAAGATGTCCTTTGAGAATATTCCAACATACTTAAAGTTTGGGATTCCATTAATCCCCATGACTCTAGCCTCTTGGGTAGTACAGTCGAGTGACCGATATGTAATTGGATATTTTATGAATGTTTCCCAGGTAGGGATATACTCCGTAGCATATACCCTTGCAGGTGCGATAGGTGTTTTATTGTCCCCTGTTCTTACCGTTCTACTACCTGATCTCTCTGATCTTTATGAAAGAAAGCAGGTTGGAGAGTTAGAGACTCGTTTCCAGAGAATACAAAAATACTATGTAGCAATAGGTTCAGCAACCACTGTTGGATTAGCGATTCTTGCAAGGCCTTTAATAAAAGTGATAAGCTCACCCGAGTTTATAGCTGGAACTCAGCCGTTGATTATCCTTTCCGTGGCATTTTTTTTCTATGGTCTGTTCATTCTGTACACTCAGTTGCTGAATGTACTGAAGGCTGTGCGTTTGATGTCTTTTCTCTGGACAGGGCTGGCCCTACTCAATCTTGGTGCTAATATAATATTAATACCAATAATGGGCCTAATGGGGGCGGCTATTTCAACGTGTCTTGCTTTTCTCATTGGTGCAGTGGTTTCAGGTATATCGGCTTCCAGGTCGTTTTATTTGATTTTTCACCCCAAGTGGCTTGCGCAGCTTGGTGTATCTCTAGGATTTATGGCTATCATTGTTCATTTTTTGCCACATCAATCTTTCGCAGGGTTGCTTTTCGCGATACTTGGCGGCATGGTTGTCTACGGAATGAGCCTGAAGGTCACAGGTTTTGTTGATTTTAAAGATTACCATTTTGCAAAGAGGGCCCTACTCTCTGTTTTCGGAAAGTGTGGAGGGGCGTATGTTAATTAAGAAGTTATCCAAAGGACTCACCACAATCGATAGTTTGTTAATTCTGAAGTTCTTGGATGCCCGAAGTCTGGGATTCTATAGCTTGGGAAAGCTTGTCTTTGCACCATTACTTATGGTTTTTACCGCTAGTAGTTCAGTTATGTATCCACGATTTGCGGAACAATATGGTAAAACAGGAGATCCTCGCTCCCTCAAGCGATATATCACCGTGCCGATGGAAGTCTTGTCTTCTGCAATGGCTGTGTTAGTAGGCGCCATCTACATTGCGCTCCCTCTCCTTACGAAGGTCTTCCTTCCGAAATATGTTGATGGCGTCCCAGCTGCACGGATCTTGATGTTTGGCCTTTTCTTCTACGCCATCTCCGGAATGGCCGGGAATATGTTGCTGACCATCAATAAGCAGGTTCTGCGTCTATGGATTCTGCTAGGAAGCGCTTTGCTTAATTTTGGGTTTAGTTTTGTGGCGTTGAAACTGGGATATGGTATAGAAGGAGTCGCTGCAGGAACCTCTATTGCCTATTTTTTGTTTTTCTTAACTATAAGCGTGATGGCAATGAAATATACTCACGCTCCGCCTAAAGAGACCGGCAAACTCTTAACACATGTGTTAGGAGTTATTTTCTATATTGGCATTATAGCAGTCCTACTTCTCACATTTTTCTCTATTGATGTAAGGTCATCACATGTAGTTGTCCGAATCATTATTAATGAACTTGTTCTTGTAGCGTGCAGCTCTTACATCATATATAAGTTGATCCAAAGACATCGAATCGTTGAACTAATACGCGGGCGATGGCCGTTTTAGAGTACTGAGTTGAACAAGGTGGTCGAGTGTAATGGGCCAGGACGTCGTTACCACTCCTGAGAATATAGAGAAGATAGATTTTCTACTGGTTGGCAGTCATTACAGCGACAGGCCAGGATTTTACAGGAGTTTGGCCTCTCAGTTTTCTGAGAGGGGATTTACAGCGGGGCTTATTACTGCTTGTTACGAAGAGCATCAGGAGTTGTGTAAAGACGGCATTTTTTCCATATGCTTGTCTCAAGAAGTCAAGATTTCAAGCTCTTTGGCTGACAAGACATTAAAAGAGGAGTGCTCTAAGCTGGAAAATAAATATAACATTCCAAGCCTAAGAGATTTCGTGTTTACAGAAATGTGCTACTACGGGGAGCCTCGGAATTATCTCTTGAGGAAAGCAGTGGCGTACTTCAAATGGGCCGAGAAGTTTTTTACAGAGCATCAGATTGGATGCGTTGTCCAAAAGCAAGGTGGCGAGGTTCATCGCAGAGTAATATATCGTCTAGCTAAGAATTTAGGAATACCCGTTATCTACTTTGGGCAATCACTGTTCCCAGGGAAAATGCTCCTCCATTCAGATGAGATGAATCGGTTAGAAGATTTTCAGTTCAAGTCTTGGGATGAGATAAAGCCAGAAGATAAAGAATGGATTGAGAAATATATTACACAGTTTAAGAAAGACAAAGGAATCTTTACATATTCCTTCGTATGGGACCAGGAAGCAATATTAGTGAAAATTATAAGAAAATTCTATTTATATGCAAAGGAAGGTGACTGGAGGCGATTGCGGATTGCTGTCCGTAAGAGGTTAAATAAATACTTATTGCAAATAGCAAATAGAGTCATTTCCAGAATGTTTTATTCCAAACCCAGTATGGAGAGTCCCTTTATATATTTCCCCTTTCATGTTCCTGATGATTCTCAGATCACTATCAGGAATCCGCAGTTTTACGACCAAGAATTTCTGGCTAGATACATCGCTCGTTGTTTGCCAGTCGGATATAAATTGTATGTAAAAGAACATCCTGGAAGCTACCTAAGTCTTCGAGAAAAGCAACTATTGCGTAAGGAAGAAAATATAGTTTTGTGCCATCCAAAGATAAACTCTCATGATTTGATCCGACACGCTAAGGCTGTAATTATAATCAACTCTACCGTTGGATTTGAAGCGCTACATTATTTTAAGCCGATTGTCGTGGTCGGTAATTGGACCTTTAGAGGAATTGGTATCAGCTTTGATGTTAACAATTTATTCGAGCTAAGCAAGACAATAAAACCAGCTCTGACTGAGCAGCCAGACGCCAACTTAGTAAAAGCGTTTCTTGTATCTTTAAAGAACTCATGTTGGGATGGCAGTATTTACACCAGGGATATTAATTATGGGATAGTTGTCGATTCTTTAATCAAAAAACGCGATAAATTAATTAGTAGTGCTGAAAGCAAGAGCAGCGTGGGGTCATGAGATCACTAAGATTGTGGGTTTATGTTCTACTAGGGGCATCTATCCTGGCTGCTGTGCTATACCCCTTCCAATCTCCTGTTCGGTATGTGCCCTGCGCGGCTGCCATGGTTCTTATCCTTCAGCTATGGATACTCTATTCAACAAAATTTAAGAGACATGCTGTATTGCCTAAGACGTCCGCTAATGGGGCCTTATTTTGCTATCTGGGTTTGATAATTATAACGGTACTACTAACTAGGAAAGGAATTGCTTACTTGGGGACTAGTCTGACATTTTTTGTGGGCTATGTTTTTATGTACAATTTCTTTAAAGATAGTGATAATAATAAGTTTACCTTCGTGAAAGCGTTACACACGTTTGGAATTATTTTCTCAGTTTTGGGAATTACATTCCTCTTGATAGGTCTAAACTACCCTCCGGGAAGCGCTCCTCTTCAACAGATCTTTGGTAATGTGAAGTTCGGCAACGAAATTTTTATAAGCTCCTTATTCCATAGCGAGAATCTACTGGGAGCATTACTTATGTTTTCTATCCCCGCTACACTAACCCTTTATTTTATTAACAAAGATAAAGGTAAAAGGCGTAAGGCAAGGTACTATTTGATGGCTGCTTTGCTACAACTTGTCGTCTTATGGAAATCAAATGGCAGAGCGGCCTTGCTCGCTACGGGTATTAGTGGAGCTTATATTGCTAGTGCGTATGCGAGAAGAAAAGCTGGACTTATAGTTTTTGTCACAGTGACCCTTGTAATAGCACTGACGATATCGCTAGAGAGAAGTTCTTTTGAATTGATAACTGTTACAAGAGATCCAGGTATGAGGGGAAGGTTAATCCTTTGGGTAGAAGGCATAGAGTTAGTTAAACGATCTCCCTTAGTGGGGGTAGGTTTGGGAGAGACAAAAGATGCAATAGAAAGATTATTACATCAGCCACTGAAAGTACAAACGATGCATAACAGTTATTTTCGTATAGCTGTAGAGCTAGGGATTCCTGGCCTTGTTGTTTATCTTTGGTTCCTAGTGGCTATTCTAAGAGAAGGTTTATTGAAGATCCGACGTGTGGGTTACCAAAGCAATGAGAGGTACTTAAATTTCGCGATGGGGCTTTTTATCGGGAATTTGATTTATGAACTACTTGAAGCCCCAATCTTTGGTGGCTTTAGCTTCCAAAGTTTCTTCTTACTGTGCATCATCGCTATGACGTTATCAATAGATGGGAAAAGGAACAATGTAAATGCGAAGAAAAACCTGTTTCTTTGCAAGAGTTAAAGAGAAAAGCCACTTGAACATGATGCAGTGGTACAAAAATGATATACAAATCTTGAAAGAACTTGGTTTTGATGTAAAAGTGGCGACTCGCTTTTCGGAAATTCCTTTTGACGTCGATTTTTACTTCTCATGGTGGGCAACTACCAGTATTTTCCCAATGATTATGGCGAAAATTCGCGGAAAACCAA
>Ga0190316_1000566_pt1 | contig 11331 bp, 8 predicted proteins | sample 48701112_MG_FD_161663 | JGI IMG/M metagenome (GOLD analysis project Ga0190316, IMG submission 161663) | Hydrothermal vent sediment bacterial communities from Southern Trench, Guaymas Basin, Mexico - 4870-11-1-2_MG | ecosystem: Environmental > Aquatic > Marine > Hydrothermal vents > Sediment ... | reverse complement strand
ATAATCTATTTTGAGGGATTCTCTATCAAAGATGAGAGCGTAAGCAATGGGAATGAATCCGAGATACATTGGAGCCAGCCTGAGGACGGATAAAATAAACAGCATGAAAAAGAGAGAATAGATGATAGCTGATACTCTATCCATCCTCTCATGGAAAGATTTCTCCCGTTCCTTAGCTTCACATTCCCTACACCTGGTCAGGCACAGGAGTATGAATCCCAGCGACAGGAGGACGAACGGGTATATAGCTAAGATGAATTCGTGGAAGTCAAGATGGTAGAAGTAATATATGAATATATTCTGAGGATTTCCAAATGGTGTCAGGGCAGAACCTCCGTTTGAAGCCAAAGTTTCGAGAATGATCAACCTTTCCCTGTTCTTCACCTTCAGTTTCAGAGTCAGTGGAACAACGGTGAGTATTGCAACATCGTTCGTGACGAACATGGACAGAAAGAATGTGAAGGTAACCAGTTTCAAGGGTATGAACCTTCCACCCTCCACCTTCCACGACAGGTATCTGAGGAATCCGCTTCTCTCGAGACCTTTTACGATTATCAAGAAGACCATGATGGTGAACACCGTTTTGAAATCGTTTAAAGTATATCTTGGAATCCTTTTGAGGGATATTGAAGTGATCAAAAGGATGACCATTAACACCAGCAGAATGAATTCTTTTTTGATGAGTTTCAAAATTGAATCCAACTTCACGATGTGCTTCCTCCTCAAGACAACACTTCCAAGATTCTACCATCCTTTCTCGATTCTGATGATTTCTCATTCTTAAAATTCGCGAAACATCATGGACTTTAAGAACGGATAGAATATCCCAGTTGGATGCTCAACTTGGGAGGTCGAACGATGAAGATCGTCGTCGTTGGGTTGCAGTGGGGAGATGAGGGAAAAGGAAAGGTTGTCAGTCACTTTTCGAGAAAATTCGACTGGATCGTGAGATATTCCGGTGGGTCGAATGCTGGGCATACAGTCCACATGGATGGAAAGAAGTATGTGAACCATCTTCTACCCTGTGTGGATCCGAGAGGGAAATCCAAAGGATACCTTGGTCCCGGGATGGTTCTGAATCTGGAAAGGTTGGTGAACGAAATTGAATCCCTGGAAAGGATCTTTCCTGGAATATCCAAGAGGTTTTACCTCGATCTGAATGCAACGCTTGTCCTCAGCTGGCACATTGTGGAGGACGAGTTGATAGAAAATATGAGGATGAATCCCATAGGAACGACAAAAAATGGGATAGGACCAGCATACAAGGATAAGGTGTCGAGGGATGGCATCAAACTCTATCACCTGTTCGATGAAAGTTCTCTCTCCTCGAAGCTCGAGGAGCTTTACCATCTGAAAACCAGATTTTTCGGGGAAAATCTTGAAAAGCCCGAAAGCCTGAAGAGGAGGTTGCTTGAAGATCTCGAAAAACTCGGAACCATGGGTGTCAAATTCACGACAACCATGGATATGAGGAAGGAGTTCGAAGGATCGAAGATTTTATTCGAGGGATCGCAGGGAGTCTTATTGGATGTGAATTTCGGAACCTACCCATACGTGACATCATCATCCTGCACGAGCTGGGGAATATTCGAGGGATTTCAATTCCTCAAGATCGATGAAACGATTGGGGTTTTCAAAGCCTACGTAACCAGAGTTGGGAACGGCCCATTTCCAACGGAAATGGAAGATCAGTTGGAAGATACGATAAGAAGGAAGGGGATGGAATACGGTGCAACGACTGGAAGACCAAGAAGGATTGGATGGCTCGACCTACCGGCTTTGAGGTATTCCATAATATCCTCGAATGTCTCAGAACTTGTTCTGACGAAGGCGGATGTTTTGAACGGTTTGGATAGATTGAAAATTTGCACCCAATACGAAGTGGAAGGTGAGCTCAAAGAAATTCCAACCACTCCGGAAGATTTTGAAAAGGCGAAACCCGTATATCGTGAGATCGATGGGTGGAAGGATCTGAAAGATGGGAAATTCGAAGAATTTGTGAGGATGGTGGAAACGGAGCTGAGGATCAAGATAAATTACGTCTCATATGGACCAGGATCGGATGAAATCTTTGAAAGATGACAAAATCTGGAAAATATCTCATCCACATGTTTCAAGTAAAAATTGGGATCGAAGAGGGTCTCGATTTCATCGTCGGAAAGATGATCTTTCATCTCTCGTTTCAACACTTCTTTGAAGTCGATCCCTTCATCCCACGATTTGAATGCCAGTTTCTGGACGATGTTGTAGGCACTCCTCCTATCGATTCCCTTATCGATCAACGCGTTCAATATCCTTTGGGAATATATCAATCCGTGCGACAAACTCATGTTTCTCCTCATTCGTTCTGGAAAAACTTTCATATTTTTGACAATGTATATCATTTTTTCCAGCATATAATATATCAAGATGGTTGCATCCGGTACGAACACCCTCTCGACGCAGGAATGGGATATATCCCTCTCATGCCACAGCGCTATGTTCTCCAACGAAGCCACGATTTGACTTCTCAGCATCCTCGCCATACCTGATAGCCTCTCACAAAGGATTGGATTCCTTTTGTGTGGCATGGCGGATGAACCTTTCTGTCCCTCCCTGAAAGGCTCCATAACTTCCATTATCTCAGTTCTCTGAAGGTTACGAATTTCCACGGAAAATCTCTCAACCATGCACGCAATCAGAGCAATCGAACTCATGTATTCCGCATGTCTATCCCGAGGTATCACCTGCGATGACACACTCTCCGGTTTCAAACCGAGGATGCTGAGGGCAATCTTCTCAATTTCCGGTGACAGCTCGGAGTAAACCCCAACCGTTCCGCTTATCTTTCCATACGATACGTTCTTCACAGCACCTTTCAGCCTCTTCAAATTTCTGAGTGCTTCAGAGAGAAAGGTTAAGAGCTTCAATCCCAAGGTTGTGGGTTCCGCATGTACTCCGTGTGTTCTACCAACCATCAGAGTGTATTTGAATTCATTCGCGCGTTTGAACAATTCTTCTGACAATTCTTCCAACTTTTTCAAGATCAACTTCCCAGCATCCAACATGGCCAAGGACAGGGCGGTATCAACCACATCGGATGAGGTCAGACCTCTGTGAAAATATTTCCCGTAATTTCCTATTTGATCCGTGCAGAATTCGATGAACGCTACGACATCATGCTCGGTTGTTTTTTCCCTTTCCTTTATCTTTTTGACATCCAAAGAAATCATTCTTTCTATTCTCTTCGAAACCCCGCTTGGAAATTCTTTCAACCTTTCACGAGCCTCTATGACAGCCAATTCCACCTTGAGCCATCTCTCGTACTTTGCTTTCTCGGTCCACAGATTCCCGATCTCCGGAAGGGTGTATCTCTCTATCAAAAGTTTCCCCTCCTCAATCCCGTTTGCAGATTTTTAATACCCTTTAATTGGTAGTGTAAAATCAATTGTGTCTCAGGATAAAAACAAAGGAGCAAAAGCCCCTATGAAGGAAAATAAATACAAAAAGATGTGTTAAAAAATGCAAAATATACATCCAGATCAAATTCTATCACACATCCTCCAGATGGTGGAAAGGATACCTGACACGAAGATATTTACCACCCGAGAATGGTACCATTGGCTTGACCGCAGGAACAACGGAATGTTATAATTATTCCGCTCGCGGCCGTAGCTCAATTGGTAGAGCATCGGCCTTCCAAGCCGAGGGTTGCGGGTTCGAGTCCCGTCGGCCGCTTTTGAGTGGGTGCGTAGCTCAGCGGGGGAGCGCTTCCTTGACGCGGAAGAGGTCGCAGGTTCAAATCCTGCCGCACCCACCATTTTTTATCTGTATTTGACCTTGAAGATCCATATTCCCAGCATTGTGGAAACCACCGAAAAGGCTCCCAAATATTCCACACTGTGAATTATCTCCCGAATACCGTAACCCAGGATCACTATTCTCCTCAAAGCCATGACCACTCTGGTGAGGGGTATCAGTGTCATCAGCTCTCCGAAATGATACGGCATGTTCTCTATGGGAAAAAAGACCCCGGAACCCATTATCATCAGGAAAGTCAAACTTGCAATGACAGTCAAACTCACTTCCGAAGATCTGGATAAAAGTGAGATGAGTATTCCAACACCAGCGTATGACAAGATTCCAAGAACCATGAGGGAGAGTATGAGAAGAGGATTCCGTATGTTAACGTGAAGCAAGAATCTTCCTCCCATAAGAAGTATGATCGTTTCAAAGATGCCGATCACCGTGTGAACCAGTATCTTTGCGAGTATCAAGCTCACACTGGATATCGACGACATTATCAACACATCCAGTGTTCCCTTCTCCTTCTCCCTCGTCATCGTGGTTCCAACACCTATCATTATCGTTAAAAGAGCCAGCAGACCGGTCAAACCTGGAACCATCAGAGCGGGATAGTTGAAGTTTCTCTCCGCTATTCCAACTACCTTCAATCCGGGTATGGGATGCTGAGGACTCTGTGTGAATTCTTCCATGACCTTCGGGTTTCTGACAAAAACAACGTATGCAAATTCCTCAAGAATGCTCTTCAGAACCCTGTAAACGTATATGCTGGTGTGGAGATTCTTCACACTTGGAATGTATTCAAGATCTATCTTCTTCCCTTTCAGAATTGCATCTGCGAAACCTTTTGGAATTACTATCACACCGTCTATATTTCCCTGGGAGAGTTCTTCCTCCATCTTATTTTTGTCTTCCATCAGCTTGAAATTCTCTCCCTTGAAGAAGGAAGAGACGAATTTTATGAACAGAGCGGATAGCGGAGAAGGATCGGAGTTGTAGAAAACGACCTTCACATTTTTCAGGAAAAAATTACCCGGGTCGAAGGAAAAGATGAAAAGCATGATGAACGGAATCATGACGATGGACACGAGAAAGATTCTACTTCGCAGTATCTGCTTCATCTCAATCTGAAACAGAACACCGAATCCCTTCAACTGCTTTCTCCCTTCCTTTCCTCTCCATGTGCACCACGTTCCCAATCCTCCACATTCACCATCTTCAAGGTTCTGCGTTTCGCATCTTCGAGGATTCTTTTCAGTCTCCTCACCTTTGGAGATTCATCATCAGGTAACTCCCTTTTCTCAAATTTTAAAAGAAGTTCATCTATCTCCTCATAACTCATGCCTATCGCGAACTCATCCGTTATTCCGGGTATCAGATCAGGTGATGGTGGCTTTTGGATGATTCTCTCGGGAACACCCAGAACCCTTGCCAGATCGAAAACCTGAGTTTTGTAAAGATGTATCAACGGTTCCAAATCCGCCGAGTCGTCACCCCACTTAACGTAGAACCCCAGAAGATATTCGGTCTTGTTCGTGGTGCCAACGACGGTGTAATTCAATCTTTCAGCCTCAAGATAGAGCATGCACATCCTGACCCTGTGTTTCACCCTGTAGTATGCAACCCCTTTGAGAAGTTCCTTCGAACCTTTCATGGACAGATCCAAGTTATACACATCTTCACCGCCAAACTCTTTCCACTTTGACAAAGCGTACTTTTTCTTCACACTGTATGGAACGAACCAACCTAAGAAAGATTGAAGTTTATAGACCCCCATCTTCCTCAGAATCGGAGTTATTGATACAACCTTGTATGGTATCTTGAAATGTTCACAGACGAGCTTGGCATCCTTCACGGTTTCGGGTGAGGAATCCCTCTCTGGGAGAATCAAAGCCCTCACCTTTCCGGGAAGAGCCAGAGATGACAAACCTGCAACGACCGCAGAATCCACACCACCACTGACTCCCACAACCGCTCCTTCAAAGCCGTATTCCTCAGTGAATTCCCTTATGAATCTCACCAGCCTTTCCTCTTCCCTCTCCATATCCATTCATTTCATCTCCCTCCGGATGTCATAAGAGCGACATCCGCCTCAGAACCTCATCTTTCCCGAGTACTTCGAGCACCGTCAGCAACTCTGGTCCCTCGGTTCTACCGGTGAGAATCAGTCTAAGTGCCATGTAGAAATCTCTTCTTTTCACCTTCGCCTTCTTCAAATATTCTTTGAATGCCGTTCGGATCTCCTCTTCGTTCCACTCCATCACCTTTTTCAGTTCTTCACGAAATCCTCTCAAACTCGATAACACATCTTCACCGTAATCGCTCAGATCAACCATCTTTGGAGGGATGAAGTAAAAATCTATCTTGGATGGTATTTCGGAGAGTTCATTCACGCCATTCCTGACCGATTCGACGACCTTCACCACCCATTCGAATTTCTCATCGAATTCCTCTTCCCTGAGATAACCCGCTTTTACGATGAATTTTTTGGCTCGCTCGGTTATCGTTCTTGGATCCAGATTTCTTATGTAGTAACCATTCATCCATTTCAATTTCCCCTCATCGTACATCGCCGGATTGGCACTGATCCTGTCGAGTGAGAATTTCTCTATCATCTCATCCAGATCCATTATCTCTTTCCCTTCCGGATGTGACCATCCGAGCAGAACGAGATAATTTATCATTGCTTCCGGCATGTATCCTCTGTCCCTGTATCCCTCTATGGAACTGACGTTGTGTCTCTTGCTGAGTTTCTTACCATCTGATCCCAGTATGGTGGAAACATGTGCAAATTTTGGAGGATTCCATCCGAGAGCTTCGTATATTGCGAGCTGTCTCAGGGTGTTTGACAGGTGGTCGTCTCCCCTTATGACATGCGTTATCTTCATGAAATGGTCATCCACGACACACGCAAAGTTGTAGGTCGGAAGACCGTTGCTTCTCATCAGGACGAAATCACCTATCGCCCCTTTTCTGAAGGTTATCTTTCCCCTTATCAGATCGTCGAACTCGTATTCCTTATCCTCGAATTCAAAGAAGATGGCTGGTCTCATCCTACCAATCCTATCCGGTGTGTTGAACTTCGTCAGCATATCGCGGTTGTATCTTGGAAGATTCCCGGAACGTATGAGATCCTCCCTCAGTTTTTCAATTTCTTCAGGTGTTGCGTAAACCTCATAAGCTTTTCCCAATTCCATGAGTTTTCTCACAACATCGTTGTATATGTCGAGTCTCTCACTCTGCCTGTATGGTCCATAATCTCCTCCAACATCCGGACCCTCATCCCATTCCATCTTCAACCATCTCAGAGAATCCATCAATCTTCTCTCATGTTCACGCGTGGAGCGTTCCAGGTCGGTATCTTCTATCCTCAATATGAACCTTCCACCTTTGTTTCTCGCAAACAAAAAATTGAATAGAGCGGTTCTCGCACCACCCACGTGAAGGTAACCTGTCGGGCTTGGGGCAAACCTCACCCTCACATCGTCCAAATGTATCACCTCGTCGGAGAATCGAATTTTTCAAGCTTTCCTTCGAGATACGCCTTGATGTTTTCCTCCACACTCCCGTTCTTTGCGAGATACACCGATATGCCCGATTCTCTCATGATCTCGTGGGCATTCGCGCCGACGTTGGAAGTTATCACGACCTTTACCCCTTTGGACGAGAGAAGTTGAACCACTCTTGGACCCATTCCATGCGCACTTGTGGCGGTATTCTCGATGAATTCGTAACTCCCTGTGTCTGTATCATACACGGCGAAGACCTCCGCCCTCGCGAATCTGTCATCCACATCGGAAGATGGATCCTTACCTTTTGTCGGGACACATATCTTCATGATCTCACCTCCATCTTTCTTCTCATCGAGTATTCCCCCACGGATTTGACGAAATGGACGAATATTGGATGAGGATTTCCAACCTTCGTCTTGAATTCTGGATGGAACTGAACCCCTATGAAGAATGGATGATCGTCGAGTTCGATGGCTTCCACGAACTGTGATCTTGCGGATATGGTCAACCTGTATCCTCCCTCCTTAGGTAGCTTGAACAGATGGGGAAATTTCCCATCGTTGATCTCATACCTGTGTCTGTGTCTTTCCTTGACGGTCTTGATTCCCCCGTATATCTCGTGCAATTTCGTTCCTTCCAGCAAAACCATCTCCTGAGCCCCCAGTCTCATGGTTCCACCTAATCTCATTATCCTCTTCTGATCTTCCATGAGATCCACGACGGGATGAGGTGTATCGGGATCGAATTCGGTGGAATTGGCTTGTGGGAGGTTGAAAACATTCCTCGCGAATTCTATGACCATCAACTGCATACCGAGACATATTCCGAGCAGAGGTTTCTTGTTTATCCTCGCGTATTCGATCACCCTCATCTTCCCCTCAACGCCTCTTTCACCGAAACCACCGGGGATTATGAAACCATCGTAATCATCGAGAAGTTCACCGAGCTCATCCGAACTCAAGTTCACCATCTTCTCAGAATCGAGAAGCACGGGTTTTTTGACACCGCAGAGAAATATCGATTCAACTATACTTTTATATGTATCATCGTTGCCGAGATATTTTCCCACTAAAGCGATCCTCAGATTTCTGAATTTCTTGGGATAATCCCAGCTGAAATCATCGCTGACTTTCACACCGAGCCTCTCACCGACTATCCTGTGGAATCCCTTGGAGTGTAGATACTCGGGGATCTCGTATATGTTCTTCATATCGGGTAGGTTCCAAACCATCTTCCTCGGAACACCACACAACATCGATATCTTATCCATGGCACTTTCTCCAATCTCTGCCTCACTTCTTAAAACAAGCATATCGGGATTTATCCCAGTTCTTCTGAGTATCTGAACGGACTGCTGTGTTGGTTTGGTTTTGAACTCTCCCGTCGTCTTCAAATATGGAACGAAGGTCACGTGGGCAAACAGCGTGTTCTTCCCACCGATTTCGAAGGCAAACTCCCGAACCGCCTCCAGAAATATCTCACCTTCTATATCTCCAACAGTTCCCCCTATCTCAACAACCAGAACATCCCCTTTCATGCTCCTCAATCTTTCCTTTATTTCCTTGGTGACGTGTGGAACGACCTGAACCGTCGAACCGAGGTATTTCCCCTCCCTCTCCTTGTTTATGACTGACAGATACACCTGACCGGTTGTCAGATTGTTCTGCCTGCTGAAATCAACACCAAGGAATCTCTCGTAGTGTCCCAAATCCATATCGGCTTCGTAGCCATCCTCCGTCACGAAAACCTCTCCATGCTGGTTTGGATTCATCGTTCCAGCATCGACGTTGAGATACGGATCTATCTTCAAGATGTTCACATGCAAACCACTCTCCTTCAGAATTCTCGCCATCGATGCGCTGAATATTCCCTTACCTATTCCACTCAGCACCCCACCGGTCACGAAGACAAATTTATCCGGCATCCTTTACCACCTTTCCAAGATATTCCTTGATTTTCTTAGCCAGCTTTTCACTCCCGATGACCTCCTTTATCTCCTCAACACTGGATTCAGCTATTTTATTCAAACTTTTGAAAACCTCGAGAAGCCTCTTCTTTCTCTTTTTCCCTATACCCGGAATTTCCTCGAGCCTTGATACGACCAACCGCCTATCCCTCAACTTCGTATGAAGGGTGTTGGCAAACCTGTGGGCTTCATCCCTAACATGGATCAAAAGCCTCAACACATCGTCATCCATGGGTAGGTTGAGCACATTTCCAAACTCATCGACCAGTTTCTCCTCGCCCTTCACTATACCCAAAACTTTACAGAGTTTTCCCGCCTTTTTCAACCCTTCCAGCGCGGATCTCACCTGTTGAATTCCTCCATCGATGAGGAGAAGATCCGGAACATCGTGTTTTGAGTATCTCCTCTGAACGGTCAGTTTTATGACCTCAAAATCATTCGGAACCTTTATCTCATCGAATCTGTATCTTCTGTATTCTCTCTTGTTCGGTCTTCCATCCTCGAAGACCACCACCGAGGAAACGGTGAGTATTCCATGCGTGTGCGATACGTCCATTCCCTCTATCCTGCGCGGTGTTCTGTCCATTCTCAGAAGATCCGCAAGTTTTCTCAAGGTTCTTTCAACATCCTCCATCATTTTGAACTCCTCTTCCCAATTCATTCGAGCCATCTCGAGTATTCTATTCTCCATCTCATCCTTGGGTGGGCCAATCCTAAATATCCCAAGCGCATTCTTAAGCAACCTTGCGGATGGATCGGATGGATCGAGATTCACTATCAGCTCATCTGGGGTGTCGAGTTTTCCTGTGCAGTAGAGTTGTTCTAAGAACTCTGAAATCTCTCCATCGAAATTGTAGCTCATCTTGCCCAGCATGAATCCATTTCGAATCTTCAAAACTACTCCGAGACCTTTCTCGAAATGGATGACATCCATTTTTCTGTCATCCGGTAGAACAATGTTCTGTGGTTTCAACAATTTCAATATCTTGTTCATCATATCCCTTATGGCTCCCGCTTTTTCGAATTCCAACAGATCCGCCATTCTTTTCATATCATCTCGCAATTTCTCGAGAACTTCATCTATATCTCCCTTAAGAAACCGTTTCAAATTCTCGATGGATTTCATGTATTCTTCTCTCGATATCTTTCCCGCACACGGTGCGGAGCATCTGCCGAGATGATACTCGAGACAAACTTTCCTTCTTCCACCATCTATCCTGATCGAACAGCTCCTGATCTTGAATATCTTGAAGGACAGATCCATCAACTCACGCGCGAAACTGATGTCGGAATAAGGACCAAAGTATTCCCCAGTTATGGATTTTTCCCTGACTAATTTCAAGTATGGGAAGGTGTCATCCACGATGACTATGAACGGATAAACACGAGTTTCCTTGAGCAGGGTGTTGTAGGGGGGTTTTTCTTCGAATATCATGTTCGCCTCAAGGAGAAGAGCCTCATTCTCGGAATTCACAACCACACAATCAACTTGCTTTGCTTCCTTCAGCATGGCTTTAATCTTGTCTGGCACGTTGGGGTTGAAGTAGGATAGAACTCTTTTTCTGAGATTCTTAGCCTTTCCTATGTACAGCGGATCACCATTTGCATCTTTGAAGATGTACACACCCGGACGATTCGGGAATTTTTCAGCTTTTTTCCTCAGATCCGGATCCATAATTCTTCATTCCTTTCCAGAGTTTCTCTAACCTATCCGCTATCTTCTTCTCTTTTCCTCTTTTCGTAGGTTTGTAGAAAATGATTCCTTTCAATCGATCCGGAAGATAATTGTCCCTCACGAACCCACCTTCGTAATCGTGCGCGTACTTGTAATCCTCACCGTATCCCATGGATTTCATCAAGCCCGTCACCGGATTTCTGAGCTTCAAAGGAACCGGTTCATTAGGAGTTTTCTTAGCTATTTCAACCGCCTTCTCGTAAGCCACATAGAGAGAGTTGCTCTTGGGGGCATATGACAAATACACCGTCGCCTCAGCCAACGCAGTCGTCGCTTCCGGCATCCCCGTGTAATACACCGCCTGGTAAGCTGAAACTGCGAGGAGAAGAGCCATT
>Ga0190316_1000565_pt1 | contig 11335 bp, 18 predicted proteins | sample 48701112_MG_FD_161663 | JGI IMG/M metagenome (GOLD analysis project Ga0190316, IMG submission 161663) | Hydrothermal vent sediment bacterial communities from Southern Trench, Guaymas Basin, Mexico - 4870-11-1-2_MG | ecosystem: Environmental > Aquatic > Marine > Hydrothermal vents > Sediment ... | reverse complement strand
GTCTACTAGTACAAGTTGGATATGAATGTCCGTGATTAATATCTAAACTGAATCCTTGATGTCCTTCGATAAATATATCATCACCTTGATCCATAATATTCATCATTTGATATGCCAAATCATCATCTGATACTTTAATATTGTCGATTTCGATATCACCTTTAAGATTATATGCTAATTTAACATCTTTGCGCATAATCTTTTCAGCCTGTACTGCACCTGCTCCCTGCATAGTACTAGCAATATGTTTAGTTGTTGATTGCTCAATTTCTTTATGTTTTTGTTGTAATACCATAGCACGTGGATGAATAATAATTTGCCCACGTTTATCAAATTCACATTGATAGGCTTCTTCATGTAATCTATTGATATCAAATGCTGCTTGTGGTCCAATAAAGATCGTCTTTGGTGTATTTGGATTCCGGTTTAGGGCTGCTGATGCTGGTAATGCTTTTCCAACAAATTTATAATCACCGATTATTACTGTATGCCCAGCATTTGGTAAATTATTTGTCCCGATATATTTAATCCCACGTTCTCTAATAATATCAGCTGCGAATCTTCCTTTAGAAGTAGATCCAAATTGTAAATCTACCAGAAAAATAATTTTGCCGTGTTCCATAGTTAGCCTTTCTGAAGTATAATTTGTTGTATTTGTTCAATACATTCTACTAATTTTATTAGCCCATCTCGTAATGGATCAATTATATTTCTATATTGTTCATCTAATCTTTTCCCAGAGATAATTGTATAATCTATAATTGCTTTACTTATATTACCATATGAGAGAAGATCATTTATATTCATATTTTCTTTTATCATATCTTCTTCTCTTATTTCCTTCTTTAAATCATCATATATATTTACTAATTCAGACATCAACGCCGTTTTTATATCGATATTATATTTATTATTTAGTGTATGTTCTGTTGATTTTGGAAGTTTATTTATTACATTAAATAAATTATAGAGCAATTCATACATATTATCATAAGATAGATCCATTTCTATATCAATTATATATTCATTAAGTAATAATTTTCCATTTTCGTCTGCATAAGCATTTGATATTCCATATTCTGCATCCGTTGCCAATTTTTGTAATACATATTCGATATTATCCTTATTATCATTAGGAGGAACTTTTACTGATCTGGATCTAAATCCTTTGTGTTGTTGTGTCTTTTTTGGCACGTATTTTTCAAAATCAATCATACTTCTCCTTTCTTGTTTGACAGTTATTATAATACATAGGGCTAGATTATTTATTTATAATCTAGCCCTGAAAATAAGAGGGGATTCTATATTAGGGATTATTTTGTTCTACCTGTACCTTTTCCTCTTCCCTCACCTTTCCCATATCCGGGACCACCTTTGGTACAAGGACCCGTATTTTTATTGCGTCTTAAACCCCCAATTCTTCCTTTACCCTTCCCTGTACCATCTTCTAATGGACCAAAAGGTCCTGGACCTGCTCCTCTACCTCTTCCAGCACCTCTCCCCATACCTCTTCGTACTTTAATTCTTGCCATAATAAATCTCCATATATGCTTCAAAATTAATTTTGATTAACTGATAAAAATAAATCAATAGGTTCTTGCCCTTCGTCTAATATATTTTCCAAATCATATTCTCTGCTAATCATATCCCCTATATATCCATATAAAATTGTGCTCTGTTGTTTTTCTGCAGCATGATGTGTTGCTAATTCAGATACGAAATTAATTAAATTATAAACGGTAGTTTCACTTGGGACTCTTTGTCTCTTCTTTTTATCTAATGAATTTAATGATATTAAACCATATTTATCGGCTTCTGATCCCATCAATTTGCGTAATACCTTTAATTGATCTGAATCAACTAGTATGTCTTTGGTATCTTCTATATATGAAGGATTAGTATGTATAGACAATAATTTTTCATTATCTAGAATTTCTGATAATCTGTGAATTTCATCTAATGATGCTGGACTCCTCATTGCTGTTTCTAATCGTTGTTGTATTGCTTGATATGCTTTTTCATTGTTAAATGATTCTATAAATTGTACCATTTGGGGAATATTATTCTCAATTTTATTACCTAATTTGATGGAAGATTTAAATAATCTTGATTTAACTATCATTAAATTAGAGCATACCAATCTATACATAGATACATATGAGGATGGTAATCCATAACCATCTATAGGAGTATTTACAACAAATTGATTGATATAATTATCACCATTTATGGTTAATTTATTATCACCAATTCTTAAATTATGGTGGCTAGTTATAATTCCATCATCTGAGTATTCCCAATCTTCTATTCCAGTTTGCGAAAAAATAGTTTCTAAGTCTTCTCCTGTAATTATTGGTCTTTCTGGTTTTGTAACAGCTAAAGCTTTATTATCATGTACTGTCAGCCTGATTGTTCTATCATCTGATCTTCGGTCATATATGCGTTCTAGTACTTCATCTGGGTCATATAGATTAAATATAGATTTTGATATACCATATAAAGAACATAATGATACAATAAATCTTTGGCTAAATTGTAATCTTTCATTATTAACTTCTAAATTGGTAATAATAGTTTTCCCAGTTTCTGTCTTTTCAAAATTCATTTTTATATCATTTATATTGGTATAGATATATTTAATTTCTGGTAGACTGGAAATTGGCATAATTCTTTCTCCTTTTTTGTTTTGTGATAAATTCGGGTAATTGAATATCGGTGCTGATAATTTTTTTAACCATTTGTTTATACATTTTGTTAACTAATTTATTAGAACCCACAGATTTCCATACTCCATCTTTTAATACATATCTAGCTCTTGGTGTGGCAGTTTTTATGAATAACCATTTTGTATTCATACTTTGTACAATATTGGCATATGGGATATCTGGATGTACTCTTAATGCTCTTCCAGCCATTTGTATTGTTGGTCCTTTAGAACCATCTCTAACAAAAGCTGTTTTCAACTCTGGCATATTGAATCCCTCAGATAATATATATACATTAGTTAATACTTGGTATTTTCCATTTTCAAAATCTTCTAATATACGGATTTTATCTGGGGAATTACTATCTATTGTATTTACAGAAAATCCATTGGCAGCAATTATTTCTGCAGCTTTTCTTGCTTCTTTTATAGTTAGAAAAAACATAATAGTTCTACCCCATCTTTCAGGATCACCCATATATGCTTTTGTAACTGTATCTATATCCCATTGAGGTAGTACATATTGATTAAATTGTGATAAATATCCATTAGCTATTAAGTTGTGGTAGCCAGCTTCTGTTAGTGTTTTAGAATATGATAAATGCATACCATCAGATCTAAATGCAGTACAGGTCAATCCAATATTTATAGCTGGGTTAGTTTTGGTATAAATATTAATTGCTGAGCTAGCAGCTGTATGATGACATTCATCTTGTATTAATACATCTACTTTTGGTGGGTTTTTATCGAACATAGAAATATAATGTACATTTGGAACTTGTAACCCTATTATAGATTCATTTTCTTGTTTGGCTTGAGATAATAAATTACGTCTCATCGCCATCCAACCGAATTGTACTTTATCCCGTGATTTTCCTAATACTATATCCGGATTATCATATATATATCTTAGTGCCATAAAACCCATAATGGTTTTACCAGATCCAGCTGGGCTAATTATCAATATTGATTTATGCCCTTCATTTATCGCATTTATAAGATTATTGTGGATCTTTATTTGATATGGTCTTTGTTGTAATTGTTTCATAGTAAGCTCAATATTTTTTTAAAACATTCAATATCATCTTTGATATTGAATACAAATTGTATTACATATAATAATTGTATTATTTCATAAAATACTTTATCGTAGAAATTTTGTATTATATAATCAAATTCAATAAATCCATATGCAGGTAATATCATAGTTATAATTCTGAATTGAATATGTCTGTATACCATAGCATTTTTATTATCTTCAGTTTGATATATTGTATGGAGCTTATTTATTTTACGTTGAATAATTTTATTAATATTATACCCGGTATTGAATCCAACACTAGTTAAAAATGATCGGAGTTTCTTACGTTTCTTTATATTTTTTAATTTTTCTATAATCATTTTTACAAATTGATTATTTTCATATTTTTTATATTCTTCTATATCTATTGCTACACTGTTTCTCATTTCTTTACCTCTGTGAATAAATCCTTTTCTCTATTGGGGTTTTTATATGTAATTGTACTTGGAGTTTTATTGCTCCAACACAAATGAAAATATTTACATTTAGATGTTATGGTTTTACAAGATCCAATACTTGGTCTATAATTACTATTTTCAATATCATTATACACATTCATTATATTTTGGGTTATAAGTATTAATTCATTTGGTGTTACTTTTAATGGTAACATTTCAAATTCTATATTTAACATTAATCTGTTGGCAAATTGTTCATCTGTTTCTTTCATTCGCTTCTTTATAGCAGGAACTTTACACCATAATATATATCCATATGTTTTTCTTAATGCGACTAGCATTGTTTTATAATTTATATAATCGTTAGTTAATTTACTACTATTGTGTATAAATACTGGTACTATAACATTATTGTTTTTTATTTGTTTCGCTAATCCGCGATAATATATTTTGAATTTACCGTGATCTGTTAGATAATTATATGTTTGGAATTTATTTGTTTTTAAATATGAGTATAATTTTTTATAAACAGCCTCATTTTTGATAATACCAAAAGCTTTGAGTTCAGCCTTGGGATTCTCGATTTTTCTTATAACATTATCTATAATATTATATCTATCGAGTACATTTTCATCGATTATAGCCTTGTATTCATATGACATATCATACATCAATCTTCTAGTACAATATATTCCATCCATAATATGTTGGAGTTTGAAAATCTTTTTCATTTTGTTTTTCCTTTTTTTGTTTGTCGTTGTATTCGCCGGCGTGGTTTGCTATCTACAATACGGGCATATATATGGGGGAGGATATGTTCACTCACGCTGACCCCATTATTTGATAGGTTCATAACCTTTCTTTTTAAGATTTTCAATTCTTTGTTCTTTATTCTTGATTTTATTGGTAGTAATAGTCTTTTTATATTTATCAATATAAACATTACCATTTACCATACCACCATAAACGTTGAAACTATAATAGAAAGTTTTATTGTTCTTTGGAAATGCTGCATAAGTTAAAACTTCCATTTTAGAATTATGTGGTACAGTTTTAACCATATAATCATACTTGGAAATTTCGAGTTTGAATTCTTGTTTATCAGATTTCTTTGGTACAGGTTTCTTGGCAGCAGGTTTCTTGGGAGCGGGTTTCTTGGCAGCGGGTTTCTTTACTTCAGCTTTCTTTGTAGTGGGTTTTTGGGGGGTAGATTTCTTGGGAGTAGATTTCTTCGCTTCGGGTTTCTTTGCTTCAGCTTTCTTGGGAGCGGGTTTCTTTGCAACGGGTTTCTTAGGGGTAGGTTTCATTTTTTCCTCCTCTTGTTTGGGTTTTCTTAATCTATCCACAGATATTAACATTTTTTTGGCATCTTCATCTTCATCATCAATTACAGCAACCATTTTACCACCAGTTAGAATTTGTACCACACGGTACAACTTGTAATCGATAATGATATTGTCAGATGTAATGATATGAACCTTCATACCAACGGACAATTCATTGGGGTTAACTTTTTCCATCATAATGTTTTCCTCCACGTGATGGTTGTATTAATTTGGCGCCAATAATTATAATACTGGCACATATATTGTAATAGAATATATATGTCAATCTCCCGTAGGATATCCCACGGGAGATGGCGGAAAGGAAAGGAGATTTGTGCAATTATATGATAAAATTATTTCTTTTTATTATTGCCATAAATATTAGTAGGCATTGAACGTTTTCTTGCATTGGGTGCTTGAATTTTGCTTACGGCTTTTGTTGGTGTAATAGGATTACCTTCAGCTATCGTTTTTTTGTTACTTTTCTTTGCTGCCGATTTCTTTTTAGTTGTTACGGCTTTCTTTTTCCCACCAGATTTTCCTTTAAATTTACCAGCTTTCTCAACGGCTTTTACAGCTACTTTGGCTGCAATTTCTTTAGCTTTTTTAGGAGAACCAGTTTTTTTAGTATAAAATGGTTCAGCATTTTCAAAAGATTTATTGTATATCTTTTTACCTTTTTTACCTGATACTTTCTTTTCTAAAGAATGTGGTATTTTGTCTTTTACATTCTCTTTAGGATACCTTTTCTGTTTGTGCTTTTTACCATCTGTTATGGTGTCATCTTTAAGAAATTGCGGTGGTACTTTCCCTTTTTTAGATGTTGTTTTCGAAGATTTTTTAGTTTTGATGTTTTTGAGGAATTGCGGTGGAATTTTTCCTTTCTTCGAAGTTGCTTTTTTAGATTTTTTACCTTCAGCGATCGGTGGTTTCTTCCCTTTCATTTCACCAATAGATTTATTGGCTTTATATTTAGGGGAAGCTGTGCTGCTCATTCCTGCCCCACTTAATCCCTTACCTTGATTAATTGCAGCTTTAGAATTAACTGTTCTCATCCCATTCATACCCGATTTTTTTGCCATTTATTTTCTCCTTATGAAAATTTGCTTATTTCATTTAATTTTGACTGAATTCTCAAATGAGCTTTATAGGTATTAGATGTTGAAAGAGGATATTTTTTACATAATTCTCTGATTAATCTAGCTTCTTTATTTTTACCCCATAATTCATAAAATTCTTTATCTGAACAATTTACAACATTATTTACAAATATAGCTGCTGATTTTATTATTATATACAAACGTTTTTTTTCTAATTTTTTTATCAGTTCCCAATTATGTATTACTAGATTATAATTGGTTGCTAATAAAAATATTGTTTTGTTTACATCTTCATTTATAGGAAGTTTAGATAATTCTACATATAATTTATCTATCATTGTTGTATCTCTTTTAATATATTTACTAATCAAAGTTATAATAAAATCAGAGTATTTCTAATGAGATATGTTATATTAAATGAAGATTGGAAAACCAAAGCATTTGATAAATACGATAGTTATTACATAGTTAGATGTAGTAAAGGTAAATTTGTATTTCTACCTTCTGATATAATTGAAGGGTCTTGTAGCCATATAACAATAGATAGAGATGAAGGTACATATAAATTATTTAATGTACCTTTAGAAATACAAAATGATGAAAATTTCAAGAAAGAATTGAATGATTTTCTTAAAATAGATATAGGGGAACCTAATCTACAACCGGAAGAAAGCATGTATTACCAGAAAAAACGCGAAGAATTAAAAAAGAAGACGCAATCTAATATTCATCAACAATAATTTCTGGAGCTAAATATATGAAATATATTATATTATTAGAAGCAATTAATGAATCTGGAGTTTATATAGTAAAACCAGCTCCTAAATATGATATACGTAAATTTATATTAACACGAGTATCAAATAAATTGGATGCTGGTAATTATCCATATATTGTTTTAAAAAATGACCAAGTAATTGAGTATAAAGATATTACATATGATCAATTAGAAGAGATAAAGAAACAACTTGGAATTGAAAAATTTGGATGGGAAGGTAGAATATCCCCACAACGATTACAAAAAAAAGCTGAAAAATCTAAATCAAATATTGATAAAGATTTATCCCCACAACGATTACAAAAGAAACCTAAGAGATCTAAATTAAATGGAGATCTATCTATAATTAGAAATAAAGCTAACGATTTAAAGAATAAAATAGATAAATCTGGTAAAGTGAAAAGTGGTTGGGAACTTAAAATGAATTTTGGTTTAAAGGGCTCCTATAATAAATTATTAAATAGTAAAGGGGAAACAATCAAAGATGATATTAATACAATAATAAAAGAAGCAGGCCTAAATATTAATGATATTAATATAAAAGATTATATTGCGGATATTATATATAATAGTAGAGCATATAATTACAATAGTATGATAGATACTATTAAAGATCGAATATTAACATATCTTGGAGAAATTACTAAAGATCCTTATGATGATAATATCAAAAAATTAATTGCTGAATATGTTTTTTGGCATGATTTAGAATTATATTTAACTAAGATACAAAATCAATAATTTCTTTTTATTATTTTTCCAGGAACTCCCACAATTGTACAATTTGGTATTGTATCTTTAATAATAACTGACCCAGCTCCAATTATATTATTAGCTTCGATAGTTGTATGTTCTATAATAGATGATCCTATCCCTATTAATGTACTCTGTTTAATATGAACATTCCCAGCAATAGCTACATTTGGCATAATTGAACAGAAATCATCTATAATATCATTATGACCAACAACACAACCTATATTAATAAATACGCATTTTCCTATTGTAATGTTTGTAGTTAATGTTGTATTTCTTTGAATTATAGATCCTTCCCCTATAGATTTTATACCTTTAATATTAACACTAGGGTGTATGATTATTGGAAAATAAATATGTTCATTTAATTTGAATTTCTCATAAACTTTTCTTCTGATAAGTGGGTTTCCTATTGCTATAATTATATTAATATTGTAATCTATGTCCATAATAAATTCATCATCACCAACTATACTATAATTGTTATAAATCTTTGTACCAAGTATCCCTTTATCTATAAATCCTACCAATTTATAAATATTTATATCACTATAATCATTGATATCATCAATTAACTGGGCAACTTCTTGAGCCATGCCTCCAGATCCAATAATATATGTTTCCATCATTTTGCTTCCTCGATTAATTGTTTCATTCTATTTCTGATTTTATTATTGTATAGTCTATTTATTTGTATTTCATTATTTTTCTAGTTATAAATATCTCCTTTATATATCCAATAATAAGCAGAATAAATTAATTTACGCATAATAACTATAACTCTTGGATTTTTAGTTTCGTTATACTTTGCTGCTAATTGTAGAAATTGATTTAATCTTTTTTGGACCATTTTCCTTCACCATAAACTAATAAATAAGTATCTCTACAAGCAGAATTCAGAATTGCATCTTCAGCTTCTGGCCATCTTTTTTTCATAATATATATTGAATATTTACAAGCTAGATAGGGATCATTTATAAATAATTTTTCAGCTTCTCTCCATCTTTCTTTGATGATATCTTTGGCGTATAGATATGCATAAAATAAATCTTTTATGATATACTTCTCAGCTTCTAACCATCTTTTTTTAAGAATGTTTAGAGCATATGTATATGCTGAATTCGGATCTTTCATAATAATTGGTTCAGCTTCTTTCCATCTTCCTCCAATAATATTTTTAGCATAATGATATGCTGAATCTGGTTGTTTTAATATAATTGGTTCAGCTTCTTTCCATCTACTTTTAATAATATTTTTAGCATACCATCTTATTACATAAGTTTTTTGCATAATAGCTTGTTCACCCTTTTCCCATCTACCTTTAATAATATTCTTAGCATAAAAATATGCTGCTTCACTGTGTGTGGCAATTATATTTTCAGCTTCGGGCCATCTACCTTTAATAATAAAAGTAGCATAATTTGATAAATCTATTGGTGAAGATAATTTCAACAGTATTTTTTCTAATTCATTAGGCAATCTACCTTTTATTACATTTTTAGCCATACTGCATAAATATATAGAAGGATTACTTTGATTTAATATTTCATTTATTTTAATATCCACGTTGTTTCATCCTTAACAGAAATAGATGTAGGAGACCCAATATATACAAAATCCGGTTTAACTTTTAAGATATCTTTATTAATTGGTGTCCAAATAATTCCATTTTCTTCAACTTTTAATAAATTATTCCATATTATTAAATCTATCAAAATATTTTTAGTAACATTTTTCTTTACACCAATCATAAATGCTTGACCCATATCATCTGTGAATGTTATTGTTTTTTTGTCTAATAATGGGATCAAGATTTCACCTTTTCCATCCCACATTTCAGCATCTATATCTAGTACTGTTTCTATAGCTATACTTTTACAAATAGGACAGATGATTGAAGTATCAGGAATTTTAATTCCACAATTTTTACAAACCATTTTTCCTCCTTAATTTTATAAATTATGTATCATATTATGATTTATTTGTCTCATTCTAAATATTGAATATGTTGGCAAATGATTATATTTTAATAATTCATATTGTACATTCATACAATCACAATCAAATGACAATATTGGAACTGATATTTTATATGCTTCTTCAGGAACTTCATCAATTACTACCTTTATACCATATTTAGTTGATAATGGTATTTTGTTTTTTAATTTATAATTATTAAATTTATAACCACATAAACATTTTGGGCATATTAAATAAGTGTAAAATCCTTCAACAAATTTATATAATGTTTTAGATGATTTATTTGTTTTCATATTTATCTAAATAAAATACCAATAGGAGTAGGATCAGATTTGAGCATACAAGCAATACATCAATCATTTGATACTCGTAATTTGTTTGTAATAATATAATCGGGAACTTTGATAGTTATGACTTCGTTGGTTAAATCAACATAATATTTTATGTCATCATCATCATATTGATTTAGTAGATTATTTATTTCTTTTAATGTTAAATATTTAGTTACATCATTTATAACGTACATACCTTCCATATTTAGCATAGATGTATCCATTTCCAAGAATAATCTATCATATTCTTTATATAATATTTTGAATAATTTATTATCATCTAATAAATACACCATTTTATACCAAGGTCTGCGTAAGATGTTAATCATATATTTATATGCGATACAAACATCGTTAAGAAGTATTTCTTCTAGTTCCATAGTTGTTTCTTCCTTAATATGAGCCATTATATACTCGTATAATTGATACGGGTTTTTGGTTTTAAGAAAATCTAGATTTTTCATGGTGATTTCTTTTATCTTTGATCAGATTTTAAACCAAAGAAATCAAGTATAACATCATTTTTGGGTAATACTTTATAAATTATATCATCAGTTATATCCCACTGTACAGTTGTTCCATAGATATATAGTGTTATATTGTCACAAATTTTTAATATGTAACCATTGTCTATCTCTTGTAAATCCATTTGTAATTTTTTAAAGGCATCTTTGATGTCTGATGGGTCTAAGGTTAATTCATTAACAACATAATTAAATGCTGCTAATTGTGATATTCCATTTAAGTCAATCATTGCGGCACCTTGTTTTTATTAAGTTTTATTAATGATATAGATTAGATTGTTTTTCAAATTACTATAATTCTTATTTGTTCTCTTGAATAGATATAACAAATTTTCTTATTTTTGGTTTTAATAATGA
>Ga0190316_1000563_pt1 | contig 11353 bp, 10 predicted proteins | sample 48701112_MG_FD_161663 | JGI IMG/M metagenome (GOLD analysis project Ga0190316, IMG submission 161663) | Hydrothermal vent sediment bacterial communities from Southern Trench, Guaymas Basin, Mexico - 4870-11-1-2_MG | ecosystem: Environmental > Aquatic > Marine > Hydrothermal vents > Sediment ... | reverse complement strand
TGTATAGGTTTCTGGAAGGTCTTGAACGGATCTATAGACATACGTAAGAGCCTAGGTGGTCCCATAATGATAGCCCAGATATCGGGCGAGACATTCAAGGAGGGATGGCTTCCATTCCTTTCCATGATAGCGTTCATAAGCATCAATCTGGGGTTGATAAACCTTCTTCCCATACCCATACTGGATGGAGGGCATCTACTTCTCCTGTGCATAGAGTGGATTACAGGCAAGCCTGTCGTGGGTAAACCAAGGGAAATAGCCCAGCAGATAGGCATATTCATCTTAACCCTGCTTACGCTGCTGGCGTTCTACAATGACATCGTAAGGATATTCTCCAAGGCCAAGCAATGAAGATACTGGCATTAGATACATCCACCGCCGTTGCATCCGTGGCCGTGCTGGAAGATGAAGAAAGTATGTGTGAGATAACCACAGGCTTGCAAAAATCACATTCCGAGATGCTAATCAGCATCGTTGACCATGCACTGGCAATGGCAGGCCTGGAGCTAAAAGATATAAACCTTGTTGCGGTAGGACGAGGACCAGGCTCTTTCACAGGGATAAGGATAGGCATTGCCACTGCCGAGGGCATGGCAAGGGCTATAAACTCCCCCGTTGTAGGGGTGTGTACGCTGGATGCTCTAGCATACAATGCATGCCCACAGGAAATACAGATAATCCCTGTTATGGATGCTAGGAAGAGAGAGGTGTTTTGCTCAATATATTCGCCAAAAGGAGAGCAGCTGAGTCCGTATTACAACCTAAGGCCCGAGGACATAAGGCATATATGCTCTAAAGACAGCCTTTTCATAGGAGACGGGCTTATGCCTTACTCTGCTGTCCTTGAGAATTCCCTTGGCAAATTATTCCATAAGGGGCCGAGAGCACTTTGGTTTCCAAGGGCATACACGATAGGTCTATTAGCCATGGAAGGACGTATCGATGGACAGGGTCCTGTACAACCTATCTATGTACGTGCTTCCGATGCCACGATCTTGCTAAAAGACAAAGGAAGAAATAAATGACATGAGGCTGTATTAATTGTCTGCACCTTTCCCGGTCTCTTCCTCTTTAGGTCCTGTCAGGGTTATTCTTACCCTTGCAATACGGTTAGATCTCATTCGCTCAACCTTTAAAACCATGCCGTCCCACTCCACACGGTCTCCCTCTTCCGGGATCTTGTCAAGGATATTAAAAATAAGACCCCCCAAGGTATCAAACTCCTCTGGGAAATCTCTTTTCATGTACCTGCCAAGATCCCTTAGGCCTATGTTCCCCCTTACTAGGTAGGTACCTGGCCTTACCGGGACAACAGGACTTAACATATCATCGTGCTCATCCACAATCTCGCCCACTATCTCTTCCAGTATGTCCTCAAGGGCAATCATTCCTTTGATGGAGCCGTATTCATCCACCACGAAGGCCATGTGGACATGCATGTTCTGAAAGTCTATCAATTGCTTGAGTATGGACTTGGTCTCAGGTATAAAGACGGCCTCCCGCAAGCACCTGTCAATACTGAAATCCTTCCTGTTGTTCACGTATTGCCACAGATCACGTATATGCAGATAGCCTATTATGTTATCAGGATTACCATCGTAGATGGGGTATCGGGAATAGTTCCTCGACTTTATGGTCCTAATCACATCATTGAAGCCGCTGTCCTTTGGGAGGGCTATCACATCGTTCAACGGGACCATCACCTTCTTCACAGGAACCGAGTCCATGTCCATTATTGCGATAAGCATCTTGGCCTTTGGTTCCTGTATAAAGCCCTCCTTCCTGCCCATTACTATAACAGAGCCAATATCTTCCTCAGTAATCCGTGCTTCACCTTCTATGCGCACTCCGAACACGGACAGCATACCTCTTGATATTGCGGTAAGTACAGATGCAACGGGGCTGAAGAAGACTATAATCCACTTAAGGGGCCGTGCCACGGCCATGGATACCTCGTCTGCCCTGTAGGCTGCAATGGTCTTCGGGGTAATCTCTGCAAAGAGCAGAAGAATCACTGTCATTGCAACAGATGCATACACAATTCCCCTCTCCCCGAATACCTTTATGAAAAGTGCCGTGGCTATGGCTGAGGCCAATACATTCAGAAAATTGTTACCGAGTAGTATGGAGCTTATCAGCTGTCCAGGTTCTTTTAATATGTCCTCCACCATGGAGGCCTTCTTATTACCTTTGTCTGAGAGGTGACGTATCTTGAACCTGTTTGACCTCATGAGTGCGGTCTCGCTTCCCGAGAAGAATGCAGAAAGGCATACTAGTACCACGAGAAGCAATGTATACATTGTGTCCCTAATGTTTATATCCATCACACTCATCACCGGTCAATCGAACAAGACCATCTGTCGAGGGGCTTTCTTCCCCCCACCCATGGACCGGAAGGCCTTAAGGTCTTCCGGTATCCTATCAATAAAGCAGGACGGCTCATGGGAATAAACAAGGTATAGTCTGTCTATTGCCCTGGTCATGGCAACATAGAAGAGGTTTTCCTCCTCCCTCAAGGGTTCTGAAGCCAGAGGAAACAACCCCTTTTCAAGACCAACCATGAACACACACCTAAATTCCATGCCCTTCACCGCGTGCGCTGTGAGCACCCTTACCTTTTCTCCACCTATGCCCTCGTGATCCCTCTTTAGTCTGCACCACTGGATAAAACCATCCAGGTCGTCCCCAAAGACACGCGCATACTTGTAAAATTCGTGATCCCCTGGCAATGTAGGGAGATTAAACAACTTGGACTCTTCCACCGTGCGTATCCTATGCAAGATGGAACCTGTTATTGAATTAACGAGTTCTTCTGCCTTTCCTATCCTAGGACCTAGATTGCCATCCAAGTTTTGGCCAGCACGCAGTCTGATCAACGACTTTTCACCAACGCCCCTTACATAAGGGGTCCAATTGCTGTTCTCAAGTATGGCAAGCCGCTCCCTTATGCCACTCATCTCTGAGAACGGTCTTTCATAGGCGACTTCGTGAGGAATGGATGCATCTGATAGTGCCTTTATTATCGTCCTCGCCTGCACCCTTGTACGTACTATGACAGCTACCTGGCTCAGTGCATAATCTGCCTTTGCCTCTCCAGCGCTGTTATGTGACAGACCCCCGGAGACAAGCTCTATCTCCCTTGCAACAAATGTAGCAGGCCAAGGGGTCTTTATTACTTGTATGGGCATGCCATCCTTAAGGCCCTCTACTGCATCCTCACCAATAAGGCTGTTCGATGCACGGGCTATGGTCCTGTTCAATCTGTGCGAATGCCTTAGTTTTACCTCTTTTGTTTCCCTGAAATCATCGTGCAGACGCTCGAACACCCTGGGATCAGAACCTCTGAACGCGTATATGCTCTGGTGTGGATCTCCTATCACAAGGGTGCTCTCGGCTTTCCTTGTGATTAACTTTAGAAACGAATATTGCAATGGGCTTGTATCTTGGAATTCATCCACCATTACGTGTTCCCATGAAGGCTCTATCTCTTGTGAACTTAATGCATCAATGGCTTCACTTATGAGCATCTCAAATGGATACAGGCCTTTATGCCTCAGCTCGTCTATAACGGTCTGCACTTCGGCATCTATGTCTTCAGCCCTTGATAAACTGGCCATGGCCGTCTCAATCATGTCCTTCTTACCTGGAAACTCAACTGCCAAGATACTATCGTCTGCTATGCTGAACACCCTGCCAGCATCTTTCAACAAACGGGCAGCAAGGGAATGAAAGGTATACACATCCAGGTCATCTCTTCCTACCCTTTGTTTTATCTCATCACATGCCTTTGTTGTAAACGTAAGGGCAAGCATGGAATCAGGCCTTGCTCTATTGTTCAAAAGATAGAGCATGCGCTCGGTAAGCACCCTTGTTTTACCGGTACCAGGCCCTGCCCGGACAATGAGCACCCCCTTCTGAAAGTTTACCACCTCGCTCTGCGTGGCTGTAAAGGAAACACTGGACTTCACTTTCCTTTTATCACCGGGAAGAAGTTTCTTCTCATTCGCCAGGCTATTCTCCCTCATCCTGGGAGTTGAAAGTCCACCGAACAGCGAGCGCATCTCACTTTTGTGAAAAATCGTAATCTTACCGAATTTACCGTCATAGCCGGCCTCCTTGTGTACCTTTCCAGCGCGCATCCTCTCTATTGCAAACGCAAGGATCTCACCTGCAACAGACCTTATCTCTTCCAGGTCTGCATCCAAGAGTAGCTTGAGTTCTCCTGGAAAATACGTAAGCAGTTTCTCTTGCTGAGAGAGCACCCTCTTTGAGGATGGCCCTACCCCCATTATCTCACCAAGGATCTCGGCCAGGGGTATAAGCGAGTAGAACGGCCTTGCACTTTCCGGCTTTTGGCTGCTATCCCTGTCAGAAAGAGATATCACGCGGTTTAACACGCCCACTGTGAGCGGTCTGGAACATACAGGGCATATACCACCAAGCTCCTTTGTCTCCTCGGGGCTTAGCACCACCCCACATGCCCGGTGTCCATCAAGGTGATATTTACCCTCTTCTGGAAAGAACTCCACCGTACCTTCCAAGTGGTTCCCGGTCTTCATGGCATCCATCATGGAAAAGTAGTTCATCTCGCATGAGAAAATGGTTGCCTCCCTACCTATCTTTGCAGCAGAATGAGCATCCGAGTTTGATACCAGGTGATACCTGTCGAGAGAGCTCACTCTCCAGTTCATAGGGGGATCAGAGGAAAGCCCGGTCTCCACCGCAAATATGTAAGGCTCAAGATCACCATAGCATTCCTTTATGGAATCAAACCCGGACTTGGACCCAAGTGCTGAGAACCAGGGTGTCCATATGTGTGCAGGGATAAGGAAGGCATTGCTGTCGGCTGTTAACACTACCTCAAGCAGGTCCCTGGAACTTATACCTAGTATGGGTCTACCGTCCGAGGCTATGTTCCCTATTCTTGCCAGAGAAGAGCCTATCTTGTGTGCCACCTCCATGTTGGGGGCAACTATAAGGTGATGCACCTTGCGGACACTGCCTCCTTGCTTGTATATGGTACTTATCTCCGAGGTAAGCACAAACCTGACGTCTAGGTCTCTCTGCTTTAGGCGATACAGGCCTGGTTCAGCATCTTCAAGGTTTTCTTCGAGTTCCTGAATCCACAGTGGATGTGTGAAGTCTCCTGTACCAAGCACATCAATGCCTTTTTTCTTGGCACCAATGGCGAGCGAATGTATAGAAAGGTCCTTGCTTGTAGCCCTGGAGTATCTGGAATGGACGTGTAGGTCAGCTAAAAACTTCATAGGTCCCTATAATAAAAAGCCCCTATACATCCTGAAAGGAGAGAAATAGTGTCTTGTCCTTATCATAAGGTTCTGCTATCCTGCCAGGAAAATGCGTCTTAAGCATATGAAAAGAATATGGTGCATATTTGCCATCATCACCTTGATGATTACAATGATAGCATGTTCAGACGGCAATCACAAGCATCATGTGACAGTAAAAAAAATCTCAGACATACCTGCATATGGAGACGTGCTCGTTGAATCTTCCATAGGTGATGCATCCAACCTCATTCCCATGCTCTCATCAGACAGCACCTCGCACGAGGTGTGTAGCCTTATATACAATGGCCTTGTGAAATATGACAAGGATTACAACATCGTGGGCGACCTTGCCAAGTCATGGGAAATCAAGGATGGGGGCAAGAAAATAATATTCCACCTGAGAAAAGGCGTGAAGTGGCATGACGGCGCTCCTTTCACGGCATCCGATGTAATGTTTACCTATAAGACCATCATAGACCCATCCACTCCAACCGCATATGCTGGCAGGTATAAGCTGGTAAAAAAAGCAAGGGTTATAGACAAGTATACCTTCAAGGTAACTTATGAAAGACCCTTTGCCCCTGCACTCATAAGTTGGGGCCTTGAGATATTGCCCGAGCACCTCCTAAAAGGTATACCAGTTGCAAAATCCCCCCTTACCCATGCACCCATTGGAACAGGACCGTTCAAGTTCAGGCGTTGGGATACAGGCTCCAGGATACTGCTCGAGGCAAACAAGGATTACTTCATTAAAAGGCCATACCTGAACGGCATATCGTATGTCATCATACCAGACCAGACAACACAGTTCATGGAATTGAAGGCAGGCAATATTGACATAATGGGTCTAAGCCCACTACAGTACCTAAGGCAGACAAATACATTGAAGTTCAAGCGAATGTACAAGAAATACAAGTACCTGGCCGATGGCTACACCTACCTTGGGTTCAACCTGAGACGCAAGCCTTTTGACGATAAAAGAGTAAGGCAGGCAATGGCATATGCAATAGACAAAAAAGAGATCATAAAGGGTGTACTGCTGGGCCTCGGTAAGGTTGCAACAGGACCATACAAGCCAGGCACCCTATGGTACAATCCTGATGTAAAGAGATACACTTATGACAGGGAAAAGGCTATGGAACTACTGAGTAAGGCCGGGTACATGGACCATGATGGTGACGGTATACTGGATAAGGATGGCAGGCCCTTTGAGTTTACTATTATGACAAATCAGGGTAATGGCATGCGGAAAAAGGCTGCAATAATAATACAGCAGAGGCTTGCAAAGGTTGGAATAAAGGTAAAGATAAGGATAGTCGAATGGACGGTCTTCCTCAAGGAGTTCGTTGACAAGAGAAATTTCGATGCAGTAATACTGGGCTGGAACATAACGCAGGACCCAGACCTTTACACTGTATGGCATTCGAGCAATACCAGACCAGGGGGTCTTAACTTTGTAGGTTACTCAAATCCAGAGGTGGACAGGTTGTTGGAAGAAGGAAGACATACCTTTGATAACAAGAAAAGGAGGAAATACTACTTCAGAATCCAGGAAATACTGGCTCAAGACCAGCCCTATGTGTTTCTCTACATACCTTACAGTCTGCCTGCTGTTAGTGCCAGGTTCAGGGGGATAAAACCTGCCCCTGCTGGTATCATGTACAACATTGAGGATTGGTACGTACCAGAAGCCCTTCAGAGATACCATTTTTTGCCATAGATATGATAAAATATCTCGTAAAACGCATATCCATTCTGATACCAACATTCATTGGTATAACCGTCGTGTGCTTTTTCGTTATACATCTCGCACCTGGTGAGCCAACTGCATTGCAGGCAGAGCTTAATCCAAACATAACACCCGAGGCAATACAACAGTTAAGACATCATTACGGCCTGGACAGACCACTCGGGATTCAATATCTCATATGGCTTAAGAACCTTTCACACCTTGACTTCGGCAATTCCATATCCTCTGACGAAAGGCCGGTGTGGGAAAAGATAAAGCAGAGACTACCCATAACGCTTGGGATAAATCTAGCATCCATGATAATCATATTCTTCGTTGCCATACCGCTCGGGGTGATATCCGCTGTTAAACACGGTAGTTTCACTGACAGGGCGATAACCGTTATTGTATTCATAGGCTTTTCCATGCCTGGGTTCTGGCTCGCCCTTTTATGCATGGATTCTCTGGGCCTAAGACTCGGGTTACTACCCATATCAGGTATGCACTCGCCGTATTACAACTACATGGGTATAGGTGCAAAGATACTCGACCTTACAAGGCATCTATTCCTACCTGTAACAATATCTGCAGTGGGTTCTCTTGCAGGGTTGAGCAGATACATGCGTTCCAGCATGCTGGAGATAATAAGGCAGGACTATATAACAACGGCAAGGGCAAAGGGTCTTCCAGAACACGTGGTAGTCTATAAGCACGCCATGAGAAATGCACTGCTTCCCGTCATAACCATCCTAGGACTCTCGATACCCGGCCTCATAGGTGGTAGCGTCATATTCGAAAGCATATTCTCCATCCCCGGCCTTGGTCAGTTGTTTTATCAAGCCATCATGATGAGGGACTATAACATGATCATGGGGAGCCTTACCATAGGAGCTTTCCTTACATTACTTGGAAACCTCATAGCAGATATTGCTTATGGTATTGCAGATCCAAGAATAAGGGTGCAGTAATCATGGACTTCTGGACAAGACTGGCTCAGGACAGACTCGCGCTCTCAGGACTGACAGTGGTTATCATGTTGTTCCTGGTATACATTCTTGCCCCTTTCATTGCACCTTATGACCCGGCGGTGATAGATGTAAACCATATACTGTCCCCACCGTCGGCCTCGCACCTGTTCGGCACTGACGAGCTTGGTAGGGACGTCTTCTCTCGCATGGTGTACGGCGCAGGTGTATCTCTCAAGGTCGGGATTGTAGCGGTAGGCATTGCATCAGCTGTTGGCATCATACTTGGTGCCTTGGCCGGGTATTACGGAGGCTGGGTAGATGTGGTGATAATGAGACTTGTTGACATAATGTTATGTTTCCCATCCTTTTTCTTGATACTTGCCGTAATAGCCTTCCTGGAGCCAAGTATAACGAACATCATGGCCGTGATAGGCCTTACATCGTGGATGGGTATTGCGCGTCTGGTCAGGGCTGAGTTCTTGAGCCTCAAGGAAAGGGACTTTGTACTGGCAGAGAAGGCCTTGGGCGCATCCGACTTCAGGATTATATTCCATCATATCTTGCCAAATGCAATGGCCCCAGTACTGGTTGCCGCAACACTTGGCGTGGCGTCTGCGGTACTCACAGAGTCTGCGCTTTCTTTCCTAGGGATAGGTGTACAACCGCCTACACCGAGCTGGGGTAATATACTGGCAGAAGGCAAGAACGTACTTGGCATTGCGTGGTGGCTTTCGGTCTTTCCAGGTCTTGCCATACTCGTAACCGTGCTAGGCTACAATCTCCTTGGCGAGGGCATAAGAGACGCCATAGACCCAAGGCTTAGGAGATAGCACCACGCATAAAACCTGAACCCAAATACAAAAAGTCAGTACCGACATTTAAATAAACTACCTTTAGTCTTGCAACAAGGACTGAGTTTAACGGTAGTCTTCCCGTACCGGGTGAAATATGTCAATTATCTTACAATCTGTAATCGACCTACCAGAATGTTTAACGCCTGAAGGTATTACCATGACCGTGCCTGGACCCATTCTATACTGCGTGTTATCCACAACCAGCTCAATCTCACCCTTTATTATGTTAACTATCTGCTCATGTGGATGCGAGTGCTCAGGAAGGGGCGAACCCCCCTTGACTTCCCAGTATGCAACGGTCATACTCTCGGAATGTATGATCTTGCCCTTATAACCGGGTACCATCTCCCTAGCCTTCAGGTTATTAAGATCTATGAAAGACATGTCTCCCCCCTGTTTCCACGGATACAGTTTAAAGAATTGTATATCCTTAGCCCCCACCAGTCAACACGATCCTCTACCAGGTTTTCTCCCATAAAACTTAAGCTCACATGCCTCCGGTTTCCTTAAACATTACATTCTACTCCTTAAATTTCAGTGCTTGTTGGGTCTCACTCCTCAACCCAGCCTACAGCCCTGTCTGTTGTAGAAAGTATAAGGTTCAAGGTAAAGGAAAACGTCAAGCATGTACATACAGCCACATATCTTCACATTTCCCTATAAATCCTTCTGTTCCCCCTGTTTTGACCGTTGTCCGTTGTAAAACCCAATGCCTTTTTTCCTGGCGCCTGATGCCCGATGCCTGACGCCTGTTTTTTGCCTGGCGCCTAATACCAAAATCTATGCTTGACACCCGAAAGCCCTTGGCATATAGAGGTGCTCCTATAGTTTAGCAATTGTAAACAAGATATAACAGTTTAATATGCCTAGGTGTATGTATGAAGATAGGTGAGAAGCTTAGAAACCTGAGACTAGCCCAGGAACTTACGCAAGAAGACCTCGCAAACAGGGCTGATCTGACAAAAGGGTTCATCTCCCTTCTTGAAAGGGACCTGACCTCCCCTTCCCTTGATACCCTGGAGCTTATTCTGAATGCACTTGATACCAGCATGGGTGACTTCTTTGCCGACAAGGAACCCGCAACGGTTGTCTTCACCAAGGAAAACAGGGTGGTCGTAGATGACGAAGTCGGTATAAAGAAAGAGGTCTTGATCCCAGGGGCACAGGACAGGGAGATGGACATCATGCTGGTGACACTAGATCCCTATTCAAGGACAAAGAAAGAGGATGCACATCTGGGAGACGAGTGCGGTATTGTAATCTCGGGAAGGATATTTATCATTCTGGGCAAAGACGTACACAAGGCCTCAAAAGGTGATGCCTTTTACTATACGGCAAACAGGCAACACTGGATAGAGAACAGGTCAAAAAGAAAGGCAGTGATCCTATGGATCTCTGCACCGCCAAGTTTCTAAGAAAGGGGGTGGCATGGAGATGGATGCGCTAGGTGTTCATATACTGGCAGAGTATTACGGCTGTAACAACGATGTACTCAATGACAGGGATAAGATAGAGCAGTGCCTGAACGAGGCAGCTAAGATTGCAGGTGCAACCGTAGTTGCATCGGCCTTCCACAACTTTAATCCTTACGGGGTTAGCGGGGTGGTAGTAATAGCCGAGAGCCACCTGAGTATACACACTTGGCCTGAATATGGTTATGCTGCAGTGGATATCTTCACGTGCGGTAACACAGTAGATCCTTGGAAGGCATATACATACTTAAAGGACAAGCTTATGAGTTCTGACTTCTCCACCATGGAGATGAAAAGGGGCCTGCTGAGAACGGTTAAAGACCATATGCCAAAATGTAGATCAGGCAATTTAAGAGAGGTATACCATGATTATAAAGACTCCGACAAAATATTTTATGACAACAGGGCACTCTGAAGGATTCAAACCACTCAATGCATTTGATGGTGCATTGATCAATGCAGGGGTTGGCAATACAAACCTGGTAAAGATGAGCAGCATCTGTCCACCCCATGCAGAGGAGATTCCCCCTGTAGAGCTCCCGCAAGGAGCCCTGGTTCCGGTTGCCTATGCTTCCATTTCATCTAGCGAGCCTGGAGAGGTTATATCAGCAGGTGTTGCCATAGCAATACCAAAGGACAAGGAACAGGCCGGTCTTATAATGGAGTATGCTGCAAAGGCAGGGAAACAAGAGGTAGAGCAAACCGTTAGGAAGATGGCGGAGTATGGGATGAAGATGAGGAGAAAGGAGATAAAAGAGATAAAGAGCATCGCCATTGAACATATTGTGGATAAATGTGGATGTGCGTTTGCAGCCGTGGTCCTGTGGGATTAAAGAAACTTTGGAGTGTTGGATATGCCTCGCATAGATAACTGGTTTATAGAGGATTTTGAGGGAAAGGTAGGTGGCCTAAGTTTCAAGGTGGACAAGGTTCTCTACAAGGGCCAGAGTGAGTACCAAGACATAAAGGTCGTTGAGAATTCTTTTTTTGGTAGGGTACTATTACTGGATGACATTGTTATGCTGAGCGATAAGGATGA
>Ga0190316_1000561_pt1 | contig 11361 bp, 9 predicted proteins | sample 48701112_MG_FD_161663 | JGI IMG/M metagenome (GOLD analysis project Ga0190316, IMG submission 161663) | Hydrothermal vent sediment bacterial communities from Southern Trench, Guaymas Basin, Mexico - 4870-11-1-2_MG | ecosystem: Environmental > Aquatic > Marine > Hydrothermal vents > Sediment ... | reverse complement strand
GCATCCGAGACGTGATGGCTTTTCCGAAAAATAATGCCGGTCGCGATTTAATGATTGATGCTCCTTCCGAAATTGATACGCAACAATTGAAAGATTTGCATTTGAAGGTGGTGAAGGAGTAACGGCTGACTAGGCAACTGTGCGGAGTTTAACAGATAACTTCTCGGTTTGCTCATAGCACAAATTTTGCCTTATTGTTTATTTTGTAAATTTAAAATTTTTGCGGTTAATATTACTTATTGTGTCCTTGCAATTTGCAGCTGAACCGCATGTTGTTTAGTTATTTGTTGTGTGTCGGTTTTATTTATAATCCAACATCCGCTTTGCCAATTTATCCGGATTATTATTATAATATGTCGGATATTCCAATCTGATTAACAATTCAATATTTTCATTAAGTGTAAGTTCATTCAATGGCTTTGAAAAGCAATCATATGAAAAATGATTTATTCCAGATTTGTAATATAAATAATCAAAGCACTTTTTTTCATTTGTATATTTAACCAGTCCATGTGCTAGAATATATGTGTCAAAACTATGATAACCTATAATCTTTTTATTTTTAATAAATCTTGTAGCTATGATACTACTACATTGTCTGTAATTTGATGCATTATCCAAATTATTTGTGATGAAAAACCAAACCGCCTGAAAACTCATTTGTCTTAATGTCCTATTCCTCTGTTCAGGATAGATTTTGTCATATGCCAAATAGAAATTTTCAGGTAAGTTATCCGCATCATTGATTTGGATTGTAATCTCTTGCATTTCTGCGTCAGAATAATAATCTTTCCATTCTGTTGAAATCCACCAATATGTCAAGAATAGTCCGATAATAGAAATTGCAATTGTCGAACCAATTACCCATAATAATATTTTAAAGATTTTTTTCAATTATTGCTATTATTTGTTTCTACAGACACACAACAATTGTGTAACCGTATTACCGTTATTTCGATTATAACTGTAATACTTTTCGATATCTAATATCTTCATTTATTAATATAATATGTTTTCGATATTTTTAATAGCAAATATTACTTTGTTGTACTGTGTTTTTTCATAATGTGATACAACTCATTTATAAACCCGACAATCCGTTTATAATGCTTATTATATGTTATAAATAAAACGACAGATTTTAGTTACAAGCCCAAATTTAGCAATAAAATGTATAAATACCGGCAATTCGTATTATTTTGTTTTTGAATAAGTATTAGTTTATATCCTCAGCCCTAAAAATGAAAAGCCGAACGGAAATTGTTCCGTTCGACTTTAATAATAGTGTCAGCATTCCGACTTACAAATTATTCGGAACGATTTCAAATTGCGTTAATTCAATAAATTGCTTAACCCGCTTCGAAATTTCCTTTTTGTTCAACTCTTGAATGCGTTCCGTTCCGAATTTTTCAATATTAAAAGATGCCATAACCGAGCCGAAAATGATTGCATTTTTCATATTATCAAAAGATAAATCATCGGTTTTTGCCAAATAACCTATAAATCCGCCTGCAAAAGTATCGCCGGCACCGGTCGGGTCAAAAACAGATTTTAAAGGCAATGCCGGAGCACTGAAAATATGTCCGTCTTTATCAAACAACAAGGCACCGTGAGCACCCTTTTTAATAATAAGATATTTAGGCCCTTCGGCAAGTATTTTTTCGGCTGCAGACATTAAAGAATGTTCTCCCGACATTTGTTGCGCTTCTTCATCGTTGATACACAGCAAATCAACCATCGAAACAGTTTCTTTTAAATCTTCCGGCGTATTATCCAACCAAAAATTCATGGTATCCATCATTACAAATTTAGGACGTTTATGCATACGTTCAATCACTTGTCGTTGAATTCCGGGTGTTAAATTTCCGAGCATCAAATAATCGGAAGTTTGATAGGCATCAGGAACAATCGGGTCAAATGTCGCCAATGAGTTTAACTCGGTAACCAAAGTATCGCGTTTGTTCATATTATCATGATATTTTCCGGCCCAAAAGAAGGTTTTCTCACCTTTTTTAATTTGAATGCCTTCAATATCAATATCATGATTTTTAAGCATATTCAAATAATCTTCGGGAAAATCATCTCCGACGACTGAAATTAAATTAGTGTTTTTTTCAAAATACGAAGCTGCCAATGCAATATATGTTCCTGCTCCGCCTATTATTTTATCGGTTTTCCCGAAAGGTGTTTCAATTGCATCAAATGCAACGGTTCCTACAACAGTTAAACTCATTAAATTTTTATTTTTTAGTGAAAATATATTTGCAAATATATTTGTTTTTTAAAAAATCCTATTACTTTTGCATCGCTAAATTAAAAATTCCTCCTTAGCTCAGTTGGTTAGAGCGTCGGACTGTTAATCCGCAGGTCCTAGGTTCAAGTCCTAGAGGAGGAGCCGAAAGCTCGACAATTTTGTCGGGCTTTTTTGTTTTTAACGTTCTGTTTTTAACAAACTTTCCGAAAGTTCAAAACTTTCGGAAAGTTGGGTCTATGTTGATTTAAACGGGTAAAAACATTTCATAAACCCCAATTAGGGTTTAATAATAAGGTTCTATGTTAAATATAGCGGGTTGATTATTTTACAGATGCCTTTTCTTAATTAAGGTAATAAGGTTTTGAAAACTGAGTAAATCTTTTTCTGTTAAGGTTAAAAAACTGTAAATAAGGCTTATAAGACAACAAATAAAACCTTATATATTATTTTAACCTTAGTAGAAATAATGTTGAAAAATAAAAACCTTATTACTTTATTCTTTTTTAATTGTATTTTAGGTATTTAGTTACCCGTTACAAACAACATAGACCAGGAAAGTTTTTATCAGAAAGTTTATCAAACATCAATATTCTTTCGGCAAATTAATTCCCGAGTATCTAAATTATAACAACAGAGTTTCCCGAGTTTTGTATAATCGTATAATTTATGCGGTTTTGTGTAAATGCAACCGTTGTCGAGATAAATGATTTTCTTATTTTTTTTGATTTTTTTTTCAATTTTATGAAATTCCGTCGGATTGTGTCCGATGATAATTGTTTTCCCTTTTGCCTTTTCTTTATCGTATTTAAAACCTCTTATATTAAGAATACCGTCAATATCTTTAAAGGGCTTTTTCTTTTTAAAATCAAAACCGGCATGGACCATAAAAAAATCGTCTGTTTCAATAAAAAAAGGCAAGCTCTCCATGAATTTCCGATATGTTTTTCGGAGTTTTCTTTTTTTGTTTAACAGATCTTTGCTTTTTGCAAGTTGTTTCACATAGAAATAAAAATACTTCTCATCGTATTCTTTTTCTGCTTGAAGCATTTGATATTCGTGGTTACCCATTAAAGGGAAAATTGCGGAATAGGTTTTTTGCAGATCAATAATGATATCCAAAACACCGCTGCTGTCGGGACCGCGGTCAATGTAATCACCGAGAAAATATAAAGTATCGTCTTCGGAAAGATTTATTTTTTCAAGCAAAGCCGTCAGTGTTTTGCTGCAACCGTGAATATCCGATATGACCAAGCGTCTGCCCATTTTATAAATTTCTGATTAAAAATTGCCGTTTGTTCGTTTTTGTCTGCATTTTGTCTGAAAACGATATTTATATTAAAAACATTTCGCAATTTTGATACTTCTAAATTAAAAAATATTTTAAAAATGAAAAAACTAATTTTGTATTCCGTATTGGTTCTGACATTTTTCAGTGCCTGTAATCAAAAAGAAAAAACGATGAACGATAATCCTTTGTTAGTCGATAAATTTGACACTCCTTTTGAAGTTCCGCCTTTCAGTAAAATAATGAACAAACATTATTTACCGGCATTTAAAGATGCCGTGAAAGTTCAAAAAGAAGAAATTGATGCCATTGTTAACAATTCGGAAGAACCGACGTTTGAAAACACCTTGGTTGCATTGGATAACAGCGGAGAATTGCTTACTCGGGTCAGTAATATTTTCTTTAATTTGAAAAGTGCCGATACCAATGACAGCATCAATCAAATTGCAAAAGAGGTTTCTCCGCTTTTATCTCAGCATCGTGATGATATTGCTTTAAATGAAGGTTTGTTCAAACGTGTTAAAGCTGTTTATGATACACAAGCTGATTTTAATTTGAATACCGAACAAAAAATGCTTTTGAAAAAAGTGTATGAAAATTTTGTCAGAGGCGGAGCCAATTTAAGCGGAACACAAAAAGAACGGTTCAGAGAAATCAATAAAAAGCTGTCGATGTTGACATTAAAATTCGGTGAAAATTTATTGAATGAAAACAATGCTTTTGAATTAATTATTGATAATGAAGCCGATCTGGCCGGATTACCCGATGCTGTTATTTCGGGAGCAAAAGAAACTGCCGAAGCAAAAGGATACAAAGATAAATGGGTTTTTACCCTTCAAAAACCGAGTTTAATTCCGTTTTTAACTTATTCGGAAAAAAGACCCTTAAGAGAACAAATTTATAAAGCATACATCAATCGAGGTGATAATAACAATGAAAATGACAATAAAGACATTATTAAACAAATTGTCAATCTTCGTATTGAGAAAGCACATATGCTCGGATTTAAAACGCATGCGGATTTTATTTTAGATAAAAACATGGCGAAAACACCCGAAAATGTTTTTGCATTAATGAATAAAGTTTGGGAACCGGCATTAAAGACGGCAAAACAAGAAGCTGCCGATATCCAAACAATGATAAATAAGGAAGACGGGAATTTCACTCTTGAACCCTGGGACTGGTGGTATTATTCAGAAAAAATAAGAAAAGAACGTTATGATTTGGACGAAGAAGCATTAAGACCGTATTTCAAATTGGAAAATGTTAGAAAAGGTATGTTCTTGCTGGCAAATAAGTTATACGGTATTACCTTTACTCCTTTGAAAGATGTCCCCGTTTATCATAAAGATGCATTGGTATTTGAGGTAAAAGATGCCGACGGAAGCCATATCGGAATTTATTATGCCGATTATTTTCCGCGCGAAAGCAAAAGAGGCGGAGCTTGGATGACAAGCTTTACGAAACAATCGCACATAAATGAAAAAGACGTTAAACCGATAGTCATGAATGTGACAAACTTTTCAAAACCCACCGGAGATAAACCGGCTTTATTAAGTTTTGAAGAAGTTGAAACAATGTTTCATGAATTCGGACATGCTTTGCACGGATTGTTATCAGAATGTACATACAATACTTTGTCGGGAACGTCTGTTGCTCGTGATTTTGTTGAATTACCGTCACAAGTGATGGAAAATTGGGCTTCGGAACCCGAATTACTTAAGTTATATGCAAAACATTATGAAACCGGAGACGTTATTCCGGCTGCATTAATCGAAAAAATTAAAAACAGCAGACATTTTAATCAAGGGTTTATAACCGTTGAATATACGGCAGCTGCATTTTTAGATATGTATTGGCATACAATAAGCGAAAAACAAGACAGCTTAGACGTGGATAAATTTGAAAATGAAGTTGCAAAAAAAATCGGCTTAATTCCTGAAATTGAATTCCGATACAGAAGCACGAATTTTGCACATATTTTCAGCGGCGGATATTCTTCCGGATACTACGGATATCAATGGGCAGCTGTTTTGGATGCTGATGCATTTGCTGCATATAAAGAAACAGGAGATATTTTTAATAAAGACGTGGCAACATCTTTCAGGAATAATATTTTATCAAAAGGCGGAACAGATGAGCCGATGAACTTATATATAAAATTCAGAGGTAAGAAACCGACCCCTGATGCCTTGCTGAAAAGGCTCGGATTTAGTGAATAAATAAAAATGTGGTTTGTTAAGTAGATTAAAGGCCGGGTGTTATGCCCGGTCTTTTTGTTTTGTAAATGAAAAGTTTTTACATTTGCACGGTAAATTTTTGAATTTCAGAAATGTCCATACATAAAAAAGATAAACTCAAACGTACAAATACCGTCCAATTTTTATTTAATGATTTGGAACTTGAAGCGTTTGAAAAATACTGCAAAAAATATAAAATAACGAATAAATCACGCTTTATCAGAGAAACGGTTATGACCGAGATTTTGGGACGCTTTGATCGGGATTATCCGTCCTTATTTGATAATCCGGAAAATTCGTCTGAAGCCTAATTCAAAAAATTTATGAACGGCGAAGCCCTCACGAAAGTAATTTTTTATAGTTGAAAGTAAAAAGGTGAATGTTAAATGTTTAGATGGTTTTCTTGAAAATTATTACAGCTTAAATAGGGACTTTCAGGAAATACAATTCTGCTGTTATTAAAATTGTGAGACGACATTTTTTTTATTTATTACCCCGTTTTTACTTGATAATATTATTATATGGGATAATTAGTTTGTTAATTTTTTTACTTTTGTCTTGACACAAAAGTAACAAAAACTCAAGACTGAAAATAAATTTCTTGTTTTCTACACTTCACTTCACTAAAATAAAAGAACTCTCTCCCTTCGTAAACCCCGGTCGTTCAAACAGCTTTTATTTTTACGTTCCGTTTCGCTTGAAAAACTACAAAATTTCTTTTATGTCATTCCGGCAACTTGAAAATTATTTGTATAAGTTTTCTGTTTCCTGAAATATTCTAAATTAAAAATGCAGTTTAGATAAGAGCTCTTGCTTTTAATTCCAAATATTTATTGATTGTTTCAACCGTAAGGTTTTGCGGTTCGGTTAAAACGGAATGAATACCGTGTTTTTTTAATTCTTTCGTAATCAATACTTTTTCGAATTGAAACTTTTCGGCAATGGTTTTATTGTAAATATCCAAACTTGTTTCGGGCTTGCCGGCAATTAATTCGTTTAGTTCCGAATTTTGAAAAAAGATTAGCACAACAAGATGGCTTTTAGCAAGTTGCTTAAAATATTTGAGTTGTCGTTCCAAAGAAACAAAACCCTCAAAATTTGTATAAATCAACAGCAGACTTCTTTGCGATACTTTCCGTTTTACCGTAGCATACAGTAATTCAAAATTTGCTTCTTCGTAATTCGTTTCTTGTTTGTATAACACATCCGAAATTTTACGATTTTGATTGTTTTTTCGATCTGCCGGAACCATTGAATGAATGTCTTTTGAAAAAGTTATAAGCCCGGCTTTGTCGTGTTTTTTAAGGGCAATATTTGAAATTACCAAAGATGCATTAATCGCATAATCGAGTAAAGACATACCGTTAAACGGCATTTTCATACTTCTGCCCATATCAATAATGCTGTAAACACGCTGTGCTTTTTCGTCCTGATATTGATTGACCATCAACCGGCTTTTTCGAGCTGTTGCTTTCCAATTTACCGTTCTGAAATCATCGCCCGACACATAGGTTTTTATTTGCTCAAATTCACGATTATTACTGATTTTACGAATTTTTTTAATGCCGTAATCGCTCAAGTTATTTGAAATTGCTTTCAATTCGTATTTGCGCATTTGAATAAAGGACGGATATACCGGAACTTTTGCTCCCTTGTTATAGGTAAATCGGCGTTTAATAATGCCTAAAGTGTTTGACACATAGACATTTAAGTTGCCGAAATCGTATTCACCGCGTTTCACGGGACGCAATAAGTAGTTTAATGAAATTTCCTGTCCGGCTTGTAATTTTCGTTTTATCAGGAAATCGCGTTTTTGAAATTGAAAGGGTATTTCGTCAATAATTTCTATATGAACCGGAAATTTGTAATTGTTTTTAATGAAAATTTGTATATTGTTATCATCACCGTTTGAAAGTTTTGTCGGAAGCAATCTTTCGGCTTTTATTTTAAATTCGGAAGAATTATACAACAATAAAATATCAATAATAATAATTGCAACGAGAGCAATCAATAATGCTTTCCCAAATGCATATAAAACGGGAATGTAATAACCGATTACAAACAACACGATAATAACACCTGCCGCATAAAACAGGCGATTTGTGAGATATAGGGATTTAAGAATTTTTTTCATTAAATGCTAATCATTTGACATTACTGAATATACTGAGTAATAAATTTGAGATAAAGCTTCTTGAATGCTAATGTTGAATATTTTTTTTGCTCTTTTAATTTCATGATTAGAGAGTTTTCTTCCAAAACGATTTTCTAATTCATTCTTTAAATCATCTTGTGTAAACTCATAAATAATAGTTCTTTTATTAGAATTGTTCATTTTAAAGTAAATATTTCTTTAATTTTTAAATCTGATTTGCAAATTAAGTTTTATCAGTTGCTTTCCCTTCTGAGTATATATTTTTCCAAATTCATGTCTTGTTGTGCTAGCTCTTATTAATCTGGTGTTTTCGAACAAATAATCTTCAAATTCATTTTTGTTATATATGTGATAAGCTAAAATTTCACCACTTTTTTTAACTACAAGATATCCTCCTGTTGTATCATATGTTCCTCTCCAAACTTTAGCAGGCATTAGTCCCAATGCAATATCGGTTAAAAGATGTTTAATTTTGTATTCGTAAAAATTGTGATTGTATTGTAAATCGTATTTTAATGGATTTAGCTGGTTTAACTGTTTTGTCAAATCAAAGATTGTAGTTTTATTTGATTTTGAAGATAAAATTAATAAATGTGCAACTATTTCAGGCAAAAGGCTGTCAATTAAAACTAAATTGTTTTTAAATATTAATTTTTCTGTATTAACAAAACTTAAGTTAATGTTATTTTGAGAGAGTTTGTTAAATTTTTCAACAAATTTTTTTGTGTTATTTATTTCGTTTATTTGCTCGTTATTTAGGTTTGCAGATAATTCGTAAATGAAGTTGGTTGATTTACTTGCATTTAATAAAGTTGAAGGACGACCTAATTGAGATTTTATACTAAAACCTAAAAGGGGTTGAGTATTTGTTTTTAAATCATGAATTATGATTTTTATATCAGTTTTTACAGACGATTTTGCTTTTAATGATTTACATTTAATATCATCTAAAAATATTTCTATTTCCGGAATGAAAAAAGTTCCTTTTTCTGAAGACTTTATTTTATTTAATAATAACTTTGTGTATTCTTGAAATCGTTTTAAGGAAATTGTAACTTCATTATTATCACCCGTTACAATTACAAAGTTTTTATTTAGTATATATTCAAAATCTTTATCTAATTCTGTTCTGATTATTTTGATAATAGGATAAACAAGAGTTTTTATTTTCTTCAAATCAGCATTCCCTGAATGTAAATTACCGTCTCCTAATAGTTTAAGAAGCGTATATATTTCACTCCATTCTCCTTTGTTTCCTTTAAGCATTTTTTTGTTTAATTTTTTCAATTAAAACTTTTGCTGTTGCTTGAATTGCAGGAATTGCTACAGAGTTCCCGAATTGTTTATAAGCTTGTGCATCGGAAACCGGAATAATATAATTTTCCGGAAAACCTTGTAATCTAGCCCATTCTCTTGGTGTCATCCTTCGCCACCCGTCTTTGTTAACTACTCCCTTTATTTTTGTAATCGGGGTGAAATCCGTTAATCTGCAATCAATCACAATGTTTCGTTCTTTTCCCATTCCGCCTACTACAATGGCATTGGCACATTCATTATCTTTGATAATTTCATAACCGAAACCGTTACCTTTGTCGGCATGACGTTGTTTATGACTTATTAAAGTATTTTGATAAGTGTCAGATAAGTAGTATTTTACCGAAACAACAGTGTCTTCTTTAATATCGGCAAATGTTTTCTTTTTTCCTGTGGGCTTCGGATATTCAAAATTTTCAATTCCCAAATCTTTTCTGAACCCTATAATAAATATACGTTCTCTGTTTTGAGGTACACCGAAATTTTTGGCATTCATCACTTTCGGCTCTGGGACAAAATAATTTAAATCGTCTCTTAAAACTTTCAAAATTGTTTTTAAGGTTCTGCCTTTATCGTGATTGGTGAGCCCTTTGACGTTTTCCAGAAAAAATGCTTTGGGTTGTTTTTCTTTAATAATTCGGGCAATATCATAAAATAAAGTCCCTCGTGTTTCATCTTTAAAACCTTTACGTTTTCCCGCAATTGAGAATGCCTGACAAGGAAATCCGGCACATAAAACATCGTGTTCGGGCACATTTTTTTCAGGTATTTTGGTGATATCTCCGAAGGGAACTTCACCAAAGTTAGCTTCATAGGTTTTTTTTGCAAATCTGTCAATTTCGGAAGAAAAAACACATTTTCCGCCGAGGTTTTGCATGGCAATTCTGAACCCGCCGACACCGGCAAATAAATCTATAAATGTAAAATCCTTTTTTTTATCGGGAAAAGGAATGTCTAATTTTAAACTTGCGTTTTCATAATCAGTAAATGGTTCGTTAGCCCTGTTCTCAAAAAAACCTTTTGCTTCTTTTTGAAAATATTTTGATGTTTTTTTGTCATTTTTATTATGCAGATAATGAGTAAAATAGGCAGCTCCTTCATCTGTGTCTTTTATTGTGTCAATTTTTGCAAACTTTTTTATTTCACTATACTTTTTCATTTTTTAAAATTATTTTATTGCAAAGTTCTAAAAATTCTTGATTTTTTGTTAAATTTTTATTGTTAGCTTTTAACAAAGAACAGAATTTATTCTTTCATAACCGCCGATTTTCCGGCCAACCAACCCGTAGAAAATGCAATTTGAAAATTATAACCGCCGGTTTCGGCATCCAAATCAATAATTTCGCCTGCAAAATATAAATTTTTTATGTGTTTCGACATCATTGTTTTTCCGTCAATTTCATTCGTGTCAATTCCGCCGGCCGTGACAATGGCTTCTTTGTATGATTGGTGTCCTTTGACTTTAAAACGTAAATCTTTCAATAAAACGCGTAATTTTTTACGCTCTTTTGCCGAAATTTGATTGCATTCCTTGTATTGGTCAATTTTTGTCAGCTCTAAAACTACGGGAATTAATTTTGAGGGTAATAAGGTTTTCAGTACGTTCCGAATTTGCTTTTTCCCGCTTTCATTGAGTTCTCTTTGCAGACGGTTGTCAAGCTTCTGCTCGTCTAACGCCGGTTTTAAATCAATTGAAATTTCAACATTTTTATTATTATCAAAAGCATCAACGGCAATTTTGCTTAATGTTAATATAACGGGACCCGTTAAACCGTAGTGTGCAAACATCATTTCACCGAATTCCGAGCGCACTTTTTTATGATTGACCCAAACGCTGACATTGGAGTTTTTAAGACTTAAACCTTGCAATTTTTCTGCAATTTCGCCTTCCGTTCTTAAAGGAACTAATGCCGGTCGTAATTCCGTAACGGTATGTCCGAGTTTTTCCGCAAACATAAATCCGTCTCCGGTTGAACCGGTTGCCGGATAAGACTTTCCGCCGGTGCATAGAATAATGCTTTTTGCAAGTATGCTGTCTTTTTTATCTTCTCTGTTGATTTTAATGCCTTTAACGATATTATCTTCGGTAATAATTTCAATAAGCTTTGTATTT
>Ga0190316_1000557_pt1 | contig 11380 bp, 11 predicted proteins | sample 48701112_MG_FD_161663 | JGI IMG/M metagenome (GOLD analysis project Ga0190316, IMG submission 161663) | Hydrothermal vent sediment bacterial communities from Southern Trench, Guaymas Basin, Mexico - 4870-11-1-2_MG | ecosystem: Environmental > Aquatic > Marine > Hydrothermal vents > Sediment ... | reverse complement strand
AGAGCGTGAGAAAAGCCCAATTCATAAAATACATTTGGGTTTGCAGGAGTAATGTCGGCAATAATAACTTCAGATTCCAAAAGTCCTTCGATTATATCTTTTAAGATAAATCCTGGTTTATATACCTTATCCGCTCTATAAACATATAGATTCATCTCTTCACATACGGGCTTGATTACCTCTTGATAAATGCTATTATAGGGCTCAGTAAATTGCATAACTACGAATACTTTTGGTTTTTCGCCTGTTATTTCAATATCAGAAAAGTTAATCTCCGCATTACCCCAACCAAACAAACCCGTTTGACTCCCTTTTAATGGTTCAGGCAACTGGAAATCAAATATAGTTATCTTATTAACTCTCAAAATTATTTGTTGGCCGTATATCTTAACTTCTATCTCATATTCTTTCCCTTCGATGATTCCTTCACTCCTCCCAGCAACCTCTAGGCCGTTCCAACCAATTTCTTTGTTATATTGTTGACTTTCTTCATTTTATCAATGTCAATCTATCATTATTTTCAACGTATAAAAGAATAACGCAGGTTGCGACTTGAACAAGATTTTCATCGCCTGCAATTTCGTGTAGCCGTATATCCGCTGTTAGGCGATGTGCATCTTTTATCCAAATGCAAATTTCCGACGTTTATTAAGGTCATCAAAACTAACCTCATTCACATCGAAATGTTCAGGATTAAATTCTCCACCGACCCAATCTAACATTTCTTCATGTTCCTCATAGTCTGGATTATTTATAGCCTCTAAGAATTCTTCATAGCCCCTGATTCCTCCACAATCTTCAGGTGGGCATGCCCTTTTGCCAGTGATACATGCAGGATACTCAATATTTTTGTCTCGAGGAAGTATCTTTTCCAATGGTATCTTATGCTCCCAGTTATCTCCAAAATCATGGGTGTAATTTGCTATTCTGCTTTCCATAGAAAACCAGTCAGCAATCTTTTGCTTGTGCTCTGAAATAATTTCTTGCCCAAAAAAACTCTGCTTCCTCAGTTGGGTGTTCCTATCCTCACATTTTCTCCAGTAGAGGGATGACGCATCTCAAATTCATGGAGGTGATAATCTTCCCAGCCCATCGCATCCTGAATAGCAACGTGTAAATCCCAAAATGTATACGTTTCTGGAACCTGTATTCGCCGCCAGATCGGTGGCTTAATGCCTTTCAGCGTAATCTTAAATTGGTATACCTTATCAACTATGTGGGGTGCACCCCAAGATGATGATTTGAGAACGGTTTATGGAATGCCTTAACTATCTTTTATTGGAATCAGATAGAAGCTCCCTATCTCTGGATTTCTAATTACAAAAAGATAGGTATTTTATTTGAAAAGTTATGGCACAGTTATTTTAAGAAAACAATTGATACATTAAGCGATTATTGGCCTGATAAGGGATTTTTTTCAGCTGCGAGTGTATGAGGTTTACGATTTTATAGAATTTATCGCCAATAAATTATTCCGGTGAAGACCGCGAAGTCAAAGTTAACCCGAAATTTATGTTAGTTTCGTGCTCTGCGTTCGTCATATTACCTTATTAGTAAAGCATCAGAGGTAGGAATTATTAGAATATGACTTGCATGGCAGATAACGGCGAACATACGCAGAGGGCATTTGAAGAAGCTGCCCTCACCCTCGCTTATGCTATTCAAAGAAAAAGAATCACTCATTTCTGCTATCTTACCAGGTGGTTATCAACCCCAGAACCGTCTCGTGCTCGTGTATTGCCGCTCTGCCTCCAGTATATAGCGATATAATCTCCATTCTGAGCCTTCTGCCTTCCTTATTATCCTCGATGCCGCTTCTGGACCTATACCACGAGCAGCGAGTGCAATTACCGCGGGAATGCCATGCGAAAGCACAAGATTCGCATTTCGATATACACGCATCACTCGTTTCTTTTCCACTTTCGCTTCCTCTTCACCCGTACCCGTACCTGTACCTGTACCTGTACCCCTCACCGCCATGACCTCTTCATTCTCCCATGGCTTCAAAGCCGCAATCAAACGCGAATTACAGACCGGACAGATGAGCGATTCACTACCGAGCTCCACAATCGTCCTCACTCGTCTGACCGATTGCCAGCGCTTACAATTCAAACAGAATAAAATCACCCTGTCGTTCATTATTCTATTCCTCAGTGCATCTATAATCAAACTCTCACCGCGCTCCGTTGCCAGAACATCTCGCCAGCTCGAATACCCGGATGCACCAATAGGGGTTTGCGAATCCGCGAAAATGAGCTTCAAATAGCCTGATTTCAGACCTCGCACCACCTCCTCTGTACGTCCCACATCCAGCTTATCTGCAAATATCCCATTCACCGTCTCCTCGTAGATCGGCGTGCCCGCGAATATCTTTACCAGTTTATCTAAGGAGACACCGCTTCTATCGTAATTCTTACGCAATGCACCAAATCTCTTCGCCACATTCAGTAGCTCCCATTTGAATAACAATGAGTTCTTCAATGTCTTTTCTATTATCGTGCGAATAAATTTGGGCTCCAGTGCTCGGATCGTCTCCTCTATTGCTTTTCTATCCATCTTAAGCCCTGATTTTAGCTTTATTCGATATGGATCTATCTCCATTGCGATATCAGTGCCGAGTCGTGCACCGAGCAGGGCGGTTATCACCCTCCCTAATGTCCCGTTCACAAGATGCCCCAGACATGCATTTATCACCACCTCTTTACCATTTCCATTCAGCTCCACAAGCAGCATATTCGCCGTTGGTACTGCATGTCCTTCCTCTATCTGCCGCTGTATCAGCTCCACAACCGACTTGAGCGTTGGTGAATCGGCGAACTTGCGAGGATTAGATGCGATTTCGGCTCGTAACTCGCCCACTTCCTGCGCAATATCAAAAGGAACAGGTATCTCTTCTCCTTCCCAGTTCGGTATCTCACCCTCCTTCTTCGCTCCTGGCTCCACCTTCAGCCGCTCTCCTGTACTTATTTCTGCTGCTCCCGCTCCCGTTACTGCTCCTGCCCCTGCCCCTGGAACTGTATCAACTATCCGCCATGTCTCACCTCTCGCAACGAATAATGCGCCAGGAGTGGCGAAATTATGTACGAATCGCTCATCCAGCATGCAGATCAGCTTACCACTCACAATATCAATCACCTCATATCTCTTCTCATCGGGAATCATCGAGAGGTTCTCATAGTAATACTCCCTTGTGGTTCTGCTTCTCTTTACATGCGTATGCGCTCCATCCACTCTTGATAATAATAGCCCTTCATCCTCCAATTGCTTCACCACTCGCTTCACTACATCAAGTGAAACATCACGGTATGGATATGCGCCCCGTATAAAAGAGTGAAGTTCCGGGAGTGATATCGTGCTTGTGCCGTAATCGAGCAGAATACCGCAAATTTGATGCGCCATGACATCAAGCGAGCCGATAGTCATTTTTTGCGGTTCTATATCGCCCGATTTCGCTCTACGTGCTATCACCAGCGACTCAGCAACGTCATCGGGTGTAAGTGCAATGATCATGCCATGCGAACTCTTCTGGTATGAATGTGATGCCCGACCCACCCTCTGCACCAATCTCGTCACCTCACGTGGCGATGCATACTGGATTACCAGATCAACAGAGCCGATGTCAATGCCGAGTTCCATAGAACTGGTACAGATAAGCCCTCTTATCTCGCCACGCTTCAGTTTATCCTCTGCCTCCAGCCTCGTCTCTCGCGAGAGTGAACCGTGATGGACACCAACCAGCCCGGGTTCGAACCTGTTAATGGAAGAAGCAAGCATCTCCGCAGCTCTTCTCGTATTTACAAATATCAAACTCGATTTTGCACTCTTCACCGCACCGGTTATTGCTCTTATCTGGGCATCTAACTCCGTTCCTGGACATAAAATATCTATCTCCATCTCCCTTCTTGTACTTGCATTCACAACTGTCATCGTACCAGTTCGCCCCGCGAAGTATCTCGCCACTTCTTCTGGGTTGCCAACCGTGGCAGATAGGCATATGCGCTGGAAATCACCTGAGAGTCGTGCTATTCGCTCCAGTGCAATTGAAAGCTGTGCACCTCGTTTTGAATTCACAAGTTCATGTACTTCGTCTATTATCACATGCTTCACAGATTTTAAATTCTCACGCAGCCTCCGACCCGGTAATATCGCCTGTATCGTCTCTGGAGTAGTAATGAGCATATCGGGCGGGTTTATAGCCTGTTTTCTCCTCATATACGCGCTGGTGTCACCATGGCGGACCTCGATACTGATGCCCAGCTCCTCACCCCAACGCTTTAGCCTCAATAGCATATCACGATTCAAAGCGCGCAGAGGCGTGATATAAAGTGCGAGAAAGCCACCCCTTTCATACCCCAGTAGCCTGTGGAACACCGGTAGAATCGCCGCTTCGGTCTTACCAGAGCCTGTGGGTGCAATGAGTAATACGTCTTTACCTTCAAGAATGAGCGGTATAGCCAATTTCTGAGGTTCTGTAGGTGTAGGTTGTGAAAAGGACTTCACCAATATCTTACGAATCCTGGGGTCAAGCTGTGAGAAAGTCTCATCCTCATCCATCTCTGAATTTTACTGTGAACTTACGGGTGCAGACGCACATCACTCCTTTATATAAATATTGGTTGACTGCCTATAAAACATTTTGTTTGGTTATGTCTACGAGCTTCACCACAGTTCTATTGCAGGTATCCAGTCATAATAAGCCCCCATTAGCGTCGGTGAATGCGTGAGAGCACACGTAATATTTCCCAAGTTATCACCCTCTTTCTTTGATAGACTTTTAACTCAAAACCATAAACCTTTTTATATAGATACTTCAAATATATTTGAAATATTATGACCAAGACCATGGTAGAGGAAATGAAACTAAGCGTGAAAGTTATAGGGACGGATCCGCCATGCCCGCGATGTCACCTGACTTACGAGCTGGTGGGTGTGCTTGCAGAAGAGCTTGGGATAGATGTGGAATTGGAGAAGCTGGTTGTGGGAACGACAGAGGCGGAGCGATATGGGAGATGCGTATCGTTAAGGCAGTTTGCGGAGCTCGTAGGTGAGCCGATGCCTGATATAAGCGATGAACTTGCGAGGGGTGATGCCGAGGGTTTGGATCGGAAAGCGAAACCACTCCTCGAACGGCATCCGGACAGCGGTCTTGTTTTAGCACCCGCAGTGGTGATAAATGATGAATTAAAATTCTTCGGGCAGGTTCCGCAGAAGGGGGATTTGCAAGTAGCGCTGCTGGAGGCGAAGTCAATAGAAGGAGGTGAAGCATAATGTCGGTATCTTTTTTGACAGCGGCAATTGTGCTGCTGATTACCGGGCTTGGCGTGGGATTTGCGAGTGGACTGCTCGGTGTCGGCGGCTGTTTCATCATGATTCCCGTTCAGGTCTGGGCATATACAGCTTTGGGTATACCATTCAATACTGCGATGGCGATTGCCTTCGGCACGAACCTGTTCGTGGTGCTTCCCACTGCGGCAAGTGGCGCTTATGGGCATACGAAAAAGGATGCAGTATGGTGGAAAGCGGCGATTTTTCTCGGTGTATCTGGCGCAGTAGGTGCGGTCATTGGTGCGACCATCGCAACAACGCTCGTGGGAATGGGATTGGGCTGGATTCTCAGTATAGCTTTCGGCTCCGCAATCATTGCCGGCGCAGTCAGAATGCTCACAGCGAAACCCCCGGAGGTCACCGGTAAGAAGCCCGTAGACAGTCCGCTGTTATGGATTCTCTGGGGCGTTCCGCTCGGCATCGTTACCGGTATCATCGGCATAGGCGGAGGTGTGCTTATGGTGCCTGTTATGGTCGTCGCACTCTCATTTGGAATCCACCGCGCAGTTGGCACTTCCACTGCACTGATGATATTCACCTCCATCGGTGGACTCATTGGCTACATCTACAACGGTTTAAAAGCGGGCATACCATTCGTGTTCCACAATCTTCACATGTTGGGATACATGAACCTTGAATCATGGATTCTACTCGCGGCAACAAGCGTGCCGATGGCTCAGGTAGGCGTCCGAACAGCGCATAAATTGCCTGCAAAGCAGTTGCGATACGTGTTCATCGCCGTGATGCTCTATATGGGCTGGGTGATGATAAAAAAGGGATTGGGGATTACACTGCCAATATAAATTAGGAATAGCGGAAAAAATGTTTAAAAAAGTATTGTATCCGACAGATTTCTCGGATTGCGCCACGAAGGCGCTGGAATATGTGAAGAAATTGCGAGAAGCGGGGACTGAAGAGGTTGTACTCGTGCACGTGATAGATGTGCGAGAGATAGAAACAATGGCAACGGGTGTAGCGGAGCTCGGAATGACAACGGCGGAGTATGAGGAAGCACTCCAGAAGAAGATGCGGGACGGAGCGGAGAAGAAATTAGAGCCGATCAAGGAGGAGCTAAAAAGTGTGGGGTTGAAAGTGAGTGTGAAAACACCTGAAGGAATTCCGTTCAAGAAGATACTCAGGACTGCAGAGGACGAAGACGTTTCTCTCATCGTGCTCGGCTCGCACGGGAAGAGCAATATCAGGGAGATGCTGCTCGGTTCGGTCTCTGAGAAGGTGGTTAGAGGTTCAAAACGACCTGTGCTGGTGATAAAGAGGGAGACTACGATTATGTGGTAATGTAAAATGCTCGTTAAGAAGGTGGAGATAGCACAAGTCATGCCATGCATCGCAGACCCGGCGAAGATAAGAGTGATTGCGAAAGCAGACCATCGGCTTGAGGAAGTCCTGCCTTTTCTCGACAAGGTCATACCGACCGCACTCTACTCGGAAAAGGCGGGCTTCTTAACATACAAGCGAGGGCTCAGCATCATCACTTTGCATGCCTCCGGCGAGATTGCAATGACGCAGATAGCAGACAATGAGGAAGCTGTGAAGATACTGAACGAAATAAAAGACAAGATTAACGACACGTGGGCGCGAAGAGCGGAGATAGACCTGAGTGAGTCAAAAGAGAGGGTTCAGCTGGGTCCGCTTGATTTGTATGCATACCTGCCGAAGACGAACTGCGGAGAATGTGGTGAGAAGACGTGCATGGCTTTCGCTATGAAAGTTCTCAACGAAGGTAAGAAGCTCAGTGATTGCACTGTTCTCGCGGAAGATAAATACAGGGGTGCAAGGGATACGCTGGTCTCTTTGCTCGAATCTGCGGGATATGAAGTATAGGAGTAGGAGTATGAGTGTGGGTAGCAATAGAAGAATCAATGAAAAGGGATAACATAACTTAATGTTGAATTGAACGCTCATCTACTCAATCGGCAAATTTAGTTCTTATTTCTTACCTCTTATAAATCAATATCAGATGATAAACTAACAAACTACATTGGATTTGCTTTTATGTTTGTTATACTGGCTTCTACTTTTTCTATGGCTTATCACATTCGCATCATTAAAAAACTCTCTCACACATTCATATTCGGATTGAAGCTTGAGCCACCGATGCTTGTTACTTATTACCTATTAAGTATAAGTAAGAGAAGTATAATAAAGATAATGACAAAATGGGAGAGTGGTTAGAGGCTTTCAAGAATTGCAAGCTCTGCAGCTGGGAATGTGGTGTTAACAGGTTGGAAGGCGAGATAGGCGTTTGCGGTGTCGGCGTTCCTGAAGTGGCATATTGCAACCTTGCCCAGGTACTCCGCAGTTATTCGGTGACGATGCTCGGGTGTAACTTTAAATGCATATATTGTAACGCGTATCGGCTATCGCAGTACCCGGGCAGCGGCTGGTTCTACCGAGGCTATGTTACACCTGAAGAGCTCGCTTCAGAAGCTGTACAACGAATTGAATCACAGGAGGGGCAGGCAATGGGTGTGGACAGGATGAGTTTCACAGGCGGAGAGCCCACAATACATCTGCCATACATAAGGGAGGCGGTGGAGCATGCAAGGGAGCAGATGCCTGAGGTGGGTGTTGGATTCGCCACCAATGGGTTCATGAGTTTGAATATACTCCAGCAGGTTATACAGCTCTGTTCTTATGTTACTTTCGAGATAAAGGCATTCAATGATGACACACATCGAGCTATAACAGGTGCGCCGGTTGAACCAGTTCTGCGTAATGCCGAATACCTGATCAGGAACGGTAGGGGCAGAATCCGTGCATTCAGAACGATTGTGATACCGGGAATTAATGATGAAGAGATAGAGGATATAGCGGAGTTTATCGCTTCAATAGACCCTACGGTGCCACTGCGTATTATACCGTTCAGACCAAATTATATCCTGTATTACCATCCAGGACCGACGAGTGCGAGGATGGAGGAGATAGGCAAGGAGGTGTCAAAGAAGAGTGGCCTGGAGAATGTCTGGTGGGGCGGTTATTATCCGATGGAGATATCAAAGCGGGTAATTGAGACTGCGCGCGAGTTAAAGAGCATGAACCATAAAGGAGCAAAACTTGCACTTGCATATTCGAGACTTGCAGGTTGTATAAGCAGCAGCAGGAACTGTGGGGAATGCCCTTCAAGAACAAACTGCCCGGCTGCTTTGAAGGAGCCATGGCTGCTCGATCTTTAATCTTTAAAGTATCCAATAATTTGTTATTGGTTATTAACCGTTTCGGGATTAGTATTAAGTGTGGTAGTAAAAGGTGCAATGACAATGAGATCGTCATAAGCATAAGCATAAGCGGCTATTTATTAGCGATAGCTGCGGCGCTTCCAACTTCGCAGTAACTTACCTGACTTTGTCATCTCCCTCATTTCCTCATCAATACTCCTTCAGTACCTCATAGTATGTATTCCTCTGTGCCACCGGTCTGCCAAGAGATTTCACCGCTTTCACAATCTCCTCCGGCTTCATCGGGCTGTGCTCCCTGCCTGCTGCCGTTACCACATTCTCCTCCAGTATCGTGCCTCCAAAGTCGTTTGCACCGAAGAACAATGCCAATTTCGCAACCTCGCAGCCCTGTGTCAGCCACGATGCTTGTATATTCCTTATCGAATGGAGAACTATTCGAGCTATTCCCAATACCTGTAAGTATCTTCCCACAGACACGGGTTCTTTTATCGTTTCATGGAGCGCAGTGTGCCATGGCTGGAAAGTCCATGGGATGAACGCAGTGAAGCCTTTCCTCCTGTTCTGCAAATCCCGCACCCGAAATAAGTGCTCCACAATCTCTTCATCGCGCTCTATATGCCCGAACATCATGGTCGCTGTCGTTCTCATCCCCATCTTCTGCGCTGTATCCATCACTTCTATCCATCCATCTGCACTGAGCTTATTCGGACTGATTTCAGTTCGCACCCTATCACTGAGGATCTCAGCACCACCGCCAGGCAGAGAATCCAGTCCTGCTGCCCTCAATCGTGCCAGCGTCTCTTTTATACTCATGTCTTCATGCATCGCAACAAAGTGTATCTCAGGCGGGGAGAGGCTATGAAGCTGAACGGTTGGGAATTGACGCTTTATTGCAGAAAATAAATCCTCAAACCATTCAATACCAATTTCAGGGTTTAATCCACCCTGGATGAGTATCTGGGTCGCACCAGCTTCGATTGCTTCTTTTACCTTGCTTAATATCGTTTCCTTACTCAGGATATAGCCATCTCGTTCACGGTTCGCATAGAACGCGCAGAATTTGCACCTCGATACACACCTGTTTGTGTAGCTTATGTTCCTATCAATAACGAACGTCACGAGTTCTCCACATCTCGCTCTCCTTATCGTATCTGCAATCCTACCAATCACAGGTAAAGGCAGCTCGAACAGCTCTAAAGCCTCATCAAATCCAAGGTCTATACCTCTAAGATTCTTATCCACATAGCCATAATCATAATAATCTATACTCATGACATTTAGCCTCAAAAATTTCGAGTCCCTTCCTCTCTCGCTCGCCCAGTCGATATGTGAGTGTATTGAGATACCTCTCAAGAAGTTCATCGGGCATACTGAATCGCTTCTTCGCTTCCCTTAATACCTCTTCTATATTCTTTTCACCCCACTCCAGAGACCTCATGACCGCACTGTTTGCTTCACTCATGTCAATACCATTTGGTGATACAGAAATACCAAATACCATAGGATATCCTGTTAACTCATGCCACTCCTCTCCAAGATCCATAACAACCCTGTATCTCTCCCGCGCTTTCAATGCTTCATCACCAATCACGAGTGCATAAGTGCCATGTTTAAGCAGCTCGCCCGCTTCAATCTCATTCAACTCATAAATCTCGTTTCTCCACCCCTTTTCTTTTAGAATTACCTTCAGCAGGTTTAATGATGTCACAGTCTGATTAGTAACCGCTATACACCCCTCTTCGTCCCGTATCCCCCTTTCTGATACGAGAAGCACACTCAAAACACTATCTTTCGAGGCGACACAGAACTCATAACTCCGCAGTCGCGCTTTGTTCTTTATATAATAGAATGAAGGCAGAGGTGCGAAATCTAGCTCACCGCGCTCGAACATAGCAGTAAGCTCTCTTGGCGAGCCCTCATATACCTCCATATCTGTATCTATGCCGCTATTCTGCTCCAGCAGGAAATACGGCAGGAAGTTATTAAGGAACCCAAATTTGCCGATCCTCACTTTTATCACTTTTTACTTCTTCTTTTACCTTTTATTTTATCATTTTAAATTTCTATGCCTCTTTATATAGCTATAGCGAGAAAGAGACCATGCTCAGGATAACCTTTCTTGGTACCGGGGGTTCAACACCCACACCGAACAGGAATCCGTCGGCAATAGCTGTGAATCGAGAAGGTGAACTGATGCTCTTCGACTGTGGCGAGGGCACACAGCGGCAGATGATGAGGGCGAAGACAGGAATGGCAGTAAGTTCCATCTTCATCACGCATTTCCATGCCGACCATGTGCTTGGTATTCCGGGTCTACTACAGACGATGGCATTACAGGGTCGAAAGGAGCCATTGGAGATATTTGGACCGAGGTATATAGATAAATTCCTCTATCACCTCCTCTCGCTCGGCTATGTGGGCAAGGGGTTTGAAGTAAAGGCTATCGAATTGAAACCCGGCGATGAGGTCAGGAGGCAAAGATACAGGATTAAAGCGATTAAAACCGTGCACAATGTCGAGAGCATAGGCTATGTCCTGGAAGAGGATGTGAGACCCGGGCGATTCAATCGCGAGAGAGCGATAGAACTCGGTATCAAACCCGGACCTCTATTCTCCAGATTGCAGTCAGGGCACACAATTACGGTTGATGGGCGTGAGATAAGACCGGAGCAGGTTCTGGGACCTCCGAGACCGGGCAGAAAGATCGTATATACCGGTGATACAAGACCCTGTGAGAGTGTTGTGGAAGCGAGTAGAGGTGCTGACCTGTTGATACACGATAGCTCCATGTCTGAGGAAGTGAAGCAATATGCGATAGAATATATGCATTCAACAGCTTTAGAAGCTGCGGAAGTAGC
>Ga0190316_1000555_pt1 | contig 11395 bp, 16 predicted proteins | sample 48701112_MG_FD_161663 | JGI IMG/M metagenome (GOLD analysis project Ga0190316, IMG submission 161663) | Hydrothermal vent sediment bacterial communities from Southern Trench, Guaymas Basin, Mexico - 4870-11-1-2_MG | ecosystem: Environmental > Aquatic > Marine > Hydrothermal vents > Sediment ... | reverse complement strand
TTTTAGATCGGAGATCGGTGCTGAATATTACCAGTACATCGCTTCCGTCTTCGCCACATGGCGGTTACAGAGAGAAGATGTCTACGACGAACTCAAAAAATTGCTCGTCAATGTACTTTGTTTGAAGTGAGCTATACTATACAATTGCAAAACAATAAATTAAAGAAGGTTTTTATATTTTTATTATGCTGGAAATGACAGGAAAGGTCATCTTCATCAAGTTGGGTGGTTCGTTAATCACAGATAAGAATGCACCACACACAATAAACTATGATACTTTAAGGAGAGTAGTAAAAGAGTTAAAAGAAGTGACCGATACCGAATCTGAGTTGAATTTACTCATCGGGCATGGCGGTGGCTCCTTCCCCCATCCAATTGCTAAAGCTTTTAGAACTGCCGAAGGACTTATTCATGCTACCAGTGCACGTGGTTTTGCATTATGTCAGAATTCAGCATCAACATTGAACAGGATTATAGTAGATTTAATGATAGACTATGGGCTTAATGCCGTCTCCATTCAGCCATCAGCATGTTGCATGGCTGTAGACGGCGAAATAGCACGCATCTTCTTTGAGCCACTGGCGAGTTCTATAAAGAACGGATTCATCCCGGTGGTCTTTGGTGACTGTGTATTCGATGATATAAGAGGCTGCACGGTTATATCCACCGAACAAATCCTGAGGCATCTTTGCACTTATATACGACCAGCCCGGGTACTGTGTTTTGAGCAGGTCGATGGAGTGTACACTTCGGATCCTATGCGTGATAATGAAGCGCGACTTATCCCGGAGATCACGATCGAGAATCTCAACCAGCAGGAGCTGGACTCATGCCTTGGTGGATCATATTCTATTGATGTCACAGGAGGAATGCGCGAGAAAGTGTACCAGCTATTGGAGATTGCGAAGATGGGTATAGAATGTGAGATACTGAGTGGACGGAAGGGCTATATAAAGCGGGCATTAAGGGGTGAGCGGAGGCTTGGTACTGTTATTACGGCATCAGCGTTATAGTGATTGAAATTGAAGATATGGACTGTCGGAACGAGTAACAGGAGTATAGAAGAGTTCTTACATCTGCTTATGGCGTATAAGATAGAAGTAATAGCGGATGTGAGGCGATTCCCAACCTCCAGGTACAGGCATTTCAAGCAGGAAATACTAAAAGAGAATTTGAATCGTTGTGGTATTGAATATAATCACATTATTGAGCTTGGGGGCTACCGAACGGGTGGTTACAGGCGATACATGAAAACAGAAGATTTTGAGACGGGTTTACTCCAGCTCGAGCAGCTCGCAGCATCAAGAAATGTTGCAATCATGTGTGCGGAACTTCTCTTCTTCCGCTGCCATCGCAGGTTCATCGCCGATGCACTTACTGAACGAGGTCATACTGTAATACACATAATAGACGAGCAGAGGAGCTACGAGCACAAAGGGCGTGATGGTAAGCAGAAGAACCTCTATGAGGCTATCAGAGATTGAGGCTTAAGGTGCGACCAGATCCAGTGCACCTGTTGGGCAATGGTCAACGCATGCGCGACAGAACTCCGGGGGTTTAAACGCTCGCTTACACCTCTTCGCATCTATCAACTTTACTTTCCCCTCCTCTACCCTCAGCACCGCTTCTTCTTCATACCTGCTGCCTTTACCATATAGTACCTCCTCACTCATCAATCTGTTCTCCTCGCATACCACCACACACGTCCCACAGCCTATGCATTTATCATCATCTATTATCAAGCCTGTGAGTTCTTTATCAGTATAGCGGAGTATAGAATGCAGTTGCTTTAAATTATAACTGTACCTGGGCTCCAGAAGCAATGGACAATCCTCTGGTCGCGCCTCCATCGCGATCAATCTGGCTGCAAAACCCATGCATACTGTACCACATCTCTTACAGTTCGTTCTCGGTAAGAGATTGTAAACCTCTATTAGAGATACAGGCATCTTTATCTTTATAGATAACCTGAGTTTCAGACTTTATATACTTGATCCTCAACACATCTATAATTTGCATTTGTACCCATGAAGGAAAGGAAAGGACAATTTCGACGTTGTGACGTCCTCCTTTGGATTAGTGACTACAACATGGCGAAGTCCCGTTTCCGTTTATATGTAGAAATTATTCCTTAAGAACTAAGAACCAATAAATGAGAATCCCGAAGTCACATCCGAGGTATAAATCATTGAAGCGAAGAGAGAAGCTTGTGGCTGGTATAGAAGCAGGTATAACCTCACTTCATGGATTGATAGCGCATGGAAGAGGTGAAGCATTCGATTATTTAATGGGGGAGCGGACATTAGAGTCTGCATTGAGAGCTACAGAAGTGGCTGCTGCGCTATTATTAATGGCGAAGAGACCTGTGCTATCGGTCAACGGCAATGTTGCTGCACTGGCATCGAAGGAGATGGTTATACTGAGTGGCTTGATAAACGCACCTCTGGAGGTGAATCTCTTTCATCGAACTGAAGAGCGTGTAAGGCGAATAAAAGAGCTATTAGAGCGGGAGGGTGCGAAGCAAGTGCTTGGTGACAAGCCGGATTCACGAATACCCGGGATTGAGCATGCCCGTGCATTGGCTACACGCGAGGGGATATATACTGCGGATGTGGTTCTTGCACCACTGGAAGACGGTGACAGGTGCGAATCACTGATTGCGATGGGTAAGAAGGTAATAACCATAGATTTGAATCCCTTATCAAGGACTTCAAGATATGCCACTGTAAGTATAGTGGATGATATAGAGCGGGCATTGAGGAATCTCATCTCGCTCATAGAAGCTAAGAAGAATCAGCAACAACAGCATGGTTATGGGTATGGATACAGTAGTTTCAGTCTTGATACTTTGCTGAGTGCTTATGATTATGATAATAAAGCAAATTTGAAGGCGGCTATCAATGAGATAGCAGCACGGCTGATTGGAGAATGAAAACTCAAAGTGATATTTCCCCGACTATTTTACCCCTGTGCAGTGATATAGCTTTATCACAGACTTTCTTCGCCCACTCCGGGGAATGTGATGATATCAAAAGCGTCTTCCTCTTCTCTCTCTGTCTTTGTCTCTGTTCCTTGAAGTAATTCACGAGCACATCACAGGTCTCATTATCCAGTCCAGTGAAAGGTTCATCCAGCAGTATCAAATTGGGATCATGTATCAAAGCCCTGATGATGTCTGCACGCTTCCTCAATCCATGTGAGAGCTGCTTCACACGGACATTATACCACCGGCTCATGCCAAGGAAATCAACGGTATCGAGGAATTTGTCCTCTTCGACCCTGAACTGCTTAGCATAGAATAGTAAATTCTCACGCACTGTGAGTTCGTCATAGAGGAAGCTTGCATGTGTTACCAGACCTATTTTTCTTCTTATCCCGCTATTCCTGAATGCGTCTTCACCAAATATCTTCACGGTTCCGGTGGAGGGTCTGATATGCGTGGCAATCAACTTCAGCAGAGTTGTCTTTCCCGCGCCATTATGTCCGAAGAGAGCCACGAATTCTCCGCGCTCTATGCGCAGCGATACAGATCTTAATACTTCAAGATAGCCATATCGTTTTGATACTCCTATCACGTCCACTGCTACTGTTGACTGTGCCATAATCCATAAACACATCCGTAAGGTTAGGTCAAAGAGAGATTATGCTTATATATAAAAATGCATATAAAAAGAATAGAAGATGAAGCGGGATATTATTCTTGTTATTGGTGTGATACTGAGTGTAGGAGCATCATATATGAGTTATGTCTCAGTCCACCCGGTAAGGGGTGATGTTTATTTCTCTTATACACATGTACCTGCTGCTCTGGTCTGCTATCTCGCGTTTTTCATCTCACTCGTGGCGAGCATAATGTACCTGAAGAAGAGGGAGAGGCGATATGATATAGCTGCGGAAGTATTAGTGATCATAGGACTGGTATATGGTATAGTGGCTTTGATCTCAGGAGCAATCTGGGCGAATGCAGCATGGGGATTGTACTGGAACTGGGACCCGAAACAGACAACCACACTCATACTCTGGATTGCGTATGCGGGTTATATAGCTGTGAAGTATTCTATCAGTGAAGTAGAGAGGAGAGCGGTGATAGGAGCAGTGTATAATGTCCTTGCTTTTTCACTCATACCTCTGACTTTCCTCTCTGTGATGTTATGGCAGTCGCTGCATCCGCGAGCGCAGGAGATAACGCTGTCTATGCCTGTAAAAGCAACTCTGATATTGAATCTCGCTGCAGCTTCTTTAATCTTCGCTTATCTCATTATAACAACATACTCATTATGGTCTTTGGAGGACCGCGTTAATGTATTATTGTACAGGTACAGGTATAAGAAGGGGGGTGCATGACTGGTGTATAGAGGCGTATTTATGGTTGCTATTATCTACTGGACAGCAATTCTGGTGCTATTCCTGTGGCTGAGCAGACGGCTGGCAGCACTTAAAGCGAAGGTAATGGACTTAGAGAGGGCGGTACTCGAAGCTAAGGATAAAGATAGAGATGAAGATTAAGATTAAACCTCTTTATATAGTCATCGCAGCTCTGATCGTGCTGAGTGGTGCATTAGCATACGATGTCTTCTCTTCTTACCTCAGTCCCTACATGAGTGTCTCACAGGTGGTGGGAAATGATAGATATATGAATAAGGAAGTTCAGATCATGGACACCGTTGTCAATGGCTCTACGAGCTGGGGAGAAGATGGTGCTCTCTCGTTTAAGATCACAGATGGCAGGGCTACTATTAATGTCACATACAGGAATCCGGTACCGCAGGGCTTCAAAGAGGGGCTGAAAGTGGTTGTTATTGGCACGCTCGATTCACCCTACCATGTAAGTGCCTCGCAACTACTGGTCAAATGCCCCTCTAAGTACGAGTAGAGAGGCATCTTATCCATTCGCCCTTCGCTTCGCGCGTGGTGCCCACAACCAGCCTGGTCTCATGTGTTGTCCTCTCCACCATACCTCGCGCTTCTATCCATTCACCTTCCTGCGCCTGCCCCACATAGGTATGGGTAAAAGAGAGCACCTTATCTATTTCTGGGTGCTCTATGCGATATATCGCGGGGTTATCAAATGAGAAAGAGGCATCCTTCACTTCAGCCTTTATCTGGAGGTAGCCCATTCTCTGCCCTGGCTCATAATCCATAGGGTCCAATAAAGCCAGCTCTGTCCAATCGCGTGAATATAAGATATCAAAGTATGTATCGTCAATCATACCGCGGTTATTTTTTCTCTTCTCATGCTTGATGAACTCTTCATAGCTCAATTCTGGATTCCTCTTCCTGTATATTTGCCGCCATGTATCATCGTCTATATCACGAATGATGCCTTCCTCTTTCGCTGACGCCACAACCTCCCTTGCACGATTGAAGTTCTCCAGTCCGTAAATAACGAGGTCAATATCAGAATGGGGGGTATTGAGCCCACATAAGAAAGAGCCGGTAATGCCTATCTTGTCCGCGGGTATATAAGAACGAGAACGCAGGAGCTCATAAATCCGGGCAACCCGGTCATCGGTTTCTACAACAGTAGGGAGCCATGCTTCAGGACGAAGGACCTCTTTTATATCACGCTCCGGCACATGGTGCACATCCCCTACGTATAGCGGCCGGTGCTGCCGGAGGAACTCATAAGCTTCATTGAAGTCCAATTTCCGGTATCGCCTGCCGCTTCGATTCGAGACACGTGTTCCACATTCGTCGGGGATATAACGGAGCAGGCATTTTACCTCGCCTGTTTCAGACCCGGAACCGAGTTCATAGCCCACCACAGAAAAGAACCAACCGTCAAAAGTCAATATGAAGTCTCTTAATCTTGTTCTGATGTTCATTATTATCGCTCTCTATTTCTTTTATTATACGCAATTACAATTGTCATTTTATACTCATACTGCTACACTAACACTACTCTACTCACCGAAGAGCATCTCGCATATATATCTTATATCATTCATGTCTTTATCATACCAGTGCTGGCGAACTGTAGTGATTACGTATGCGACACCGCCGATCAATAGACCGAGGACGGTGGTACCGAACGCATATATGAGACTGGATGCAAGTGTGTTTATATCACCCTGTGTAAGTGCAAGCAGTGCAGGTCCCATAGGTATCAGCGTACCCATAAGCCCGAGCATCGGACCTATTCGCACCATTGCCCTCGTGCGTTCCACACTCTTTGTTATCGCGGCATTGCAACCCTGAAGTAACTTTTCTAATCTAATTGCGAACTGCCGGGCATCTTCATCGCCATCACCGTCTTTTAAAGCTACATCTATATCAGCGAGGCAGTTCAGGAACTGCAGTACGAACTTATGAGATGTGCATTTCTTCAGTATTGCACTTATTTCTTTGAGTCTGGATCGGGATTCACCATCACCCTGTACCTGTAATGCTGCTGCAGCTTCATGCAGGCACAGTTCCAGATCTACTGATGCCGTCCGACTGCTGCACTTGTGTCTTATAATCCATTCGTATGTGAACATACCAATCTCAACGATCACCCACAGTGTCAGTCCATATAAGAGGATCAGTACCGGTAGCCGGAGTAAGGAGGTAATCCATGCAAGGAAATCGGAACTGAGCCATACAATAAAACTCTTTCCCCCTATTGCAGATATTATGAAGAGCATCTCATTACATTATCCTCCTGATTTGCACCTTTATCTCCCGTATTCCCTACACCATAAACTGGTGTGCATCAAATAAAGTGAGTTTCGGTTTTTGAATCACGAGTAACAATTATTACCTTATTTGTACCTGTATAGATATCGCATAGCAACCCGTAAATCGGAGGTGGTATTCACATTTATCGCGAGCAGGGGGTCATGGAAGACGAGAGGTAAGGAATGCATCGAGTTCATGACAGCATTGATACCGCATGCGACCAGTTTCTGTCCACGATAAGTGAAGGGAAGAGGGTTTATGCCATCTGGTACCATGTTGAAAGGAACAGCTCCGGTAACACTATTATGATGTTCAGAATAGAAGTCTATCAGTGCATCAATATGTTCACTCTGTAAAAATGGGATATCACATGCCACGGATATAAATTCATGATAGCGTGTGAGTAGATAACGTAAATCCGCATGATAGCCGTATCCAGGTGTTTCTATCATCCTGTAATTCATACTCTGGCAGTATAAAGCGGTCTGTGGCGTGAACTTCGTTACCGCCACAATAAAACCATCTGCTTTTGATGCGCCATTCACTGCCCCTATAACCAGATCTATCAGTCGTTTCTCGGCTCCTAACTTTATAATCGCCTTCTCCTTACCCATCCTGGTTGCTTTACCGCCTGCGAGGATTATCACTATCATCTCTTCATCTCTAAAAGAAAGAGAAAGAAGAATCGAGAATTTAGAGATACGGCATTCTTTCTCGTTCCTTCTGCTCTCTATACCGGTGTCTCAGTAATGGGTTGCTCTTCATTCGCTCTATCTCACGGTCCAGGCGCTCATCTAATTCCGCCTGCTTATTAGAGACATACTCATTGCAGAGTTTATAGGCGGAATCTGAGGAATATAGCTGAATACCAGCCATAACAATCGCTAAATTATTCTTTACTTGTGGCGATACAAGACCAAAAGGAACCGGTGCACCATGCCCGAATAGTTTCTTAATATCCTCATCCGGTTTTCCCACATCCAAACCGAATCCGATTGCCTCGTTATTACCCGTCTGTTCTATCTTCAATTGCCACACACGCTCTGGAGTGGAGATGAAGAGGTCATACCTGCCTCTGGGATTCCTACCACTGAGTACTCGCCATTCATTCCTATCTTCGTCTTTGCTCTTATCCCATCTCCTCTTCAATATCTCCGCTATCTCCGCAGACGATTTTATCATGTTAGTTAAGTTAATAGGTACATATACTTAGCTAAAAACCTTCACGATAAAATACACGAGACCAAGGATCACAATCAATATTACCAATGCTATGATGAGATAGGGCAATAATTTAATGATCAGCCACACCATGCCCAGAATAATGAGTAGGCTCAGCAAGAGTAACACCAATGCCGGTATCCCACTTAGAAACCATGAGAATCGCATTTTTTCACCACGCATGTCATCTCCTCTGCTACTTTTACTAACCGGAGCTGGGTATTTGTGGCAGCCCTCACGCGTATGAGGTCCTCACCGCCTATCCGCAGAGATAATTTATTCCCGTTAAGGGAGAGTACAACACAGGAGCACCTTTTATCCTTTTCCAGTGCGTTCTCCTCTATTTTATTTCCGTAATCTTTCATCGTTCTATTCATAATCTCTGAAACACCTTCTTTTTTGTCCCTCAGCCTAAAATTATGGCTAATGCTAATAATTCCGTGATTTTTGGTTTGTACTCGATATTCATTCTACCTATCAGTACCTTTTAATTTACACTATTTTTAAATATATAACTAACGGTGGAATCAGAATGGTAGTGGAGACGAAGGAGCTGCAGTTTGATACACGTGGCGAGGTGGAGATAATAGACATAACAGGTGAAGTAAATAGCAAGTTAAGGGAATCGGGGATAGAGAACGGCATTGTCACCATCTTTGTGCCCGGCTCTACCGGTGCGGTAACGACCATCGAATACGAACCAGGATTGCTGCATGACCTGCCAAATGCACTGGAGCGACTATTCCCGCGTGATATAAATTACGAGCATGAGTATAGATGGCACGATGGCAATGGTCATTCACATGTAAGAGCCTCTTTTATTGGTCCATCCCTTACTGTCCCTTTTCGGAATAAAAAGCTGATGCTGGGGACATGGCAGCAGGTGGTATTCATCGAACTGGACAATAAACGGAGGTCAAGACGGCTTATACTACAGATAATCGGATAAATAGGATGGACGTTATTGATTTTTAGTGATCACAGCACTATAAACTATAAACTATGAACTATGCCGACTTCACTTTTCCCTTCACCTTTGCCTTAATCCTCGACTTACCCGGAGGTAAGAGACTTAATACCTCATCATGAGTTACCATCTCCGCTTCCCCCTTACCTTGCGCATTGAAGAACTCCACAATCATATTTGCGAGCGAATTCTTATCCAGCTCATTATCAGGCACCAGCTCCACGAATAACTCCAGCCTGTCCTTCTCCAATTCCGGAACCGCAACCAGCCGGTTATTGTTATTCTCAATGCCTATACAGAGCCCTAAAGGTGCCTTTAGATACCGCCTCTTGCCTCGTACTATAAAGCTGCCTTTGGCTATATACTCGCCTGACGGCGGTCTCTTGCTCACCTGCTCACCTTTAACAAAATAACACTCACCCTCATAGAATCCATATTTCCACAAGCTGGAGTATGAAACTGCGAATTGCGCTATTGCCCTCAAACTCCTATCTGACAGTTCCTCGTTGCACTTCGCTATCACCACCGGTGCACCACTCGCCTGTGTATGACAGAAGAGGTCATCCTTGTTCATATACTTCTTCACCAGCAACTCATTCGTGGTTGCATCCTTACCCGCTATCACAAGAACGCCTTCTGAGGTCACAAACCACCTGAACCGTTCGTACCACTCCTTTTTATCCCTCCGTACAGCCCGTTTCTCCGGTATCGCTCCTTTTGCAACTGCCACTTCTCGTGCCCAGACTTGTGCTTGCTCCTGTTCTTGCTTCAGCTTCGTCATCGTCTCCTCTATTGCTCGTTCCACACCCTCTCGCTTTCTCTTGAATGCCTTCGCACGCTCATACCAGATGCTTGCGTTCTTGAATAAGGATATAGAAGTATCAATCTCCAGTGTACACCCGGGCAGAGACACCTCCACTATCTTCTTTTTTCTATCCATCTTACGCAGGATTTCCTCTATCTCGTTGTATCTTGCATAGATAAGCTCGCCTATTCTCCTGCATTCCGCCTCCTTCGCCTGGAAATCACGCAGTGCCTCCTTCTGTTCTTTCAATATGCGTTCATATCGTGCTATCCTGCTCTCACGCTCGTTCTGTGCTGCTGCTTCTACGCTCTCCACTATCCTCTCCGTGAAGAACTCATCCACAGCGTCATTAAATGTGGAGAAGAATATCTTCTCCGCATCGCTATCGCGATACCTGCACAACTCAAAGGGCAGGACATCCACCCTCTCACCGTTCTCTATCACGATATGTGGTTTCAACCCTTCTCCTGTCATTACGGGCTTCAATACTTCCTGTATCGTATCCCAAACAGCCTTCACCCCGGCATCCCCAAGCTCACTGGCTCTCCTGTGTCTCTCAATGCATGCCCGCTCACAGACCTCTTCCGCATACACACCACCCAGACCCAAATCCAATGCAAGCGTTCGTACCACATCTTTATCTGAGGCTTTACATATTAGCTTAAATTCTTCCGCAGTCATTCGCATTGGATTTACTCTTGAGGGGGGTCTCTCGTAACGTGTATGCGCTTTTATCTCACGCGCTGAGAAGCTCCTCCGTCTGAAAGGATGCAATATCTCACCCCGAGCGTCTATCAGGAGGATGTTTCCCCTTGGCAGTAATTCTGACACCAGACTGAGCTCACCTTCTCTGCTCTTTACCTTCAACTCCACTATCCGATCGAACTCGAACTGTTGTATTCCGATAATCCTGCCGCCACCGAGGTGCTTCCTGAGGAGCATCGAGAAGTTAGAAGGCACTCGCGGCGCCTCTCGCCTGTATCTCGTTATGTGTAGTCGTCTACCCGCCTCAATTACTAAGTCAATAGTACCTTTGCTCTTCTGATGGAGCTTCAATCTTATCTCTTCGCGCCCTATCTGGTAGACTTTCTCCACTCTGGCTCCTACCAGCTCCTGTAACTCCCTGACAATCACTGCTATGTCCACACTGCTCAGCGATTCTTTCATTCAGCCATACATGTATTGAGATGTATCGGCACCCACACCATCGCCACGATAATGAGAAGTAGACTTCGCTATCTGCTGCTTTATACGCTCCTCAACGGCTTCTGCACTCTCACGCAGCATCTTCTCTATTGCTCCCGTCTCCAATTCCAGCCCAGACATACGCTTGAACGCCCTTAAAGCCCCAGCACAGGCTCTCAGATCCTCAGGATATTTCCCTACCCCGAGTATGGAATAGCTCTCAATTCCTAATTTCGATGCGAACCCGGGAAGCAGTCCTGTCTTACGAATGATCGTGTATCTGCCAATATTCTTCCTCGTCATCTTCACGGAAGCAGGAGGTAGTTCCTTATGCGAGCCCTCAAAGTAGCCTACATACGCCTCTATACCGGGTTTGGTATTCCTGAAAGGCTGCTGAAAGGGCATTACCACACCCACTGTGTATAATTCACGGACATAGAGCTCTTTTGCCACCCGTGCCAGTCCCTCTGCCTGTTTATAAGCCGACTTTGGTAGATACTCCGTCTCTGGATATTTACCAATATAACAGAACAATCGCTTCTCTTCACTGTACCAGA
>Ga0190316_1000554_pt1 | contig 11398 bp, 8 predicted proteins | sample 48701112_MG_FD_161663 | JGI IMG/M metagenome (GOLD analysis project Ga0190316, IMG submission 161663) | Hydrothermal vent sediment bacterial communities from Southern Trench, Guaymas Basin, Mexico - 4870-11-1-2_MG | ecosystem: Environmental > Aquatic > Marine > Hydrothermal vents > Sediment ... | reverse complement strand
CATGACACCGGAGTAAACACGGAAATAAGCCAACCTTCCCGCGTAAGGGTCTGTCGCGATTTTAAAGATCAATGCTGCCAACGGCTCCGTAGAACTCGCCGGCCGCGTTTGCACACCTTTTTTCGTTTCTCCCTGCACCGGTGGCACATCCAGCGGTGAGGGGAGATAAGCCACAATAGCATCTAAGAGAGGCTGCACGCCCTTGTTGCGCAAAGCCGAGCCGCACAAGACCGGTTGCACCAGTCCGGCGATAGTCGCCCTGCGGAGAGCGCTGCGCAAGTCCACCACGGCGATCTCCTCCCCCTCCAGGTACTGCTCCATGAGATTATCGTCGGTCTCGACGATAGCTTCAAACAAGACCTCGCGCGCCGCAGCCGCTTCTGCTTCAACTTCCGCCGGAATCGGGATCTCCTCCGGCTGCGCGCCCAACACATCTGTCCAAACGATAGCGCGCCACGTAAGCAGGTCCACAACCCCTCGGAAGTCAGATCCGGCACCAATGGGCCACTGGAGAGGAACCGGGTTCGCCTTCAAGCGCTCGCGTATCGTGGCGACCGCGTGGGCAAAATCAGCCCCCAACTTATCCATCTTGTTAATGAAAACAATGAGCGGAACTCCGAAGGCCTGGGCTTGCCGCCAAACCGTCTCGGATTGTGGTTCCACCCCCGCCACACCATCGAAAACGACTATCCCACCATCCAACACCCGCAGGCTGCGCTGCACTTCGGCGGTGAAATCAATGTGCCCCGGCGTATCCACGATGTTGATCTGGCAACCTTCCCAGAAACATGTTACCGCCGCCGAGGTGATGGTGATCCCCCGCTCGCGTTCCTGAACCATCCAATCGGTGACGGTAGTTCCCTCATCCACACTTCCCATGCGGTAGGTGCGGCCAGTATAGAACAGGATGCGCTCAGTCGTCGTCGTCTTGCCCGCGTCAATGTGGGCAATAACGCCGATGTTACGAATTTTTTTCAGTGAATGTGCTTCATCAGCCATCGCCTATAACCTTTACTCATTATTTAACCAGCGATAGCCACGCCCTAAAAAGGAAATTACCAGCGCAAGTGCGCAAACGCCCGGTTCGCCTCGGCCATCTTATAGGTGTCCTCACGCTTCTTCACAGCAGCGCCGCCCCCTTGTGCGGCATCCATAAATTCAGCTGCCAGCTTCTCACTCATCCCCCGGCCGTGGCGCTTCTTGGCGGCCTCCAGCAGCCAACGGATAGCTAGGGAAACTCGGCGGTATTCCGCCACTTCCACCGGAATCTGATAGGTCGAACCGCCTACCCGGCGCGGCTTCACTTCTACCGCTGGCGCGACATTGCGGAAAGCCGCTTCAAAGACTTCCATCGCCGGCTTCTTCGCGCGCGCCTCGACCAAATCCAAGGCCTCATACATAAGGCGTTGGGCCGTACTCTTCTTGCCACCGCGCATCATGCGGTTGATGAATTTTTGAATCAAAACACTATTATAGCGAATATCAGGCGCAACCTGCCGCTTGGGTGGGCGATTTCTTCTAGCCATCTCTCACTCCCTTATTTCTTGGGCTGCTTGGCCCCGTACTTGGAACGCTGCTGACTGCGTCCCTCAACGCCGCCGGCGTCCAACGTGCCCCGCACAATGTGATAACGCACACCCGGGAGGTCTTTCACCCGCCCACCGCGCACCAACACCACAGAGTGTTCCTGCAAATTATGCCCCTCACCGGGGATGTAGGCGGTCACTTCAATACGATTCGAAAGCCGCACACGCGCAATCTTCCGCAACGCAGAATTTGGCTTCTTGGGCGTCGTCGTACGCACCACCGTGCAAACACCACGCTTCTGCGGATTCCCACTCTGCGCGCGAGTCCGACGATTCCCTTTTTTCGTATTCAAGTCATAAAGCATGGCCGGGGACTTCGATTGACGTTCCTTCGACTTGCGTCCCTTACGAACCAATTGATTGATCGTGGGCACTTTTTCCTCCTCGCCTAAATCCATTGAAGAAGGCCATCGAATGATGCTTTGATGGCCTCTTCGTGTTGCTTCTCCGGTCACTGGACCTGACGGTCGTAGACCTTTATATCAATTTTAACGGGCGACAGGGGTTTTGGCTGCCACCCTCTCACGAGATTGAATTTTACCACAAAGCCTTAAAAGGTCAACTCTACAAATTCATCCTGGCAAGGGTGCATTTCAGAATCAAGGCGAGCAAAGTGACTGGATGCGGCTTAACGTTTCAACATATCTTCTTAAAAAGTAAGGGCAAATCATGGGGCACAGCACACCTCAATGCCATTCCTTACGTTGCCGCCGGACAACCTTTGCGTGCATCAAAACCCAAAAGATCGAAACGCCCTCAAACAAAAGAGCGTGGTATGGCCGGAACGCCACGCCACGCTCTTCTCTGTTCAACGACTATAACTCAGGGGCAAAACCTAACAACCCCATCCCCAGCTGGGGCAAGCGGCCCCGCTTTTCGTCGCGCCCAAAGCGCAGCACTTCACCGGAGTCGGTCACCGCTTCCACAGAGAGGGCCAAACTTTGGAGTTCCTTGACCAAAACTTTGAAGGAAGCCGGGATTCCCGGCTCCTCAATAGGTAATCCCTTGACAATAGATTCATAGGCTCTCACACGACCAATGACATCATCGGACTTGATGGTGAGCATTTCCTGCAAGGTGTACGCGGCGCCGTAGGCTTCCAATGCCCAGACCTCCATCTCACCGAAACGCTGCCCGCCAAATTGAGCCTTGCCCCCTAACGGTTGCTGAGTCACCAGCGAGTACGGCCCCGTCGAACGGGTGTGGACTTTGTCCTCGACCAGGTGCGCCAGTTTAAGCATGTAGATAATACCCACGGTGACCGGTTGATCGAAGAGCTGCCCTGTCTTGCCGTTGTACAGAAGCATCTTGCCCAGTGTGGGCAATGGAGCATTGATCTTGCGACTGAAAGCCGTGGCCTGCAACACGAGTTCTTCATCTGACAATCCAGCGGTTTCCTGGCCGTATTCTTTCATCCAGAGGCGCAGGCAGACGCTTTGTGCCTCACGGTCTGCCTTCTCCCGTGCAGCCAAGTCACGGGTATCCCCCGCGAACACCAGGATGTCATCGGGATTGTACCCCAGTTCCCGGAGCCATTCCTGCAACACCGCGCGGCGGGCATAGGCATGATCCTCGCGCAACTGCTCCACGTCGTAACCGTGCCGTGAGAGCCAGGCAGCGATGTAGAGCAACCGGGCCTCCTCATCGTCCTGCAACAGCTCCAGCTCATAGCCCTGCGCCTTGAGCCAGGCCCAGGCGCGCTCCAGAGCCTCATCCCAGGCCCGGTCAATCAGCCAGGCGCGCGCCATCTCGGCGGAGATCTCCGTTTCGTTCGCGCCATCGAAAACAGGAGTGGTGGTACGGAAGCCCAGACGCCAACCCGCCCACCCCAGGTGAGTTTCCAGGACCTGGCCGATGTTCATACGGCCCGGCACGCCCAGAGGGTTAAGGATAATATCCACGGGTGTTCCATCCGCCAGGAAAGGCATATCGGCAATGGGGAGGATCTTGGAGATCACACCTTTGTTCCCGTGTCTCCCGGCCATCTTGTCACCGGCGGTGATTTTGCGACGCTGAGCCACACTGACCCGCACCACTTTCTCCACACCGGCGGGCAGATCACGGTACTCCTCGCGGTCGAATGTTTTGACGTCTACCACCTTGCCGCTGGCGCCATGCGGCATCTTCAAACTGGTGTCCTTCACATCGCGCAACTTTTCACCGAAGATCGCGCGTAGCAATTTCTCCTCCGGGGTGAGCTCCTTTTCGCCCTTGGGGGTGATCTTGCCCACCAGGATGTCCAGCGAATCGACTTCAGCACCCACGCGGATAACGCCTTCCTCGTCTAGCTCGCTCAGCGCGTCATCGGAGACGTTGGGAATCTCTCGTGTTACTTCCTCTGGCCCCAATTTAGTGTCGCGGGCCACGACTTCGTATTTTTCGATGTGGACAGAGGTGAACTTATCATCACGCACCAGTTCCTCACTAAGCAGAATGGCGTCTTCGTAGTTTCCCCCTTCCCAGGAAAGGAAAGCCACCAAGACATTCTGTCCCAGCGCCAAATTTCCCTCCTCGGTGGAAGAACTATCGGAAAGGACTTCCCCTACCTGTACTCGCTGCCCTTTGCGCACGATAGGGTGCTGGTCAATGCAGGTGCTCTGGTTAGAGCGAGTGTACTTCCGCAAATGATAGGTCTCCAGGGTGCCATCGTCCTGCAAAATGATGATACGTTCTCCCGTCACACTAAGCACCACACCGGCGCCACGCGCCATAACGACCATCCCAGAGTTGATCGCAGCCGGCTTTTCCATGCCCGTCCCCACGAAAGGAGCATCCGGCTGCAACAAAGGCACGGCCTGGCGCTGCATATTCGAACCCATCAGGGCACGATTCGCGTCATCATGCTCCAGGAAGGGGATCAAGGCCGCCGAGATGCCGACGATCTGAATCGGCGCTACGTCAATGTAGTCCACTCGTTCCGGCGCAGTGGAGACAAATTGGTCCCCCTTGCGCCCCGAAACGCGCTGCATCAAGAAATGTCCTCGTTCGTCAAGGGGTGCATTAGCCTGGGCGATAATGTAAGGTTCCTCGCGGTCGGCGGACAGATAGACTATCTCGTCAGTCACGCGCGGGACGATCTTCACCGGCTCCTTCAAAGACAGCGCCGCGAGCTGTTCCGCCAATTCCTGCGCCATCTCGGTGCCGACGGTAGCCACCACCTCACCGGTATCAGGGTCGCGCACATCTTCGCGCAATGTCTCGCCCGCGAGTTGCGCGGCGGTATTCGGTACCACCCGCAACACCCGGCGGTAGGGCGTCTCAATGAAGCCCAGGCTGTTGACTCGCGCATAAGCCGCCAACCGGCCGATCAGGCCGATGTTTGGCCCTTCCGGGGTTTCGATAGGACAGATGCGACCATAGTGGCTGTGATGCACGTCACGGACCTCAAAGCCCGCGCGCTCGCGGCGCAGTCCGCCCGGCCCCAATGCCGAGAGGGTACGCTTGTGCGTCAGGCTCGACAGGGGATTCGTCTGTTCCATAAACTGGGAAAGCTGACTGGAGCCAAAGAACTCCCGAACCGCTGCCACCACCGGGCGGATGTTGATCAAGCCGACGGGTGTAGGTGACTCATCACGAATACTCATGCGCTCCCGGACGACCCGTTCCATCCGCACCATCCCCACCCGAATCTTAGCTTGCACCAACTCACCCACCGTCTTGACACGGCGGTTACCCAGGTGATCCATGTCATCCGGGCCGGCCACGCCATTGTTGATGTGGATCATACGCCGCGTAAGCGCGACGATATCTTCCTTAGTAATGGTCCGTACGTTCATGGGGATATTCAACCCCATGCGCTGATTGAGCTTGTAACGCCCCACGCGCTGCAGGTTGTACCGTTGAGGAGTGAATATTTGGGAAGTCAGGTACTCTTGAGCATTATCGAGAGTGGGCGGATCGCCCGGCCGCATCCGCCGGTAGAACTCTATCAAGGCCGCCTGGGCCACAGTACGCCCGCCCTTCAGCACCCACTCCGGTTCCTGGCGGATCGTGGTGGTGATCCAGGGATGATCGGGGTCATTATCCGCTTCACCGAAGAGCGCCACAAGCTCCTCGTCCGTCCCCTGGGTCAAGACGTCGCTGTGCAGCTCGTCGTCAACGGCGGCTATAGCGCGCAGGAAAATCGTGAGTGGGATCGTGCGTTTGCGGTTGAAGCGCAAGGTGAGATACCCCGATTTACGGGTCTCAAATTCCATCCAGGTACCGCGATCAGGGATCATCTTGGCTGTCGCCAAACGCCGGCCGCCGGCATCGTCCACGCCGAAGTAGACGCCGGGCGAGCGGATCAGCTGGCTGACCACCACGCGCTCCGTCCCATTGATGATAAATGTGGCGTTTTCCGTCATCAAGGGCAGATCCCCGAGGAAGATTTTTTGTTGGACGATCTCGCTGGTCTCGCGATTCACCAGAGCGACTTCCACGTAGAGGGGAATCGCGTAAGTCAGGTCGCGATCCAGACATTCCTCCTGGTCATGCTTGGGGTCGCCAAAGCTATAGGCGAGATCAAAGCCCGCCTTAACGGCCTCACGCCCTGGCAGATACAGGCTCAGCTGGCCATTGTAGCTCACAATAGGCGAGATGTCATCAAAGAGCTCCTGCAGGCCCGGCCCCTGCAGCCACTTGTAGGACTGCAGCTGGACCTCAACCAGGCCAGGTAACGATAAGGCACTCGAAATACGCGCGTACGACTTAGCTCCCAGGTCGGCTGCTAGCATCCTGATTTTTTCCTCCTGGAGTTCAGGGAAACACAAAAACGAAGCGGAGCAGAATCTTCCGCTTCCACACGCCAAAATTACTGGTTGGATTAGTATTTTCTCAAAAAACAGGGGCGAATCTCCGCCGTGGCCGGCATAGCCAAAAACAGAGATTTCCCCAGGTCATTGAGAAAACACTTGGATCGTATATACGAACGAATATTATACCACGTCCCGCTTCGCCGTCAACAAAACCGCTAGCGAACATTCAAGGGATGCGTTTCAGAATTAAGGCGAGTAAAGTGATTGGTGATTGGTACGGCTTGGCGTCTTGGCGGTTCTTTAACGCAAGGGCGCAAAGGCGCAAAGACGCTAAGGGTTGTCTTTTTCTTGGCGACTTGGCGTCTTGGCGGTTCTTTAACGCAGGGGCGCAAAGGCGCAAGGACGCTAAGGGTTGTCTTTTTCTTGGCGACTTGGCGTCTTGGCGTTTTTTTCAACGCGGGGGCGCAAAGGCGCAAAGACGCTAAGGGTTGTCTTTTTCTTGGCGACTTGGCGACTTGGCGGTTCTTTAACGCAGGGGCGCAAAGACGCAAAGACGCTAAGGGTTGTCTTTTTCTTGGCGACTTGGCGTCTTGGCGTTAAAAAACGCCGGCTCTTTGGGATTTCGCATGGTCGAGCCCAAATCAACCGCGAATCCTTCGGAGACTCAGGACAGGTTGCACGAATTCACGCGAAAAAAAATAAAAAATCAGTGCACTCTGTGCGTAGTGTGGGCAGGCAGTGCCCACCAATCCGTGGTGAAAAATTCACCTCTCGGTACACCCACCAGGCCAAGTCCCAGAGACCCAAGTAAACCTCTCTACCCCACTTCCACACCCCAAAGGGTCGTGACCGTTTATCCCCTCAGCAAGTGAAAAATGGCACTTCTCCTCTCACCCGGAGCTACGTATACTGGAAACATGATTCGGGTATTGATTATCGAAGGACATCCCTTGGTACGGAAGGCACTGGAAGAACGGCTTCACGATGCGGGCGGACTGAATGTCGTCGGGAGCAGTGGACAGTACGCGCATGCCGTCCGGCAAGCTGAGGTTCTGCGTCCTCAAGTCATCCTGATAGAGAGCAAAGCACCGGGAGGTCTGGAAACTCTCAAGTCGCTGCGAGAGGCCCTGCCTGCGGCTGCCGTGATCGTGCTCACTTCTTACTCCAACGGCCAGGAAGAGGAAGAAGCCCTCCGCTTGGGAGCCGCTGCCTACCTTCTCAAAACCCTCGATACGCAGGCGCTGGTAGAGCGAATCCTCGCCTGCGCTCCAACGGCTACACCAACTCCCGCGTAGTCAGGCCCAAACGACTGAAGTCGTTACTACGACACCCTTCAACTTTCAACTTGTAACCTGCAACTTGCAACTTGCCAACTCTTAGAGCAGGAACGCTCCAAAGACCTGGTTCCCCAGCAGACGCCCCCGCGCCGTGAGCCGGACGCGCCGGCCATCCCACTCCAACAGCCCTAGGGCCGCGTAACGCGCCAGCACCTCGCCGTAGACCGTCTCCAGCCCTGCGCCAAAGAGCGCCCGGAAACGCGCGTCCGTCACTCCTTCGGCTAAACGCAAGCCCATCATCAGCGTCTCGCCGAGGAGCAGGGTGCGCGAGATAGGCTCCACATCCACCCGACAGCTGCGCCCGGCCTGCAGCGCGGCGCTATAATCGGCGGGATGGAGAAGATTATGCCAGCGGCTCCCCGGCAAATAGGAATACGCGCCGGCCCCCACCCCCAGCCATGGCTCCATGCGCCAATACGCCAGATTGTGATGAGACACCCACGGGCCACAGCCCTCACTGCGCCCTCCCGACGGCAAGGCCCAGAGTGCCGGTGCCCTTTCTGTGCCGCGTGCCCAGTTGGAGATTTCGTACTGCCAGAAACCAGCCTCCAGCAGACGTCGAGAAGCGCATTCGTACATCTCAGCAGCGAGATCGGAGTCCGGTTCCGGCAATTCCCTGCGCGCCACCCGCTCCGCCAGCGGCGTCCCCGGTTCCAACGTGAGGGCGTACAGGGAGAGGTGCTCCGGTTCCAGCGCCAGCACCCGCGCCAACGTTTGTTCCCAACGCGGGAGCGTCTGGCCCGGCAGGCCAAAGATCAAGTCCAGGCTGAGGTTGTCGAAACCGGCTTGACGCGCGGCGCGCACGGCGGCGACCGCCTCCTCCCAAGTGTGGATACGGCCCAGCAGCCGCAGTTCTGCCGCATCTGCGGATTGCACACCCAAGCTCAGGCGATTCACGCCTACCCGGCGCAATCCCGCCAGAGATGAGAGGGTCACGGTGCCGGGATTGGCCTCCAACGTCACCTCGGCCCCCTCCGGCAAGGCAAAGTGCCGCCGCACCGCCGCGATGATGGTCCCCACCTGCCCCGGCGTCAGCAGCGAGGGCGTCCCGCCACCGAAGTAGAGCGTCGTAGCCTCGAGGTCCGGCTGCTCGGCGGCCCACAGGGCGAGCTCCTGCTCCAACGCCGCGACGTAAGCGACGCGCAGCTCCAGGAGACCGGCGTAAGTGTTGAAGTCGCAGTAAGTGCAGCGCCGCAGGCAAAAGGGCACATGCACGTAGAGCGCGGTTTTCATAACTAACTCCCCCGAAAAAAGATCATTTGGCTCTTTGGGAATTGGCGTGGTACGTGTTAAAATTCCCCACTGCATTGTCACCCTGAGCGCAGCGCAGGGTCTCGTTCCCCACCGAACGAGATTCCTCACTCCGTTCGGAATGACAGCTCCCCCCACACCACGGGAAATCCCAAAGAACCAAAGTTAATCTTTTCAAGGTCGAGTTTAAAATCTCTGTGCTCTCTGCCATCGGTCATAAGACCTCATGGTCGTTGATGTCCTCTGTGGTGAATTTTCTAGTTTTTTCAGTAGAGTCCATCATACTGAATGGCAAATAGTGACTGGTGAATAGTGAGTGGTGAATGGCGGACAGCAGATGGCTGATGGCTGATGGCTGACGGCGGATGGCGGATAGCGGATGGCTGACGGCGATTCATCACGAGACGATGCCCTGGGTCAGGTTCAAGAAGAGACTTTCCAACGTCTCCCGTTCCTCCACGTAGCTCAAGACCGGAAATCCCGCCCCGACCATCTCGGCCAGCAAGCCCACCACCGCTTCAGAGTCCCCGGCCAGAGTAATCAGCAACGCCGGGCCTGAGACATCCCCGTTGGCCGGCGGAAGCGCCTCGATGCCGAGGATGCCCTCGTGTTGAGCCAGCCATGCCTGAGCGTCAGCCGTGTCTCTCAGAAAAGTCACTCGCACGCGATGATGGGGGCGGAGACGCGCGCGGATCTCCTCCAGTGAACCGGAGGTCACTAACCGTCCCGCCTCCACAATCCCGATGTGCGTGGCGATCTCATCCAGCTCCCGCAAGACGTGAGAGGAGAGGAAAATCGTCTTCCCCAGTTCTTGCAACAGCCGAAAAATCTCGCGGAGTTCCACACGCGCGCGCGGATCCAATCCCGCAGCCGGCTCATCCGCCACGATCAAGGCCGGATCATGGACCAACGCGCGGGCCAGCCCCAATCGCTGGCGCATCCCCCGCGAGAGCGCGCGCACTTCGTCGCCGGCCCGGTGAGTCAATCCTACCAAATCCAATAAATCCGCCGCCATCTTACCGCGCTTCGCCGGCGCGATCCCGTAACACCTGGCGAAGAAGTCCAGGTATTCGGGCAGCAACATCTCACCGTAAATGCCAAACTCATCGGGAATGTAGCCGACCAGACGACGCACCTCGCGGGGATGAGTGTTCACGGGATAACCGCCGATGCGCGCCATACCGCCATCAAAGCGCAACAGCGTCGCCAGGATGCGGATGGTCGTGGTCTTGCCTGCGCCGTTAGGCCCTACAAAAGCGTAGATCGCCCCCTCTTCCACTTGAAAGGAAAGCCCATCCAGTGCAGGGCGCTTGGATTTACGATATTTCTTGCGCAATCCCCGAACGTCAATGATCGCCCTCATTCCTCACCCCTTTTCTCAAGCCACTGCCGCAAATCAGCTAACACCCGGACCTCGTGCTCGAAGGCGATCTCCTCCGGCAAAGCTTCCAGCGGGAACCAACGGCAGCCGTCCGCGTCGTCTCCGGCCTCTGGCTCGCCGGTTGCCGAGGCCACGAAATAGATATTCAAAATAGCAGAACGTTCTCCCTGGTAGACGTAGTGATCCATGTAAAATCCCAGAAACGCCAACAGCTGCACATCCAGCCCGGTCTCCTCACGCGCCTCGCGTACTGCACCGGCCTCGGGGAGTTCCTCGGAATTAAGAAAACCACCGGGGATGTCCCAATAGCCTTTGTAAGGTTCTCGACCCCGATAAACGAGCAATACCTGGCCGTCTCGCACGATCAAAATGCCGGCGCAGGGCTTGTCATTGTGATAATGGTGCCGGCCACAGACGGTACAGACTTGCAACTGCCGCCCCTCAACCGGGCGCAGCTCCAGGCGACCGCCACAACGCGGGCAAAAGCGGTGCGCCTCCGTCTCTCCCAGCGCGGCGAAATCGTAAGGCTCGCCCTCGAAAGGCCAGCGTCCCTCCACCCAGGATTTCTTAACCCTGTGCGGCTGGGCTTTGAAGTGTCGTTCGGCCCGCATTGCTGCAGCGCGATCGGGATAGCGCCACGCGGCGACCAACGTCACGGGCAGATGTGCGCGAGTGTAGCGCGCCCCCTTTCCGGCCTGGTGCTCGCTAAGCCGCCGGGCGACGTCGTTGGTCATCCCCGTGTAAAACGAGCCATCGTTACAACGCAATACGTAAAGATTCCACATAGTTCCAGCCTCGTGTTCCGAAATGAGTGCGTAGCACGAGTGCCAGTATAACGCGAAAAGGCGAGAAAGCGAGGGAGCGAGGAAGCGAGAAAGCGAGAAAGCGAGGGAGCGAGAAAGCAAGGGAGCGAGAAAGCGAGAAGGCGAGGAAGCGAAACGTAGGCCCCCCTAGCTGTGGCCGGTCTCATTGGGGCCTTCCGCCCCAAACTACGCGACCAAGCCACAATACACAAACGGGCGCGGTCAGGAAACCGGCCCAAGCTCAGCGGAGCTTTCTGCCCCAAACTGCGTGACCGAGCCTAGCTGTGGCCGGTCTCATTGGGGC
>Ga0190316_1000553_pt1 | contig 11399 bp, 13 predicted proteins | sample 48701112_MG_FD_161663 | JGI IMG/M metagenome (GOLD analysis project Ga0190316, IMG submission 161663) | Hydrothermal vent sediment bacterial communities from Southern Trench, Guaymas Basin, Mexico - 4870-11-1-2_MG | ecosystem: Environmental > Aquatic > Marine > Hydrothermal vents > Sediment ... | reverse complement strand
TCTCTGCAAGGCGCTTGCGAAGATGATTGCACGTGATGGCGAAGGTGCAACGAAGTTTATTGAGGTGAATGTGAGTCTGAGGGGAGCGCCAGTGGAGGATGCGAAGTTGATAGCACGTGAGATTCTGAGATCGCCGCTGGTGAAGAGTGCAATCTTCGGTGAGCGCATTGACCTCGCATGTGGTCGTATAATAGCAGCCATCGGGAGCTGTATCGGCACCAATACCAGTAGCAATAGCAGCACTGTTCCAGAAGTAGAAGTGAAGTCAATGAAGTTCAGGGGAAAAGAGCGGGAGGTGGAGGTGGTGAGGAGCGGAAGGATTCTCAGCACGTGGAATCGTGAAGTGATGAAGGGTAAGGAGATAGCCATAGATATTGTGCTGGATGTGGGGGAAAAAGAAAGAGAAGTAGAAGAGGAGGCAACTGCAACGGCATGGGGATGCGACCTCTCCTGTGACTACGTAATGCTGAATGCCTCTATGCTATGAAGATGAAACAGCAATCAAGTTTAACAGCAATGGAAATAGTGGAGGGCATAAAAAGTGGGGCTGTATCATGTGAGGAGTTAATATCGGTGATATATGAGCGAATCGAGAGGAGCGAACTGAACTGCTATATCACATTGAACAAGGAAGAGGCGCTGATAAAGGCGAGGGAAGTGGATAATAACAGGGATAAAGAGGAATACATGCATAAGAAGCTGCTTGGTGTGCCCATCGCTATCAAGGACAGTATCTCCACCAGGAATATCCAAACCACGTGCGCATCGAAGATACTCGAGGGTTATATCCCCCCGTATGATGCCACCGTGATAGAGGCGCTGAAGCGCGAAGGTGCGATAATCATAGGTAAGACGAATATGGACGAGTTCTGCATGGGCTCTTCCACCGAGACGAGCTATTACGGACCAACATTAAACCCGCATGACCGGAGTAGAGTGCCTGGAGGCTCTTCTGGTGGTAGCGCCGCAGCTATAGCAGCAGGCGAGGCTGTTCTTGCTCTCGGCTCTGATACCGGAGGCTCGATTCGCTGCCCCGCTTCTTTCTGCGGCATCGTCGGCTTGAAGCCCACCTACGGGCTCGTTTCTCGTTATGGGCTCATTGCATACGCTAATTCCTTAGAACAGATAGGTCCAATGGCGTCAAATGTAAGAGATGCTGCATTACTCCTGGAAGTGATATCGGCGAAGGATGCAAGGGACAGCACACAGGTGAAGTTGAGTAACGGCAGTGCTACTAACTATCAATATCGTTACGTGGAAGAGGGTGTGAAAGGTCTGAGGATAGGTGTGCCCAGGGAGTTCATAGAGGGTGTCTCACCAGAGGTTGAATCCGCCGTCTGGAATGCCATTCACAGATTTGAGGAGCTCGGTGCCTCTTACGAGGAGATGAGCATGAAATATCTGAAATATGCACTCGCTGCTTATTACATCATTGCGATGTCCGAGGCGTCATCGAATCTTGCGAGGTTTGACGGGCTCAGGTATGGGCTTCGACTGGAACAGGATGCTGACTGGCATACAACGTTCTCGAGGATAAGAGGCGAAGGGTTTGGCGAGGAGGTGAAGAGGCGGATTATTCTCGGTACTTATGCCCTTTCCGTGGGCTACTATGGCAGATATTATCTGAAGGCATTGAAGGTGCGCACACTCATAAGGCGCGAGTTTGATACCGCACTGAAGAGATATGATATACTGGCACTGCCAACGATGCCATTTGTCGCATTTAAGCTCGGTGAACGAATAAAAGACCCGCTTTCTCTTTATCTTGCCGATGTTAACACTGTGCCGATGAATTTAGCCGGTGTGCCGTCCATATCAATACCCTGCGCATTCTACAATGGGCTACCTGTTGGATTGCAGCTTGTGGGTGAGCAATTCGGAGAAGAAAAGATAATAAATGCCGCTATTGCTTATGAGGAATCTTCAAAGCTATGATATATATCTCTGTATCGTATTTTTCATCCTATCCTTTGCTCTTTCATCTTTGTCAGGAACTCTGCAAGCTTATTTATCCCTTCCAGCTCGAAATCCAGAGGCTTGCCTAACAGACCATTCCTGGCTATCCTCTCATCTGCCGGTATAGCCGCTACAACTTTATCACGAGCTATGGAATCGAGAATAAAGCCCTCTGTCTCTTCATCTGTCCTGTTCAGAATGTAATATAATGGCTTACCGACTTTGTCTGTTATCTTATTCACCTTATTTGCAAGCCTGATAGATTCCTGAGACGGGTCAATGACCATCAATATGAGGTCGCAGCCGAGTTCTACACCCCGCCCAAAGTGCTCAATCCCCGCATCGGTATCCACAAGCGCGAATTCATCCCGTGCGGGCTGAAGCATCCGCAGAAAATCAGCACTCAAGGCATTAAAAGGGCATGCACAACCCTCACCGAAATCCCTTATCTTGCCTATCGCGAGCAGACTGATTCTACCTTTTTTGCTCAGGTAATCGCCCGGTATCTCTTCTGTTCTTATTCGCGCACCAAATACACTGGCTTTCCCCTCTCGCTCCCTCTTCAACTCCGCTAATTTCTCAAAAATCATTCTCTTACCGCCGAAGTGCATAGCGAAATCCTTCGGGAGTTCCATCCCCAGCTGGATATGCAGTCCGAAGTTTGACTCGTCATTATCCACCACAATAACCCTGTACCCTCGCCTATCAAGTTCGGTTGCAAGCAGAGCAGTTATGGAACTCTTACCACTGCCACCTTTACCGCATATCAGTATCTTCATTTCTTCTGTTTGTTATTACTTATAAGTTCAAAAGCTTTAAGAAGGTATTCATTCACTTCGCCCGTATGCTTAACCGCTTCCATTATCGCTTCATATATATGCATCCCTTCCTCGCCAAACGCCCTGGCTTTCTCCGCCCAGCGCTTAAAATCGCGTGCATGCTCCCTGTTATGCTCAACCCAGTATACCAGTAACATAGCCAGCTTCTTCTTATCATCCTTAACATCCCCTCTCTCTTCCCCATCCTCTTCTTCTATTTCACCACGCATCTCTCGTAATCCTCAATTTTAAGAACTAATTCGACTATCTCTTTGAGATAGCCCTTTGGATCGCCTGATAACCTCATTACTACGTTTGTGATTTCACCACCATCCCTATCCGGGAGGGGCTCAATAGCGATCTTGGGCAAATCAGAGCTTTTGAAACCCTCAACAAGCACGAAATCCATGCCAGAATCCGCCATATCTTTTAGCTGCTCCTTCAGGCTCTTACCCCTGCTTAATTTCAATGTCGCATGCTCTGAAGCCCCTATGACCAGCTCAGCACCGGCATTGAATAGCCGCGTTGTATCCTTTGATTCATCGAGGGCGAGTTCTTGCGCATGTTTTATACAACCTACGCTGCCATAATCCCTTAGCATCGCTATCAAATCCTCGATGAGGGTCGTCTTACCTGAGTTCTTCTCCCCTATTACTGATATCACCTTCATCACTGGCAATGCAACAGAAGCTCTTTTACCTTATCTATATCCTCAAATATATCAGCCTTCTCAGGTGTGTCTGGCTCCAGGGATAGTTTAGCTTCAAGTGTGGAGAGGTTATCCACCAGCGTTGCAAGCTCATCCACCGGATATGCCCGATTCATGATGGACATCTTCAATACCTGTGCCATAATCATCCTCACACGAGCTTTAATCCAGCGTGTGGAGGTTGGTACCGGCACTTCTCCCTCGAATTCCCCGTAGGCGGCGGGAGTGACAGCGGGCTGAGCTTCTATATCCTCCTGCTCCCTCTCCACTTCCAGCTCATATTTCCTTATCTCCACCACTTCAAAGCCAAAAAGGGCTATATACTGCGAATATAGCGCTTCAAGGTCTCTATTCAGCTCCTTCTTCGCCTCTATGTCTCGCAATTGCTCTATCATCTTCACAACCCTGATTTTATGGCGGTAGAGAGCCCGAATTTTGTCCTCCGTGCTCCACATCGAGTGGATGATAGAAGGATACACCAGTTCTTGCAGTGCTCTTATTCTCCTCCTCGGGTCCATAATACCCAATCTGTCATACATTGTGTGCATTATAGTAAAGGGCTATAGCCTTATAAACTTTTCAGAACCAGGATAAAGAGTCATATCACAAAATACGCACCCTTTTGATGGGGATATGATAGGATATCTGTATCTATCTTTAAATTATCCTCCAGCTCCTTACACCTGTTCCGGATAGTAATCGGGGTTGTACCTGCGACCTTCGCTATCTCCTTCTCCGAGATCGAGACGCCACTCAAACTCGCAGCGAGATATATCGCAGCCGCGGCGGTGCCAGTTGGTCCCCAGCCCTTCGCTGCACTCGTATCCTCGTTCCCCTTCAGTATCTCTATCGCTCTCTCCCTTATCGCATCACTCAACCCCAGCTCAGAGCAGAATCTGGGTACATACTGCGCGGGGTCTGCGGGCGCGAGTTTTATATCGAGCTTGCGCACAAGGAATATATATGCGCGCCTTATCTTTCGCAGGGGTACTCGCGAGACCTGTGCAATCTCCTTCAGCGTCCGCGGCACATGATACTGCCTGCACACAATATACAGCATTGCAGAAGCTAATTCCTCTATACTTCGCCCCTTTATCAAATTCTGCTTCGCTGCTCGCCGATATAACACAGAAGTTTCCTCTCTGATCTCTGTTGGCAGTTTAAGTGCACTTGCCATTCTATCTATCTCACCGAGTGCAAAGGAGAGAATCTTCTCATTACTATCCATACTTATTATCCCCCGCAATCTCTTCGTGCGGGCGAAAGCTTCGGGCACAGGTGTGCTCAAGCCCTTATTATGAATCCTGTAGCTCATAGGAGGACCTGTTCTGACACGCTTCGATGCCTGCTCATCGTCGTAGGAACGCCATTCTGGTCCATGGTCCACAAGATTCTCCGCTATCACTACTCCACAGTCAGCGCAATAGAGCTCTCCATGCTTAACGTCTGTTACCAGGTTCCTGGACCCACATTCCGGACACTTCTTTATTCGCTCATCCATATCCTGATAAATATATATTTGTTTCTTAATACATAAAACTTTCTATTCTGACAGTTCCGAATAGTCTGAGGGGGTGCAACAAAACATCTAAAAAATAAAAAATGAAGGGGGTTGGTTGTTGGTTACCCCCTCTATTAGCCCTTTACATACCCCATGGTTACCTTTCTTGCGAATTGCTCCACCATATCGGCGCCGCAGTTGGGGCACTTAGCAACGAGTCTGCCGAGCGTCGCGCCGCATACCGGGCATTTCTCAAATATGTTCTTCGATTGCATCGCATCCCCCCAAGCCCAACCGTGATGCTCTGCCATTATATGTTCTACTATCTTATCCACCAGCGCATCCTTGTCTGCCGCTGTAAACGTTTGATTGCAGACATAACAAATACCCTCCGCCATTTTTACCACCATTAATAGTTCAGTTTACATACATTTAAATTTTTCCTTTTTTTTGAATGTTCCAATCCTGAGAAGCTGAAATTGTCTATATATATTCAAATCTTATGATTATATTAAATGATTGTAATATAATCTGCTATCTCTATCTATATCTGTGCCCCAATCTCTCTGGATTCCTGGCATATACCTCAAAGCCCGGTATTACCACCCTTACTACGGGTATTCCAATCTCCTCACGCGTCAGATCCACCACGAGCACTCGCTTCTCTATCGCTCTCAACCGCTCAAGTGCTATCTTTATATCCCCATCTATCGTATCAGTCGCCAGGTAGGGTAGCTCACTCAATCTCACCGCATCCTTATCCCCGTCCTTAGTCTCAAACCAGTGCCTGTTCATTCTCTTCACCGTATCGTAATCCACAGGTGCAATGCCACTGCCTTTTACTATTTGCATGAGCCTGGACTGTGCAGCTTCTGTTATCGCTCTTATCGCTGCAATTCGCGGGTCGCTGTGCGTGCCCGCGCCATAAACGAGGAGATTCGCGTCCTTCTCAGGGCTATCCAGGGCTAAAACGACGGTGGGAAATCCGACATCCGTTGGAATATACCAGAAATGGGTTTCAATACCCCGAGAATTGAATCTCTCTTTAAGCTCGTATATCAAGCCATCATCCTCTTCTATCGCTATTCTCTTACCTGCATCCTTCTTTATCTCGGCATAACTCAATGCATCTCGCTCTATCACTTCCATCATGCCATGAAATATCGCCTCCTCCAGGTTGTTACCCGAAGCTATACCATTACTATCACTCCTGAACAGCCTTCCGCCTCTGGTCGTGGTGTATGGATGATAAACGGCATTTGCGGGCAGAAGGACTTCCTCCTCCGCCATGAGGTCATAACCCTCACACCACTCTATCTTGCTATCGGGAGTCACCTTAGAGAGCGCACTCAATATAAGAGAAGAGGGCTCTACCTTATTCTCGCTGTTACCTTCTTTATACGATTCAAATCGGAATTTAGCATGGTCTTCTTCTTTTATTTCCGCGGAATAACGCTCTATTGCCTCCATAAGCACTGATACCCGCGCCTGGTCCCCCGTTAGACCCTTGCCCGTGTGAACCGGGGCAGCACCCGCTTCCGTGCCGGGTCTATGCGCCAGATATACCGGTATATTGAGCTTATCCCGCCCGGTAATATCCTCTATCCCGGTTATTCCCACTTTATCAACCACCGCTTCCACTCGCCTCAGCGTCTCCACAGGTGTTAATGCGCGGTGCGTATCGAAGAAATACCTCTTCGGGCTCCATCCGAGCTTTATCCGCATCTTTTCAGCACCCTTTATATATCAATAAAACAATTGTTAATATTGGAAAGAAAAAATGCAAGAAAGAGAAGAAACGGCAGAGGAGAGAAGCCGAAGATGGATGGAGCGAGAAGCTGCGAAGGCAGATAAAGAGGAAGGTGGGAGAGCGGTGAAGAAGATGCGGTGCTCCAAGTGTGGTAAGGAAGTGGATGAATATCTGGAGATAGCCGGGCGTATCCTCTGTCTGGAATGCTATGCAGAGGAGGAAGCGGATGAACTTGGCGCTCTGGAGATGCCCGGGGAAGGAGGTGGCGCGGGCTAATGGAAGAGAAGAAGTATGCATTACCAATCCCCCGTGGTGTAACCACCGGGATAGTATTCGAGGCGGCGGAGAAGTTTGGATTGCAGGTGGACCAAGAGAAGGCGAATCCTGATGATGCCTTCGACCCCCATACCGGCTTCCCCATTCGAGATTTTGTGCCACGTATGATACTGATTGGAGATTCGCCCGAGAAGCTATTGGCGGCGAAGGAATACATAGATAAGAGGCATGAGGAATGGATAGAGCATTTAGAGGAATGGCGCACGAGGCGACGTATGCAGATATTGGGCAAAAGCAAATGAAATAAAACTGCTTCGTTAATCCTCTAACCCTGATAAAGTGCCTGTATAAATCCAGTGGTCGAAGTATCCGTTGCTTGCTTTGTTCTCTTTTATCTCTCCTTTAAATGTATCCTCCAGTATATCCTCCAGAATCTTCGCCTCCTCCTCGCTTGAAACGGTGAACAGGACTTTTCCTCCTACCCTTAGCACCTTCGGCACTTCTCTTAATACCTTCTCCCAGTTGAATATCTCATAGGGTGTTAGTTTACCCACCATGAACCCAAACACGACGTCAAATTCACGGCTGAAGAACGAAGAAAGGAGGGAGCAATCGAGCACAATACTCTTCCCTGGCTCAAGCACACCCTCTTCCAGCCCCCTGCATATCTCACACTTGTTTATATCCACGGTGATGGGAGAGATGCCCAGCTCATGGAGCGCTACCGTCGCTTCACCGGCGCCGCAGCCAATCTCAATTGTATCACCGATAGGGGCTTCTCCTATAAACATGGTCACCAGCTTCTTCAGTGCCTCTATCCTCGCACGCGAATAAAAACTTTCCTCCTTTATATTACAATCACAGAACAATCGGTTCACCAGCCCGGTGGAATAGAACTCAATCACGCCCTCGCGAAACGCCCTCCACTTCACCTCCACCTCTCGTTCTCTATCGCCTCCCATATCGGCTGCGAGCACATTAAATTCCTCTATCTCTCTTCGACCCGCGATGAAATCGGTGAATACAATCCAGAAACCCAGCTCCCTGTCATGTATCGCAACACCTATTAGCGCGCTACTCTCATCATATATCCACAGTAACTCATCAACATCCGCTCTTTTCACCTTACGCATGTAATCGAGCGTTTTCGCTATCCATCGCTGTTCTGCATAGCTGCTCTCCACCAGCATAAAGTCTCCTATCCCCAGTAACTCGTTCAGTTTCAGTTGCATGTGTTGCCGTTCTATCCCTTAATTCTTATCTCTTACCGAACTTGCCTTCTTCTATCTCACGTAGACACATCTTCACCTTACTCGTTATCTCATTCAACTTATCCTGTGGCACGCTCTCATGCCTTACGATTCCACTCACAATCTCTACAACTTTACCTGGCGTCTTACCCTCTTTGTGTCTCGTACTTATCCCTATTGCCTCGAAATCACCGTAGTCTACGGGGCACTGGCAGAGTACAATAACCGGTATGTTTATCCTCGCCAACACGAATCGAACCTTATAGATGAAATGTTGCTTCACATTGCCATGATTCAATAGAGCGAGCTTATGTCGTCCTATTATCTCTATCTCTTTCGGCTCCAACCCGAATGCGACACCATGCCCGCCACCTGAGGGTGCATCTGCGGGTGTGCCATCGCCTGCATTCAATATTATCTCTCCCACGTTTATACCCCTATCCCTCAACTCTGTGGTTATTTCACATACCGGCTTTGGAACATGCCTGTAACCGGGTGACATCGCAATATTTATCACATCGTTCTTCAACGCTTTCGCGAATGTCCCCCGCTGTGCAAAACCTCCACCCAAGCCAAGCCCCTGACCTCTTCTGCATGCCACCAGTCGGGTCTCTCTACCCACTCCTGCTGCCATTATCTCACTCTTACCTCAAATCCTCTATCTTCACTATCCGCCCATTCTGCATGTGCGCGACTCTATCGCAGACCATATTAACAAAATCATGGTCATGCGATACGATAAGGAAGGTCATACCCAGATTCTCACGTGCGGCTCTTATAGAATCGGCGACGAACTTCTTTGTTATCGGGTCCATTGTTCCCGTGGGTTCATCAAGTATCGCTATCGCCGGCTCCTTCATCAATACCTGCGCAATCGCTATCCTCTGTTTCTCACCTGCGCTCAACTGAGTATGGTCCTTAGGCAGGATCTCTTCCGCTTCATCTTCTGTGAATCCCACACTCTCAAGTATGAACTTCGCCTTCATTCGCGCCAGCTCCTCCGGTATCCTGACACCTATGCAGCTTGTGAGGTTCTCCAGCACCGTCTTATCCGGGTACATCGTGTATTCCTGATGCAACATGGCAACGCGTGTGGCTGCCTGCTCACCCACTCCAGGCGTGGTCGCGCCCCATGCAATCCATACTCCGGTCTCCGCAACTCGCCCCACTTCTATCCATTTATCGCCTGCTCTTATCTTGACCGAACCGCCTGTTAACGGGTCTATCTGCGCTATAATACGAGCCAGACTCGTCTTCCCCGCTCCACTTTTACCCAAAAGCCCAAATATCTCATTCTCGTATATCGTGAGTGAGACATCGTCTACCGCCTTCACCATCCCGCGCCAGACGGAATAGTAATACTTCTTGCAATGCTCAATCTTTATCTTCGGCTCACCGACCTTCACATACTCCTCGCGCTCTATCTTGCCCACCTGCTTCTCAAAATCCGCCACTACCTGCTTCGAATCACCGTATTCCACCACCTCACCGTGGTCGAGCCATAAAGTCTTCTCGGTTAGCTCTTCAATAACATAAGGCCAGTGGGAGGTGACCACCAATGTCATACCACCATGTGTGCTCTCCTTAAGTGCTTTATGCACCAGTTTCGCAGTCTCGAAATCGAGTGTGCCGGTAGGCTCATCAGCCAGGAGCAGCATGGGGTCCAATGCGAGTTGCCTTGCCAGCACCACTCGCTGCTTCTCTCCTCCACTGAGGTTCGCGGCGGGGAAAGTCACACGATGCAGCATCTTCACCGCTTTCAGGAGCTCATACGCACGTCTGAACCGCTTCGCAGGGGGGTAATTCCTGCTCTCCAGCGCCTGCAAGACATTGTACATCACTGTATCATCGCTGTATAGCCCAAAAGTCCGCTGCAACATGATAGCAACGCCTTTCTTCACCTTCTTACGCTCCTCTTTGTCCTTCCAGTAATTCACTTCCTTCAACTCCAGCTTCTCATTGCATTTGCTGCATGACTCACCAGCTCTGCTCGGTGATGTTACCCAACCGCATGAGGGGCACATAGCCACCCTGAAGATTATCTCACCAGAAGTGGGTGCATACTCCTCACTGCCACGGAGCATGTGAAGCAGGACCGACTTCCCTGCTCCGCTCCTGCCGAGCAACCCGAGCGATTCCCCTTCTCTTATCTCCACACTCACATTCTTCAATGCTTCTTTGCCGTCGAATGTCTTACAGACATCGCGGACTATCACAAACGGTTCCTCCCTTTCTACTTCACTCATTTTACCTCTCTTCTTTTCCTATAATTTATAATGACCATGAAAATATATCTAACCAGCTCTCAAATCCTCTATCTTCGTTATTTTGCCCGCTTTCATATACGCTATCCTGTCACATACCTTCTTCGCAAAGTCTAAATCGTGTGTCACTATCACGAATGTGATACCAAGGTTCTCCCTCGCCTTCAATATCGTCTCAGCCACGTATTTCTTCGTCACCGGGTCCATCGTCCCTGTGGGCTCATCAAGCACTGCTATCTCCGGCTCTTTCATCAATACCTGCGCAATAAGTATCCTCTGACGTTCTCCCACGCTCAACTCAAGATGCGTCTTTGGTAATATCACATCTATCTCATCATCGCTAAATCCCACTCCTTTCAGCATGAATCTCACTTTCATCTGTGCGAGCTCCTCAGGCATATTAAGACCTATACCATGCGTAAGGTTCTCCCAGACCGTGAGACCGGGAATGAGCGAGTATTCCTGGTGCAATACACCCACAAAATGCGCTCTCCAGTCTGTTGTACCACCCATAATCTCCCCACCCGGTCCTATAAATGTGTCAACGTCGGCTTTTGATGCCTCTATCCATCTATCGCCACTCCGCACCCACGCTCCACCGTCTGTACCCGGGTCTAAATGGCTCACAATCCGCATTAAGCTCGTCTTACCCGCTCCACTATGCCCCACTATCCCGAATATCTCATTCTCGTATACGACAAAAGAGACGCCATCAACCGCCTTTACCACGCCCCGCGATGCGGAATAGTAATACTTCTTCAGGTTCTCCACCCTTATCTTCGGCTCTCCGAACTTCTTGAACTCACCCCGCTCTACTTCGCCCACTTCTTTCTCAAAATCGCTCACCACCTGCTCTGTATCACCGTATGAAACGA
>Ga0190316_1000552_pt1 | contig 11401 bp, 5 predicted proteins | sample 48701112_MG_FD_161663 | JGI IMG/M metagenome (GOLD analysis project Ga0190316, IMG submission 161663) | Hydrothermal vent sediment bacterial communities from Southern Trench, Guaymas Basin, Mexico - 4870-11-1-2_MG | ecosystem: Environmental > Aquatic > Marine > Hydrothermal vents > Sediment ... | reverse complement strand
AAAATTAGCTTTTCTCCAAGAGAAGATGCCAGATGTTATGATCTTCGTGTTTTTTGATTATGGATATGATAACTCGCCGATGGAAATCTTCAGTCAGATGTTATCTCCTCAGGAACAGAGGAAGTTTTTAAGGATTGCAGATGAGTTTTTTGAAAGAAAGGGTATCACTTTCATATATCCCGTCCATGGTCCAGATATGGGTCCTGATGCCACAATCTTATCATATGGTAAATCAAGATGTTATGATTCTCTCGCTCCGGAGTTTCAAACATATGAGACAATGGTGGAATTAGCTAAGAATAGAAAGAAACCGTTGGTCAGCATCGAAAGACCCGGAAACTATCTCTACGTCTTTGATAAAGAAATTGTCCCTCTGAAGATGCCAATAATACTGGGAGATATAACCGTTATAGCAGATGCACAAGATGAAGATGAAATAGAAAAAGTCGAGTTTTATGTTGACAACATTTTGAAATCAACGGATTACGATGAACCTTACTCATGGCTATGGAGTGAACTCGCTATAGGGAAACACCAGATAAAGGTTATTGCATATGATAATGATGGAAATAGAGCACAGGATGAGATCGATGTAATAATATTCAATTCGGGTGGATAGGATGGAAAGAAAGATAGCTTGTATGGTTTTATGTCTACTGCTTGCGGTCAACCTATTTCCAGGTTGCTTACACGATGACGAAATGGAACAACTCCTACATGTTAAGGTTGCATCATGGTATCGTCTCGTAGATTACGAATTTTTCAACAGAACCTTGGATGATGTTATCACTCATCTTGAAGAAACACAAACTGATTTTGTTTTCCGGGCTTTCTGGAGATATAATGTTATTCCAGAGGAATACTACGATACCTTAGGGGAGGCCATTGATAGAATAAAAGTTGAGAAACCAGATACTATCGTTTGTGCGGGTATACCAACGGAGAGAGTCAACGCGATGGAAAGAAATCCCATAACTGGAAGGAACTACAGTAGAGAGGAAACATGGGCTATGGCACTTGATCCGCAGAAATGGAATATTTCGATAACAAAGGAAGAGTTTCAGTGGAATAGAGGTAGATTGCTTGGCTTCATACCTTCATGGATGGATACACCAGATAAATATGATTGGACAAAGGCGTTTGCATATTATCCGGATATAACCAATCCTGCCTTTCAAGAACTCCAACTTAGCTGGGCAAAACATTTGATAGACAAGGGAGTTGATGCAATCTGGATAGACATGCTTTTCGCTCAGGCAAGAATCTTTTATGAACTAACAGACGATCCCCATCATCCCGCAGTTGAGGAAGCTTATCAAGCGGCTTTAAAGCAGATAGAAGAGATTCACAAATATGGGAAAGAAAAGGAAAGATATATCTACGTTGGGGGATGGACAAATTTTCTTGAGATAAAAGATGAAAATGGGAAACCCGCCTATCCAGCGCCGGATTTCGATTTTGTGGTCAACATGATATGGGAGAATGAGGTTAAAAATAAAAATTTGTTCGAAGAAAGATGGGATAACTTTTTTGGAAAGGTGAAGAAATATCTTGGAAATGATGTTTTGGTTCTCGTCTTCATGGATGAGGCAGCGGTTAGATGGGAGGATCAACCCTTGGGAATCTTCTCCCAGCTATTGTCAAAAGAGGAACAAAAGGAGTTTTTAAGAAAGGCGGACAAATTCTTCGAAAGGAAGAGAGAAGAGTTTGGCCTACCCATCGTTTTTGTCTATCCTTTGCACGGCGGCTGGATGGGAAGCAATGCAGAAATCCTTTCTTATGGAAAATACAAAATTTATGATGCTTTGGCTCCAGAGTTTCAAACCTATGAAACGATAAAGGAACTCGCTCGGGAGAAAAAGCTAAATTCAACTTCCAGCAACTTAGGCGATACAGTGGTTGCCGTTCAGTATCGTCATGTGACAGATGGTGGTGTTATAAACAGAAGTGTAGATGATGTGATAGAAATCCTTAGAGAGCTAGAAACGGATTTTATATTCGAAGGATGGATGACCCAGAAACCTTGCCCAGATGAATGCTCTGATTTGCCTCCAGATAGGATGGAGGTATGCGAATTACTTGGTTATAGCTATGAATATCTGAAGGAAGCTATTTCGGAAATAAAGAAAGAGTTACCAAATGTCATCTTCTGCGGTGGAACGCAAGCTGAATTTCTTTATCCAGAGGAAGTGGGTGAATCTCGCTTAATTCTTGAACCTGGAGATAGGGACAGAGCATGGGAAATGGCATTAGATCCAATGAAATGGGGAATCGATGTGAGTAAGAGAGATGTTCAATGTTATTGGGCAAAGAGATGGGGGGATATCGGTGAAAACGAGCCTTGCCCAAGCGAAGAAGAACTTAAACAAAGAATGGAGAAATATTTTCCAGATATAACAAATACAGACTTTCAGAAAATATTCCTCGACAGAATTTACAAGCAGATAGATGCGGGTGTCGATGCTATCTGGATCGATATGCTTTATATGCAAGCTCGTTTGATGGAGATTTTAACGGAGGATCCCGATCATCCGGCTGTGAAAGAGAGTTATGAAGCGGCGAGGGAAATCGTTGACAAGATACATGAATATGGAAAAAAGAAGGGCAAGCACATTTACGTTATAACATGGGTTGCGGTCATTCAAGGAAACTCTATCGTAGATGTTCCAGAAGAGTATGTTAACGTCGATGCTGCGATGGTTTCTCCTTCGCCAAATGAAATCAAAGATAAGTTTACGGGTGAAATAGGAAAATTCAACGAAGAGCTTTGGGATGCGCTGGTAAAGAAAATTAAAGAAGAATATGAGATTCCCATATTTGCAAGAATAGATTACGGTGGCCCGGGAAGAACCCAGCTTTATGTTTTCAGTCAAGAACTAACAAAAGAAGAGGCGAGAGAATTTCTGAGAAAAGCGGATGAATTCTTTTCAAAGAAAGGAATAATCTTTATCTATCCTGTGCATGGAGGCGACATGGGAAGAAAAGAAATTGTGAAGAAACTTTCTTATGGTAAATTCAACTGGTATGATGCTCTTGCTCCGGAATTTGAAACCTATGAGACTATAAAACAGCTCGCTCAAAATAAATCGGAAGAAAATCCGATAGTTATTATTGAGAGACCGAGAAAATATCTTTATGTTTTCGATAGAGAGATCGTTCCCCTAAGGATGCCCGTAATATTGGGAGATATAACCGTTATAGCAGAGGCTTCTGATGAAGATGGAATACAAAAAGTTGAGTTTTACGTTAATGATATCTTGAAATCAACAGATTATGAGGAGCCATATTCATGGCTCTGGGATGAATTTGCGATGGGTGAGCATGAGTTAAAAATAATTGCTTATGATAATAAAGGAAATGAGGCACAAGATGAAGTCAAAGTGATGATATTTAACCTTGGGGGTGAGAGATGAGATCAGCATTTGCAATCATCTGCTTGGTTTTACTGTTGCTAAATTTCGGTGCATTTCAAAGTGATGAACACATTTGTGAGAAAAACGCTTTAGAGGATGTAAAGGTAGCTTCCCTTTATGAGCGCATCTCCCCAGATTCTAGGATAAACAGAACCATCGATGACATAGTTAGAATCCTCAATGAAACCAGAACAGAATTTATATTCAGAGCATGGTGGAGATGGTATCCTTGTCCCGAGAATGTAACGGATCCCGCTTTTCCAGATGAGTATCTTGAGAGCGTTGCAGAGGTTGGTTATACTTACGAGCATTTGAGAAAGGCATCAGCTGAAATTAGAAAAAATAATCCAAATATAATAATCTGCGGAGCGGTTCCGGCTCAATTCCTTTTCAAAAAAGAATGGAACCCAATAACCAGAGAAATCCTTGACGAAAATGCAACTGGAGCTATGAGGTTAGATCCTTCAAAATGGGGTATCGATAAAGAACTACCACCAAACTATCGAGGCTTTCCAGATATCACAAATCCCGACTTTCGGGAGCTTTTGCTGAGCTGGGCAAAGAAACAGATAGATTGCGGCGTTGATGCAATCTGGATCGACATGCTCTTCAAACAAGCAAAAATACTCGAAGGATTAACTGGAGACGTTTATCATCAAGCGGTGAAGGAATCATATGAAGCTGCCTGCAAAGTGGTGGATGAAATCCATGAATATGGAAATCAAAAGGGAAAGCATATCTATGTTGGAACTTGGGCATATACTCCCTTGACTTTTCCCTATCCCCCACCGAAGCTCGATTTCGTTACCGCTTCCCCTCGGGTTAGAGAGATTAAAGAAAGAAAACTCAACGATACGAAATGGGAATTCATAATAAATATAACGAAAGAGAAACTGGGAGACATTCCAATTATTGCATTCATCGACTGGGCGGATACGACCAATACGCCACTGGGGACATTCAGTCAAAAATTATCTAAAGAAGAGCAGAGAGAGTTTTTGAAATATGCAGACGGATATTTCAGGAAGAGAACCATCATTTTTGCATATCCGGTTCACGGAGGTTTCATGGGAAAGGATGCAAAAATTCTATCATTTGGCAAGTTAAGGGCTTATGATTCTTTGGCTCCAGAATTTGATACATATGAAACAATAGCAGAATTAGCGAAAAACAGGGCCCGTGGAAAACCTTTGATTGGTATTGAAAGACCAAGAAACTATCTTTATGTTTTCGATAAAGAGATCGCTCCCCTAAAGGAGCCAATAATAGTAGGAAAAATAACCGTTATAGCAGATGCACATGATGAAGATGGAATACAAAAGGTCGAGTTCTACATAGATGGTATCCTAAAATATAACGATACCGACCAACCTTACGAATGGATATGGGACGAATTTGCCATAGGAAAACATAAGGTAAAGGTTATTGCATATGATATGGAAGGAAATAAAGCATGGGATGAGATAAAGGTGGTGATATTTAACCTTGGGAGGTGAGAAATGAGATCAATATTTGCAATTGCTTGTCTGTTGTTATTGTTGCCGAGCTTCGATGTCTCTCAAGATAGCGATGAAAAGATGATTCTGGAAGATGTAAAAGTGGCTATCCTTTACGAAAGGGTAACAGACTGGATTAATCTCAATAGAACCATCAATGACGTGATAGGGATTTTAAAAGAAACAAAAGCGAGTTTTGTATTTAGGGGATGGTGGCGGTGGTATCCTTGTCCAGATGATGCAAATATGGTTTTACCTCCGCAATTTCCCAAAAATTATGTAAAAACATGCGCATACAAAGGCTACACCTACAAGCATCTAAAAGAAGCGCTGAGAGAAATAAAGAAAGAAATTCCAGACATCGTATTCTGCGGAGCCGTTCCAGCTCAAATAATAACGAGGCTAACATGGAATCCGATAACAAAGGAGTTTTTCTACACAAATGAAACATGGCAAATGGCTTTGGATCCATCGAAATGGGGAATAAATATGACAAAAGAGGAGTTTCAATACTTATTTGCAAAGTGGCATTTATGGGTGAATCCGAACTCAACCTTAGAAGAATATGATCATATGAAAGTAAATGCATACTTTCCAGACATTACGAATGAGGATTTTCAAGAATTGCTTTTAAGCTGGGCTTATAAGCAAATTGAATGTGGAGTAGATGCAACCTGGATAGACATGCTCTTCAGTCAGGCAAGCATGCTCTATGGAATAACCCAAGATATCAACCATCCCGCGGTGAAAGAATCGTATGAAGCGGCATGCGAAATAATAGATAGAATACATGAATATGGAAATTCCATCGGAAAGCATATTTATGTTGGTACATGGTCAACCTGTGTTATCTATCCATATGAAAAGCCATCTCTGGATTTTTTGACGGCATCGCCATCGTCCATGGAAGTTTATGAAATGGAGTTGAACGAAACAAAATGGGATGAAAGAATAAAAGCAGTCAGAGAAAAATTTGGAGATATACCTTTCTTTGCGTTCATTGACTGGGCATGTACAACCCATACTCCTTTGGGGGTGTTTAGTCAGTATTTAAGCAAGGAAAAACAAAAGGAATTTATAAAAATGGTCGACATCTTTTTTGCTAGGAGAGGGATAAATTTCATCTACCCAGTTCATGGAGGTTTCATGGGGCAGGATGCGGAGAAACTTTCTTACGGAATATCAAAGGTTTACGATAGCCTTGCTCCAGAATTTAGAATATATGAGACAATCGTGGAACTAGCTCAGAATAAACATGAAGGGAAACCGATGGTTTATATAGAGAGACCCAGGAATTATCTTTACATCTTCGATAGAGAGATCGTTCCTTTTAGATTGTCATTAATAATTGGAAAAATAACGGTTGCAGTGGATGCGTACGATAGGGATGGGATAGATAGGGTGGAGTTTTACGTCAACAACAAATTGAAATCAACAGATTCCGATGAACCATATTCATGGCTATGGAATGAATTTGCCATAGGAAGGTATAAGATAAGAGTTATTGCATATGATACTCTTGGGGGAAAAGAGGGAGATGAAATTGACGTAATAGCGTTTAATTGGGGGTGAGATGAAATGAGAAAGAGAACGCTTGGTTTAGTATTTGGATTGGTAATCGTGTTGTCCTTCTTCATTCCAGCAATTGTCTCAGACACCCCCCATAAATGGAAACATGATCCTATAGTCAAAGAAACATTCGATGAAAATATGACCGACATTAAGGTTGCGATTCTTTACCAAAGGATAACGGATGGCATCTACCATCCTTCAAAGATAAGGACATACGAGGATTTGGTGAACATTTTAAAGGAAACAAGCCCTGATTTGGTTTTTAGAGTCTGGTGGAGATGGACCCCAACTCCAGAATCCCTTCCCCCCAGTGATCCCGTATATCAGGCGGGTCATACCTATCAGCAATTTGAGGAAACATTGGGAAGACTCAAGAGAGACTTGCCAGAAATCCACCACTGGTGGGGAGCGATTCCCACCCAGAGAATTAATTTCAATGAGAGAAATCCAATAACGGGGAAAACCTATTCTCAAAATGAAACTTGGGAAATGGCTTTAGATCCTCAAAAATGGGGGATCAATTTATCAAAGGAAAAATTGCAGGAATTGGCCCAGAAAGAAGGTGGAACGGGAGAGTATGGCTACTTTCCAGATGTAACAAACAAAGAATTCCAAGAGCTTTACTTGAGCTGGGCTAAGAGGCAGATCGATGCAGGAGTCAATGGACTATTTCTTGATATGCTATTTGCTCAGCCAAGGGTTCTGGCAAAATTAACCGGAAATCCAAAACATCCGGCGGTAGAGGAAAGTTTGGAAGCAATTGATTACTTAATAAGGGAAATCCGAGAGTATGGGTACGGGAAAGGAGAGTACATTTATCTTTGCAGTTTTGGCACATTTACCGATTTTCCCAATTATAAACCAGATCTAGATTATGTTCTTGTTACCCTGACGATGAAGGAAATAAGGAATCTTGAGTTGGACGAGAAAAGATGGGATGAAATTATCACAAAGGTAAAGGAAAGGCTTCCAAAAGCAAAAATTTTGGCAATTATTGACTGGGCGGGGACCACCAATACACCCTTAGGGGTTTTTTCGCAAGAGTTGAGCAAGGAGGAGCAGAGAGAATTCTTAAGGATCGCAGATGCTTTCTTCAGGAGGAAAGGCATTACTTTCATCTACCCAGTTCATGGAGGTTTCATGGGGCAGGATGCAGAAATTCTGTCATATGGCAAGAGTAAAACATACGATAGTTTAGCTCCAGAGTTCGATACCTACGAAACAATAGTAGAGTTAGCCAAAAACAGGGCTCAGGGAAAACCACTGGTTAGCATCGAAAGACCAAGAAATCGTCTCTATGTATTTGATAAAGAAATAATGCGCTTGAAAATTCCGATTATAATTGGAAAAATAACAATAACGGCAGGCACATTCGATGAAGATGGAATAAACAGAGTCGAATTCTGTATTGATGATGTCTTGAAATTCATCGATCACGATGAACCATACTCATGGCTATGGGATGAGTTTGCCATAGGAAGACATGAGATAAAAGTTGTTGCATATGATAACTCCGGTAACAAAGCAGAGGATAGGATAAATGTTATAACTTTAATATTATAAATATTTACTTTGAAGGTGTAAAAATGAGAAGAGCGTTAAGCGCCGTCCTGCTTGCGACACTCCTCTTAAATACCCTTGGAACGGTATACGATGAAAGATTTGAAACAATCTCTATCTTTACCGAGCCATCAGAAAATTCCACATCGAGTAAAGCCACAAAGGCACTTACAGAGCCATGCAAAAGTTATGTCGATTTTGTCAACGGCATTCCAATGCTATTTGTTAATGGTAAGCCTTTACCCATAACGGGATACTACGGATGCGTTGGAGTATATTTTGACAACCCAAACACCGAAGCAAATGAGGCGGAGGAGCACTATGAGAAATACATAAGGCACATCGATTACGCAGCCAAGGGTGAGCTAAACATCATCAATCTGGACATCTACTGGGGCGAAATCGACATGAGCGATACACCTCCATCTTCTCCAGAGGAGGCAGCTGAAAGGTGTGACTGGAGTAAAATAGATTCCATTATGGATTACGCCGCATCCAAAGGAGTATACGTGATAATCCTGTTCAGGTGGAGACCCTACTTCTGGTGGTACACCATGAATAATTACGAAAATTACTATTACTGCACCCAAAGAAACAACACAGCCTTTATAGAAAGCTCGGGAAGGATAAATGGTTCCGTGTTAATGCCTTCTTTTGCAGCACCAAATCTTTTAGAATATGCGGATGAGGTTATCAAGAGCATGATAAAGAGATACAGGAATCATCCAGCCTTACTCGGATGGAAACTGGGCTTAGGTTTCACCACCGAGAACAATTATCCCGGTGGAGGCTATTATAACTCGAATGGTTGGTTTGATTATTCACCATACATGAAAGAAGGGTTCAGGTCATGGTTAAGAGAAAAGTACAACAATGATCTGACCGCCCTGAGAAAAGCTTGGAATAATGGCACGGTAACTTTCGATACTGCAGAACCTCCACAACCTCCAAAACCCGACGAAAGTTTGGACAACACCATTCTCAACGGTCCCGGAGATACTAGGAGGCAGTGGTATGATTGGCAACTATTCAGGTTGGAGATGAAGAAAAGAGAAAGGGATCATTTTGCTGCCCTTTACAAGAAATACGATCCCGATCACGTGGTTGTTGCAGTGCCTGGTTCGCCGCCTCCGGGAGGGAGGATAGTAGCGGATGCGAACGAACTTATTGTGGATTACTATGACTATGCTACAAATCCAAACATCGATGGAGTTCTGATATGTCCGCACATAGATCTCTTTGAGGGCATTATTCTGCAGGGAGGAAAGCTTTACAACTTGATCAAATTCTTTCATAGGCATGGTAAATTTGTTTACATTAAACTGGAGAAATGGAAAGACCCCGTGCCACCAAATTCAATAGAATCGGTGATCTACTTCTTCACCGCGATGGGTGCGGGTATACTTTGGGATATGGGTGGAATACCAGCGTTTGGAGAACTCACGCCTCCGGATTATCCTGAATTTTCTTCTGAATACACAGAAGAGGAGAGGGCAATAATTAACAGGAGTTGGTATCTGATTCAAACCTTACCTTGCCTTAAACCTCGGAAAGAAAGGTTTGCATTTATAGATCCATCTCCGCTTTGCATTGTGGATAATCGGGAATCAGGTTATACACAGGGCATATACCTATTTTCATCCTATAAGGGTAGGGATAGAATGCTTACAAGTGCCATGTTTGGATGCGCAGGTTTAGAATTTGATGTTATCCATGTAGGTGAGATAATTGCAGATCCCGAGATTCTAAATAACTATGAAGCTGTAGCCGTGGTTGATGTCTTCCGAATGAACGATACTCTAGTTGATGTACTTGCCGATTACAGGGAAAGCGGTGGGGGCTTGTTTATCGTTGGTAGAACGGGAATCTTTGATGAATATGGGAATCAGGATTTCACAAAATTGCAAAGATTACTGGGCATCTCCACAGAGATCAGCGAATATAGAGTGAATATAAACAGACCTCAGGACAGAACATGGAGTTTCGTTTCCTCAGATGATAGTGGACTGATCAGGGGAATTGAAGGTGAAACACCAGAAAACTACAACCTTTACCACATACCCTTCTTTGACTACTCATCGGAAGGTTACAAAGTTGTTGGCTATTTAAATGCCAATCCTGAAGTGGCTACCGTTGGGTATAAAGGCAAAACGGTATTCTGGTTCTCAAGACTTGGCTGGGATGCCGGATACAAGGTGTTGCGCACCGAAGAGCAGTTTGATATGGTATGTCAGTTCCTCAGAAATTTATACGATTTCTATGGCATAAATCACGATGTGACAGAGCAATTCGAGGTGGAGAGTATAGGTGGATGGTACAAATTCCTCTATACCAAAAAACCATACCACGGTTCAATCTCTTTTGACCTGACCTGCTTGGAGGATTTTGATCCATCGAGTGAGTATGTGATCTATGACTGGAGTAACATGATGCCAATTTCAAAGCTTAAGCCCATAGATGGTAAGCTCACTGTAGAAGTAAATCTAATAGAGAAAGAACCTTACCTCTTTGGTATCACGAAATGCAAGAGATATCCATCCTTTATTGCTGCAGAGTGGGCAATTCTCAAGGACGAGAAATGGAGCAACAATGCACTGAGCCTTTATCTTGAAACGAAGAAAAACGTTAGTGCAAAGATTGCGGTTTATTTAGCTAGTAGGGACAATTATACAGTTTCTCTGGATAATGGAACCATCCTGAATCTCACAAAGGATAATTCTACAGATACCCTACTGATAGAATTCCAGCCAAACGATGCGCAAGTAAACCTTAAAATTTCATTTAGTGGTGAAAGCACACCGCCTTACTTGAAAATCAAGAGACCATCAAAACATCTTTACATCTTTGATAAGGAAGTGGTGCCAACGATTTCTGGGAATACAATTATTTTGGGCAAGGTGACCATTGAAATAGATGCGCATGATGAGAGTGGAATAGAAAGAGTTGAATTTTACATCGATGATGTTTTGAAATTTACCGATTACAACGAGCCATATTCTTGGCTGTGGAACGAATTTGCGATAGGAAGGCATGTGATAAAAGTTATTGCGTATGATAACTCCGGTAACAGAGCGGAGGATAGGATAAAGGTGATGGCGTTCAATCTGGGGTGGGGTAGATGAAAAAGATATTCAAGGTGGGAATATTAAGCCTGCTGATCATTCTTCTTCTCCCTCTAAATCAAGGAATGGATAAAAACGATAAACCTGCAAGAAACACGGAAGATATCTTAGTAATAGCTGGCATTCCTTTTGCTGAAAGAGAGAATTTGGAAATTCCAAAACCCTCATGGAAAGAAATCGAGCAGATACTTCCAACATTAAAAGAGGTTGGAGTAAATGCCATATTCATCTGGGCGCC